>RRZU012199722.1_pt1 | contig 10887 bp, 7 predicted proteins | sample 2165561 | NCBI WGS metagenome assembly RRZU01 (sample SAMN10456909, study PRJNA506462) | wastewater metagenome | isolation source: wastewater sludge | place: USA: Moscow, Idaho | reverse complement strand
GGCCAGTCGTGGGACGGGCAATCCGGGCAGGGCCAGTCGTGGCACGGGCAATCCGGATCCGGGCGACCGGTGCAGGGCCATGACGGTGCTCAGCCGGGCGACGGCCAGGCCTGGGACGGCCCCACCCAGCCGATTCCCGCCCCACCGGTTTACAACGCAACGCAACCCATGCCGGCGCAACCGGGTTACAACGCAACCCAACCCTTGCCGGCCCAACCGAGCTACGGCCAAGCCTGGACTCCTCCCGGCTACAGCCAACAGCCGTCCCAGGCGGGCGGCCCGCCGCCGGCCTGGCAACCGCCGGCGACCTATCAGGGGCCGAGCTATCCCCCGCCGTCCCCTCAACCACCCCGCCGTAGCGGATCGTCGGCCCGCGGTTTCATCCTCGCCGGTGCGGTCATCGTGCTGCTGATCGTCGGCCTGCTGGGCTGGCCACTGCTCTCGCCGCTGCTGTCCGGCCAACCGACACCCAGCCCGTCCCCGAGCCCGGTGAGCACGGCACCGTCCGCCGCGCCCAGTGCGACGGGCAGCCCGCAGCCGACGGTGGTGCGCACCAGTGCGGCAGCCCGTCCGACCACCAGTACGCCGGTGACCGGGGGCGGCATCGGGCAGTCCACCTCATTCACCACCGAAGGCGGCTCCGGAAAGGTCACCGTGACCACGGCCTCCTGGACCGACAACGGCATTCTCGACCCCCAACCCGGTTCGGCCTACCTGATCGTGGACCTCACGTTTGAGGGAGTGTCCGGCGCCATCAGCACCGGCCCGTTCTTCACCTCGGTGACCGATGCCGACGACGAAACGTACCTGATGAGCATCGGGGCCGACCTACCGCGGCAACTGACCATGCGCACCCTGCGCGCCGGCGAGAAGAACACCGGCCAGGTGGCGTTCGAACTGCCCAAGGGCCCGGTCACGTTCACCGTGCGAAGCGAACTGCTGGAGCCGCTGGCCACGATCCAGATTCCGGGCTGATGTCCGAGCCGTTCCGCACCCGCACGTTCGTCGCGGTGCCGCCGCAGGAACGTCCGGTGCGCACCCGGTCAGCCGTACGGGTGATCGTCACCGACGGCAGCAGCGTGCTCCTGCTGAGCGACACCGACCCAGGCGTGGCCGGCTCCCGCTGGTGGGTGACCCCCGGCGGAGGCATCGACGCGGGCGAACAGCCGCTGCAGGCGGCGGTGCGCGAGTTGGCCGAAGAGACCGGACGCACGGTCGCGACCGACGAACTCGTCGGCCCGGTGATGCGACGCCTGGTGATTCACGGCTACAGCGATCAGGTATTGGCCCAGACCGAGTTGTTCTACCTGCTGACGGTCGCCGAGCCGTTCGAACTGGACGTGTCCGGCTTCACCGCCGAGGAGAAGCTCACGATCAAGGCATGGGACTGGTTGCCGATCGAGCGCCTGCAGCTGATCACCGACCCGGTGTGGCCCGGCGACCTGGCCGCACTGATCGCGCTGGGCGACCACGGCGACGAGTGGCCGCGCGAGGCCGGCGTGGTCGAGGAGTCCACTGTGAACGCCGGTGCGCTGGGCGAACGCATCGCCCTAGACTGGCCCGGCTTCCGCGAACCCTGAAAGAGCCGATGACTCCCACCTCCGCCCCACCGAACGAACACCGGCTTCTGGAACGCTTCCTGTGGCTCTCGGTGGCCACCGCCGTGGCAACGGTCACGCTCAAGGTGATCGCCGCGATGATCACCAACTCGGTCGGCATGTGGTCCGACGCGCTGGAATCGACGGTCAACCTGCTGGCGGCAGGCGTGGCCCTGTGGGCCCTTCGCGTCTCGGCGCGGCCGGCCGACCACAATCATGATTTCGGCCACGGCAAGGCCGAATACCTGTCGGCAGCGGTCGAGGGAACCCTGATCATCGTGGCCGCCGCAGCCATCATCGCGGGCGCGGTTCAGCGCCTGCTGAACCCCGTGCCGCTCGAAAGCGTGGGGCTCGGCGTCGCGCTGGCCACCATCGCGTCCGCGTTCAACCTGGCCACCGGGCTGGTGCTGATCCGGGCCGGCAAGCGGTACCGCTCCATCACACTGGAAGCCGACGGCCGGCACCTGATGGCCGATGTGTGGACCTCGGTCGGCGTGCTGGTCGGCATCACGGTGGTAGGGCTCACCCACATCTACTGGCTCGACCCGGTGATCGCGCTCGCGGTGGGTGTCAACATCATCTTCACCGGGTACGGACTGGTGCGTCGTTCGGTGGTAGGCCTGCTCGATGCGACCCTGCCGCCCGAGGAAGTGGCCTTGATCCAGAAGGCGCTCGGTCCACTGACGGACGATCCGCGGGTGCGGGTGACCGACCTGCGCACCCGTGAATCAGGCCGTCAACGGTTCGTGCAGGCCACCCTCACCGTGCCCGGCGAATGGACCGTGCAGCGCAGTCACGATCTGGCCGACCGGGTCGAGGCCGAGGTCGGGCAGGTGCTGCCGGGCACGGTCACGTTCGTGCACGTGGAACCGGCGGACTGATCGGCTACATCACTTGGCGGGGATTGCACTCGTCCCCGGCTTTGCGCCCGAACTTGTCGCAGGCCTTGGTCGCTGCGGATCGACTCTTGAACGCGGTCTTGGCAACCACGTACCAATACTCATCCTTGAGACTCGGGACCGCTGCCCCATCCAGCACTTTGGTAGCGCTCTTCTTGTTGAGCTGGCTGGCGACGGCTCGTGCGTCGTCTTGACTCTTGGTTTTCTTCGGAAGGGACGCCAGCACGAGCAGCCAATCTCCCTTCTTGAAGGGCACTGCACTGGACGAGGTGCTTGGCTGAGCCTGAGGCGATACCGAGGGCCACAGCGCGCGTATACCGAGAACCAAGGCCACGACGACGGCGATGATCACCAACAGCTTGACTGGGAATTTGCGTTTCGCTGTCGGGAGGTATGCAACCTCAGGCTGAAGCGGTTGCGGCACGCTGTGCACCTGGGTCCCGCCCGAGTCGACCTCTATAGGGCGATCGAGAGGTGGATCCCATTCCGCACTACCGCAGATGCTGCATTGCCCAGCAGCCTGCGCTACCACCGTCGCCTGCGTGGCGTTGCATACCAGGCAAGTGACCCGGCCAGAACTGGGAGCGCCGCCCGTCACAGAGCCCCCTCCAAACTGAGGACCCACAGCAGCGGATCCAGCACGCGGTAGGGCGAGATGCCGTGCAGGCTGAGGCCGCTGGCATCGGGAGGATGTCCCAGCGCCGACAACGCAAAGTAGCGGAAATCGGCAACCTCGGAGTCGTGCTCCACCAACTGCACGAGCTCCGTTGCGTGCAGCAGCATCAGCAGGCTCCGTACCTCGTGATGAACCAGCATCCGATCCTGATCAAGCAGCACCTTGTTCGTTGTTCTGACAGCTCTGCGCAAGCTGGATCCGGTATTGCTCATCGCAGAAATGAGCACGTCCACCTCTCCCGGCCGGGCAGGTGCCCCTGTGGCGAGGTCACCGATGTGCCAGAGCGTGTCCAGTTTTGCCATCGTGACCGCGAGCCGGGGGCGGCCACCTCGCTTCAGGCGTTGCACGTGCTCAAGCACCATCGACGGGTCCCCTCCGACCTGGTGAGTGGGGATCAGATCGCGCAACAGGTCGCGGACGTTCGGCACAGCGGTCGGGTCGAAGAGGAAGACGATGAGCGAGGCCCGTGCCAAGAAGGACAGGTGCGGGGAGTCGTCCGTTCTCTCCAGATCCTCGCCGGCGACGTCCCTCAGCACGAGAAACTGTGGCTCGCCCTGGGAGGCGCCCAGGCTGAGAATGATCGGCGGCATTTGCCTTCCGGCGCCGGCTGCGGTGGCCGACAGAATCCCACGCTGCTCGTACAGCGGCTGGCGCAGGTTTTTCTCATAGACGTCCCGGCTGTCAGCCACGAAGGCAAAAGGGCGGTTCTGGGCGATTACGTACTCGCGGAGTTCCTGCACAATCACCGCGATGTAGTTGGTTTTTCCGGTACTGCGCGCGCCCGCTAGAGCGACACACGTCGCTCGACCCTGGCGCCAACGGCTCGGCAGCGGATGGTGGCACGTCAGGCACACTTCCATCTCGGTCACGGTGCCGCACAGCCGACACGTTGTCCGTGACGGTGTCTCTGCCTTGCGTCCCCCCGGACGCCGCACGACGGTGAACGGCTTCGTGCTCAACTGCGCCCCGCGGTACCTCGAGTACACCTCGTCAGGAATGTGCTGGCACGACCCGGTACACGCGAACGCCGCAAGATCGGGGTTGAGTTGAGTGAAACAGTACGGGCACTTCGTCCCTGCCCCGACTCCTCTGAGTCATCCAGGCTGATCGCTGCGAGCAGCCGCTTCACCAGGTCGACAAAGGCTGTATCGGCCAACCATTGGTCGATGTCCTCGTTCAGCCTCCACGTCATCGGCACCATCCTTGGACCCCCCGTCAGAATCGATGCCACCTCTGGGTCGCACAGCACGAGATGGACGATTCCGGCGCTGGTCTCGGCGGCTACCTGCGGCAGATCGGTGACGACGACGCTGATCCGACCGCCCGCGTCGCGGGATGACTGCAGCGCCGTGCAGGCCTCCGGTGCCGCGCCGTCCAGCATCGCAAGGGCACCCGACGCGGCCTCGTCCGCAGCGAAGGAGCGCACGACCCCGACGCCGCCAACGCGGATCTCGATGCCCTCGGAACGACCCACGGCGTGGTCTAGTCCGGCGAGCACCTCCACCGCGGCAGGCACCGCACCGACCTGCCACCAGTGATCCATCGAGGGCGACGGGTCGAGGACCACGATCGCGTCCACGCCCCGGCCACCGGCGTCAACGCCGCCCAGGATCATCCGCGATACCTCGTATGCACGTTTGGCGATGGGTCGCCGGGGTGGGGGCGGACCGGCCTTCAGCGCAGTCAGCACCAAGCCGTCGGTGCTCCACGCCAGCTCAAGCAGGTCAAGTCTCGGCAGTCCGGAGGGGGCAAGCTGCAGCCTCAGTGCCACCGGATCAGCCGCACGCTGGGTGCTGGCAAGAACCACCTCGACAAGGCAGTCGAGAGGAAACGAGTCCCCGTTCCGGGGGACGAGGCGCAGCACCGATTGCGCAGGCAGATCCGAAGGCCTGGTCAGGATCGTGGTGCCCCGGGTGACCTTGAGTTCGCCGTCTGGAGCCGGAGCGTCGCCACGCAGCAGCATGAACCGGCAGTCGCCGGCGCCAGCGCCGTGAAGGCTCAACTCAAGTGCCACCGGAGCGACGGCGCGGCAGTCACCCGCGCCCAAAACGTACGTGGGCATCTCACCCTCTCCTTCTGATGGCTGAGCGGCCTGCTGCGGCCGAACGGCGAGCGTCGAGGCCGTGTTCCTTGACCCAGCGGTTGAGGAAGCGGTCGAGCGGGTGCCAATCGACCTCCGGTGGCCACCTGCTGGCCAATTGGACGACCGCACCCTCGACCGCCTGTCGAGTAACGACTATTGAATACTGCTGCGCCACGGCCAGCAGCAGGTCCTCGACCAAGCCTGCTGGTGCGGCCTGTCCCACCCACCGCGTGTGCGCACTCTGGGCAGGCGAACCCGGCACGTACCACCCGACTGATCGCAGTAACCACAGCCCCGCTCCGGGTTCGTTCGCCCAGACGCCGCTCATCTCTCTCACGATCCCTCCGGCGGCCTCAGCCACCTGCTTCGCGGCCGCCTTGGCGCCGACGACGCCGGTCGCGGAGAAGAAACCGGGTTGCTGGAGACGTGAAGCCGACTGGGTGAGCGCCGCGGCGACGGCCCACAGCTGGGCAGTGGCTGCGTACTGCGCCGGCAGGCGTCCAACCTCGCGCAGCCCGTCCTCCAGCAGCCGCACCGTCGGGCCAAAGCCCCGGACCGGCGCGGCCATTCCGGCTGCGAGCTCGGTCATCACTTCGGCGAACTCAGCAGACGCGTGCTGGGCCGAGCGCAGCGCCTCCGCCAGCGGTGGCCATTCAGTCGGTGCCGTCCCGAGGATGACGCCGACGATGACAGGGGCGGGGACCCTCGACCCGAATCTATCCAGCAGCGCCTTCAGGTGAGAGGTCGTGATCGGCGCCTCCGGGGACGCCTCCGCACGCTCTTTCGCGCCGGACGGGCCGACCACGGCCCACGCTGGCAGCGGACGATGCTCCACCAGGGCTCCGTGGATGCGCAGGAATTGCGCTTCACGCCGCAGTTCGGGCGGGTAGGCACCGCTATCAGAGAGGATTCGCTCTGCCGCCTCCAAGGCAAGCGGTGCCGGTTCGGCGCCGTGGTCCAGCCAAGCTTCCGGAGCGGTCAACCCCTCCAGGGATGTCACGCCGACCACATCCAGCACCCGTCCGGGAATCATCATCGCCAGCGAGGGACGATGCCCTGCGCTGAACAGTGCGCCCCGGATGCGCAGCAGAGTGGCCGCCCGAGCTTGGGACAGCTCCTCATCACCATCAATGCCGGCCGTCAGGGCATCCGCAATCCAATCGGCGGCAGCCTCAAGGCCACCAGCTATCAGCGGAACCTGATCCCAGCCGAGGGTGTCCAGCAGGTCACAGGCCCTCACTACGGCACGCACTCTGGTGGCGTCCGGATGGGCCTGGACCATAGTCTGCAGCGCAGTCCGGATCGACTCCGGCCACTGGTCGTTGAGCGTTGGCCGAAGCCTTTCGTCGAGCGTCGGCCGAGGCTGCGATGACCCCAGCCAATCCGGATCCTCGATGGCGTGGAGGACGAAGTTCGCGCTTGCCAGCGCCTTCACCATGGGCGTGGCGCCGGCGATGTCCAGCTCTTGAATCGCCTGCCACTGACTCTCAGCCGAGCTGCCCATGATCAGGTTCAGCGCAGCTGCCACGGACTGGCGTTGCCGAGGGTGGTCGGCCACCGCGACGGGCGAAGAACGGGCGAGAATCGCGGCGGCGTCACGTCGTGTCGGATCCTGTTCGAAGCACAGCAGAGCCAGCGGCCACGCTGGATCGTTGCATTCGGCGCTATGGTGAGACTTTGTCAGCTCATCAATCGCCGACACCATCACCATCAGATCATCTGGGCCGACACAGCGCTCGAGCAGAAGACGGGACCAGGCCGTGGCAGCCACCTCGTCGCCTCGTGACGTGCGGTGCGGTTGCCCGTCGGGGCCACCGAGTTGTGGGAACTGGGCGCAGTCGATCACGACCACCCCCGGACGTCTCTCGAAGTGTGCGGCATCGACCGCCGGGACAGCTGCCAGATGCAGACCCAACGACTCCAACTGCGGGGCGTCGTGCCGCTCAAACGTCGAGAAGTGCACGCGCTGCGCACTGTGTGCATCGGTACAGACCTGGACGGCCTGGATCCAACGAGCCGCCTCGTCGTGGTCCGAGACGAGCAGGACGACGCGAGGCCCGCCCGCGAGTGCGGCGTGTACCGCGTCGAGCAGAAGTGCCAAGGTGCCGATCCGCCAGTGCAGCGGGTCGAATAGAAAGTGGCCCAATGCATGAAGCATGCCGTGGCACGAGAATGCGTCATCCGCCGGCAACCTCGCCAGGTTGACCTCGTGCGGTCCGAACGGGCAAAGCCACTGTGTGCTCTCCCAGAGTTGCGCCGGACGCAGTGCGTCGTCGTACAACACGAGCCCGTGGGTGAATACGTTCCCCGGTCGACCTGAACCGTCCCGTCCGGACGGCACGCTGTGCCAGGCGCCCAGCGATCGGCCCTCCACAGTGGTGACCATCAGGCGTCGGGCCATGCCGGAGACTGGGTAGTCATGGACAACGACCAGGGACTCCAGTGCGGTGGGCGTCTTGTGGACCAGAGCGTCCAGCAGCGGTTCGACGGAAATCGTCCGCTCCAAGACCTGCCAGCCGCCGGCCCCGCCCCGATCCGCCGAGGCGTAGCAGAACTGCCCCCTGACGCGTACCGGGACAGCGCCAGGAGTATCGAGGCGAACACTCATTTTCCGCACCGCATGTCGTCGATGGGCGGGTCCAGCAAAGCAGCTGTTCGCCGCCGATCCGGCCCCAGGAGGGCGAACACTCTGACGTATCCGGGCTCGGCAATGGCCACGGTGAAGATGTCGCTGGGGGCGCTGCCGAGTCTGGACGGTTGGAAGCGCTGGCTCGGCACGTCACCTTCGATGCCTGCCCGCACCACGGGCAGATGGGTTCCATCTTCAGGGGCTAGGGGAAGCCGATCCGCCCGGTGCACCACACAGAAAGTCGGTGAGGGCGAATCGCGGTCCGCCGTGAACGCGACCCGGGCGGCCCAGCCGGCCTTGAACACCGAGCGGCGGGTGATCTTCAGAGTCGTCTGGATCCGAAGTAGTCCCGGATAGGTCACGGACGCGGGCTTACCTTCGACCACGTCGGTACCAGCGTGCGCGTACGGCACCGCGTAGACAACCGATCCCTGGGCGCGCAGAGCGTGGTCGAGTACGATTCCCCCCCGCCGGTCATAATCCTCCTTGGACACCGTGACCAGGGGAGATGTTGCTATGGCCGCCCGTACGGGCACATCAGGCGCAGCCTGGAAGATGCTCACCCGATCTGCGGCCAGGGTGCCGACGCGGGTCGCGTCCACGCCTTCTTGAACAGGCCACGCCAAGGTGATGGTCTGAAAGTCGACCCGTTGATGCAGGGCCAGGGCCGTCAGCGTGGGCGGGAGTACTTGAAGTACGGTGCCACCGACTCGCGCCTCGTGTCCCACGATGTGAACGGGCGTGAGGTACATGCGTCCCCAGCCACGCGGCCACCCGACCCGCTCCATCGAGCACCGGCCGTCGGTCTGGACGACGGGGTGGCTCAGCGCTGCGTCATCTGGCAGGCCCAGTCGTTGCAGTTCCCCGACGGGCAGCACACTGCGGTCGCTGCCCGAGGTGGGGCGTGCCGGCGTGCAGTAGATCCGGGTGCTTCCCCGGCCCTGCGCGGTCCATTCAAGATTCACCACCGGCTCGTCGGCGTTCTTCGGCTGCTGGCAGGTCAGATCCCCGATGAACTGCGGGGTGGCAGACCCTGTGAACTCAGCAGTCTGCGGGGTGGCGGACTGCATCTGTCCCGCAGCGATCGAGGCTTCTGCCACTATCTGGTAAAGGTAGGTTTCGCCAGGCTTGGCTCCGTCATCAATGAATCCGTTCCGAGCGGCAGGCTCGGTGGCAATGCGGAATCGGCCCGGGTCGGAGCGGAACAGCCGCAGCTGGCTCTTCGGGATCCTGTAGACGTGTACGCGCTCGGTGCCTGGAAGTGCCTGCCACGAGCCGATCACCTGATTGCCGCGTTCGGTGACCTGGAATCCGGTGGGTGCAAATACCGTGCTGAACTCGCCGATGAGCTCCGGCTGCCCCCACACCGCTGCCTCGTGATCGGCGCCGGTGTTGCGCCACACCTGGTAGTGCCGAACCGCAGTGATAGGTGGACGCCGATCGACATAGGCGAGCTGGGTGGTCACCGCCACGACGTCGGCCTCCGCCGCGTCCGGCGACCAGGGCGGGGCCGTGTCGCTGGTCACCAGCCGGAACACGGAGTACTCGCCCGCGCCGGCGGGATCCGACCAGCGCAGTGCCACCCCGCCCCTACCGGATCTTCTTTCGATCGTGGTCGTGGACTCGGCCTCGGCACCGCTGTTGTCAGGGGCAAATGTGTCCAGTACGTATCGGAGCCGTTCCGGGTCGGTGTAGTCGGCCAGGTGCCCCTCTTCGATTGGTTGGGGTGACGCGGCCGCTACCGGCTGTGTGGCGGCCGCCGGCGAGCGTGGAATGCCAGACGCCTTTTCGCCGGCTACCGGGGTGGTGGCCGGCTGCTCGCGGGCAGTTACGCCCGTCCCGGAGCCGCCAACCGCCCGCGCTGCCGCATCCTCGAGCAACGCGACCACGTCGTTGGTCAGGGCATGAAGGCCGGCGGACCGCAGGATCGACGCCACACGTCCAGCGACAACGGGCACGCCCACCAACTGACCGACGACGGCATCGTTCATTCTGAGCGCCCTCTGCTTCCGCAGCAGTTTCAGCGCCGCATCCTGCGCTTGGCGCTGAAGCTCAGTGCCCACAGTCACGCCCTTGCCTTCCATCAGACGAACCAGTCGCGTCGCCGGGTGCTGCCGTTGCTGCCCCCGGCACGGCGCAGCAGGTGCGGTTCGATGCCGGGTCCTAGATCGCTTCGCACGGTCAGCCGAGACAGTCCGTGCCTGTGCTCGGGCGCCTCGAACCATTCAACCTGGTTGCCCCCCTGAACGACGCCGGCGGGGGTGAGCACGCGCTCATCGAACGGGCTTCCAGTCTGCTCGGCGAGGACCCTGCGCGCTGCCGCGAAATCGGCTGCGGCCTGGGCCTGCCCCCCGGGGCCGATGCAGACACCGTTCTCTATCAACTGCAACTCGTCGGCACTGACGACAAGCCGGGCGGCGACGTCGACCCAGGCCTCGTCCGCGGGAGCGCTGCCGACTCCCTCACGGGACAGCATCGCAGCCCACCGGATGAGACGGGAGTCGGCGTTTCCGGGCTCGCCGAACATCCGGTCTGGTCGCTCAATGAGCGACAGCGCGTCCGGGCCGAGCCGATGCCCCGCATCGGCCAGGGTCGACTCCCAGGGCCTGGAGAGCCAGCCGGTACCAAAGAACGACCTTTGCAAGAGAGCCACGGCACGGGACTGTTGGCGCGCATCGATCGACAGTTCTGCGACCCGAACGTTGAGCGGCAGGTCAGCGAGCCGGTGCCCCGCGGCGGGACGCGGATTCTGCCGAGCACCGAACGGCTCGGCTATCACAGCGGAGACCACCTCGGCCCAACCGAGGAACTGTCGATACGCCTCGACCAAGCGACGCAGATCGAACGTGGCCTTGCGCAGGTTCTCTTCATCGGCCTCACGACGGGAAACCAGCATGCGCCGGCGTTCGAGTTCACGAAACAACGCCCGCTGCCCCAGCATGAAAGTCGTCAGCGAGGCGGCGAGCCACCCGACGACCAGCCCGCCCAGCAGCCAGCCGACG
>RRZU012696475.1_pt1 | contig 10888 bp, 11 predicted proteins | sample 2165561 | NCBI WGS metagenome assembly RRZU01 (sample SAMN10456909, study PRJNA506462) | wastewater metagenome | isolation source: wastewater sludge | place: USA: Moscow, Idaho | reverse complement strand
TTACCCACCTGCAAGCGTTTCGTGAGCGGGTGCTGGCTCGCCCATCGGTACAAAGGGCGATGAAGGAAGAGTCATGTTGAGCAGTATAAGAAGCCATTAATCGGAACCTATTCGAGGGTGATAGTATGCTCAGCTTTGTTGTTGATGTGACCGATATGCTGTATCAAACGGCATAGCAGTTTCCATTGGTGATCTGATAGCATGGTGGGGCAGTATGATTATTTTTTGGTGAAACAGATCATACCTGTCACAATTCAGCTCATTTTTTATGCCGAAAAGTTCAGCAGCCCCTAAGTCATAAGTCTTTATCTTGGCAAATAATTAGATGCTCTGGTCTAATACCTCATTGTTTTCGATACGCATTTGGTAGGCATTTTCGCGTGTCTGTTAATGAAATGCTTCTGCAATATATTTTAAGGAAGCTCCAGTATCAGGAATTTGTAATGAAACTAGGTGAAAGGTTAGTTGCTAAGGGATTAATCAATGATGACGATATTCAACGGGCTTTGGATGTTCAACGTCAGGCCGGCGGGCGAATAGGTTCCATATTGATCCGCATGGGGGCTGTTTCGGAAGATATTGTTTTAAGTACTTTATCGGAACAGTTGGGATATCCGTGCCTTTCTCCTATAGACATGCCTGCGGCGTTGGACATTTATCAGTGTATTGTGGAACTTCCTGTGCGTATGGAGTGGTGGTTGGACAATGAAGTGTTGTTGTGGAAAGTTGATCAACAATTACATGTTGTTGCCAGAGACCCTCTAGACTCGAGAGTTCAGGATTTGCTGGCGTATCTTTTCCCTCAGCGCAATTATCATACGAGATTGGCCCGTGCTCAGGATATTGATACCTTGATTGACTTGGTTCGTCGTGAAAGTGCAGTGACAGATCTTTTTAGTAATCAAGATCAATCATTGCAAAGTTTGATTGAGGAGGCACCAGTTGTTGAGTTGGTCAATAACTTACTGTCACAGGCAGTAGATAGTGGTGCGTCTGATATTCATGTGGAGCCAGATGAGCATAGATTTTCTGTTCGGATACGTGTTGATGGGGTATTGCATTCTCATATTGTGCAACCAGCCGAGCGTTATCCTGCCATAGGTTCTCGGATCAAACTTATTGCTGGACTTGATATTGCAGAAAAGCGTTTGCCCCAGGATGGTCGGATCACATTACGATTGAGCGGTCAAGAGATGGATATCCGTGTTTCAACGGCTCCTGGCGTACATGGTGAATCAATAGTCATGCGTCTTTTACCTAAAAACAGGGGTTCTCTTTCGCTCGAGAAATTGGGTTTTGAAGAAGATCATCTTCAGATTTTGCATAATTGGTTGGTTTATCCAAATGGCATTGTTTTGGTCACAGGACCGACTGGCTCCGGAAAGTCCACGACTCTGTATGCTGCATTAGAAGCAATGCGAGATGGTAGCAATAAAATTATCACTGTTGAGGATCCGGTCGAGTATCAAGTTTCAGGGGTGACCCAGATTCAAGTGCATAGCGACATTGGGTATACATTTTCTCGTGCTTTGAGAGCAATTTTACGTCAGGATCCCGATACGATAATGATCGGGGAAATCCGGGATCTTGACACGGCACAAATTGCTATTCAGTCCGCACTTACAGGGCACTTGGTGCTTTCAACTTTACACACTAATGATGCTGCATCTGCTTTTACCCGTTTGGTGGATATGGGAGTGGAGCCATTTCTGGTTGCTGCATCAGTGCGGGGGATTCAGGCTCAGCGATTAGTCCGCTGTCTATGTGAGCATTGTGCCGAGAAGGATGTACATCCCATGTTGCCCAGGGGGTGGAGTGTTGATTCCGACCTGTTTGTTCGTTCAGAATGGAAACGTGCCAAAGGATGTGCATATTGTCACCATACTGGATATAAGGGAAGACTTGGTATCTATGAGTTAGTTTCACTCGATGGTCAATTACAGCAGATGATAAATCGCCAAGCTTCATTGCAAGAGATCAAAGCTGTTATTCGGCAGCAAGGGCAGCGATCATTGTTTGAGGATGGATTGATTAAAGCTAGCAAGGGATTAACCAGTATTGAAGAAGTGATGCGAGTCGCCTATGTGGAACATGACTGATGAATTTTCGATATGAAGGCGTAGATGCTCAGGGAAATATGCTCAGAGGGGACGTATCTGCCACGGATTATCACAATGCTTTACGCCAGCTTAATGTTAAAGGGATCATTGTTATAGATTTGGCTGAACATTGTATAGCCGAAAAAAAGAGTCTGATTCAGGCTCGAATGACTCATGCTATGTTAGTGCAAGCTTTACATGAACTGACTACGCTCATTACGTCCGGAGTGACTCTTTCAGATGCTATTGAAGCGTTGATCGATGGGGGACATCATCCCACTATTGTTTTGGCCTTCAGGAAAATTGGACATTCATTACGACAAGGGGAATCGTTTTCTGTTGCTCTTGGCGCTACAGGATTACCAATTCCCGATTATCTTCTCCATCTGGTTCGTTCTGGGGAGGCAACAGGTGAGTTGGGGGTAACGCTCAAGCGGGCTTTGGAAAAGATGCAGTATGATCAGCGAACAGGTAACGAGTTACGGAATGCTTTGACATATCCTGTTGTGTTGGTATTTGCTGGTTTGGTTGCTGTACTTCTGATGTTTGCTGTTGTTGTGCCGAAATTTACGGGGATATTGAACCAAAGCAAAACAGTGTTACCTTGGTTAGCAGAGGTTGTTCTAAAAAGCGGTACCTGGTTTAATGAGAACTGGGATTTGTTATTATTCATATTCATATTTATATTGGTTGGTGTTGTTTCTGCTTTGCGTTCCCGCTCTGTCCGGCAGCGAATTCTTAATGGTTTATCCCATGTGCCATTAATCGGTCAATGGTTATACGAGAGTGATGTTGCTAATTGGTCATATACTATGTCAGCGATGTTAAGCTCACATGTTGAATTATTGTCAGCATTGAATCTATCTAGAGGTGGATTTCGGATACCCAGACGACAAAATGGAATGCTTGAAGTGATCAGGTTGGTGCGGTCAGGAAAAAGCTTATCTGACTCGCTTGCTGAAGCACACCTGATTACTCGTTCCGGTATTAATTTGATCAGAGTTGGAGAGAAAAGTGGTAAGTTGGCTGAAATGTTTTCTTCTCTTGCTGTTATGTATGAAGAAAATAGTAAAAATAGAATTAAAAAATTACTGGCGCTGATTGAGCCTATTGCTATTTTGTTTATTGGTTCAATTATAGGTACAATTATTCTTGGTATAATTTTAGCAATTACCAGTGTTAATGAAATGGCAGTGTGAGATTGAGGTGGGTAAAAATGAACAATCAAAGAACTAATCATTATTCATATGGCTTTACTCTTATTGAACTACTTGTGGTGCTGGTTATCCTCGGCATGTTGGCGGGCTTGGTGGGGCCGAGACTATTTGCCAATGTTGATAAATCGAAGGTAAAGGCGGCGGAAACGCAAGTCAAGATGTTACGCGGTGCGTTACAGACATATCGTCTGGATGTGGGTAGTTACCCAAGCTCAGAGCAAGGCATGTCAGTTCTCACCAAGGCTCCGGAAGGAGTGCCAAGCTGGCAGGGTCCTTACCTTGAAGATAAATTGCCCAAAGATCCTTGGGGGCGTGATTATGTTTATAAATGTCCGGTAGATAATATGCAGGGTTTTGCTCTTTACTCCTTGGGGGCAGATGGAAAGGAAGGGGGCGAGGGGCTTGATGCTGAGGTAGGTATTCTGGAAAAGTGAGGAGAGCTAACAGGGGTTTTACCCTGCTTGAATTATTGGTTGTTCTGACACTGATAGGAATCATAGCCGGGATGGTTGGCCCTCGCTTGTTTTCTGTGGCAGAAAAATTACGTTATCGTAATGAACTGCAATCTATGCAGTTGGCAATCAATGCGCTTCCTGTTGATGCTTTGTTATCTGGTCGACCTAAAATTATTGATACTCATGGAGTGGCGGATCTCCAACTTCCCGAAGGTTGGCATGTGATGGCAAAAAAACCGATTCGATATCAAACTAATGGTATTTGTCTAGGTGGTGAATTGTTTGTATTACATGGAGATTCAATAGTAAGTCAGTTAAATCTGGAGGCTCCGTACTGTCAGTGGCGCGAAAGAGAATAATTAGAGAACAGGGTTTTTCTCTACTTGAGGCTATTGTTGCTCTTGCTATTTTGGGAGGGGCAACCATGGTTCTTTTTGGCTGGATTGGCGGAAGTTTGAATCAGTTAACTCGCGCTGAATTGTATATTGAAGCAGATCCAGTGCTATCTTCCACATTAGAATATTTGAAGTTTCAGGATCTTTCTGTCAGACCTGTTGGTGAGTTAAATAGTGGTGATGTGATAATCACCTGGCAATCTACACCTATTGAGCATGATATCCCAGGCACCAGTGGCAGTAATTTTTTACTCTCACTTTATGATGTTACATTGACCATAAAGAAAGGAAATCGAACATTACCTCCGTTGCGGACGAGGATCGTTAATTATCGGCTGATATCGAATGTTGGGGAGCAAGATGTGTTTTAACCGCAGTAATGGGATGACGCTGATTGAGCTCTTAGTGGTCATGGTACTACTTTCTATTGTCTCGGCTCTTTTGTTTCAGGGATTGTCTGTTGGCCTGTCCACCTATGAAAGAGTTAAAAAAAGACAAAGTGAAGGAGAGCCCGTCATGCTCGCTTCTCGCTGGTTTATCGACTCGTTGTCTGGCATTCAAGCCGAACTTGATTCCTCCAATCAGTTTTATGGTTCGGCTGATACGATCAGTGGTATGACACACTCTCCACTCTTGGGGCGTGATGGCATGGTACAGAGAATTAGTTGGCAGCTTAAGAGCGATGGTGATGGTCATATGGCCTTGTATTACAACCAGGCAGGTAACAGTTTGCGAATTATTGGATGGCCAACGGGGATTTCTGCTCGATTTTTGTACCGAAGCAACAATGGCTCCACCCAGGAAAAGTGGCCTCTGTCAGACAACAATTCGTTGTTGCTATCAGACGGTGCGATTCCATCTGCCATCGTACTGGAAGTTGTTCAGCCTGCAGGGATGGTGTCACGTTGGTATGTTTCTATCATAGGGAGAACATATCCCAGAATTGACTATCGGGACATCTAATGCGTAATCGATCCTGTTATGGCCGTAGCTTTACTACCCGGCGTTCATATACCCAAGGCTTCGTTCTTATCGCCGTTTTGGGGATGATTGTGGTAATTTCGCTGATTGCTGCTTTTATTGATACCTATGCTGCTCAACGCCTGCGTCAGGCAGTGGAAGTTCGCCAGGCATGGGATTCCAGACTGGATCAGCAAGCTACATTGGCAACGATATTGCAGATCGTGGCAACTCGCCCGCGAGGGGCGCAAGGATATCTTCTTGAATTGAATAAGATCTCTGCAGACTCGCTAATTTCTTCGTCTCGACTTCAACTGGCTGCAGACGGTCGTGCGTACCATGGAATAGGAAAGAGTGGATTTTCAGTTCAGGATGAAGGTGCTTTGCTGAGTTTGCTGGATCCTAATCGGCAACGTTGGCAATTGCTTTTGTCCAGATATGGTCTGACATCGGCAGAATCAGAACGATTTCTTGATTTATTACTTGATTATACAGACAAAGATAAATTCCGGCGTCTTAATGGTGCAACTGATGATGATTATGTAGCCAAGGGCATGATTCTCCCTAGGCATCGTCTAATGGTGAGTCCTGGGGAAATAGGTAATTTGCTTGATGCAGACAAGTGGGCAAAGTGGCTTCCCTCTGCGCAGATGCTCAGTACCACCCGAAGTGGACAGCTTTTTAATATCAACACCATGCCTGCGCCTTTGCTGGCAACTTTAGATGGGTTTGATGATGATTTGATTGCCAGATTGGTTCTGGCGCGTCAAGAGAAACCTTTTTCCTCAATTGAAGATGCCAATCTACGATTGGCTAAACTATTGCCTCTAGATCCCTCAATGGTCCCCGGAATCATTTCAACTTATAGTCGGGTGATCATTTGGGATCAGAGTAATGGCTCGGATTGCAGACACTCGAAATGGATTGGGATATCATTGTCGCCCTCGTCGAAACGTGCCCCTTGGGACATTGATTATGCAATTACATTTGACCATGGTCCGGATTGTGGAATCCTTAGGCCGCTGGTGGCGGCGCCTTTATTCTCAACCCCAGTGGCTGGTTGATCGCTCTACCGTTGTTGCCAGCCAATATCCTTGGTGGAGTTCGCGAGTGGTTGTTTCGCGTTCGTTGTGCCTCTTTTATCGCTGGGATCTCATCCGTGTACCTGGCAGTCGTCGTCGTAAGGCACTTCAGCAAATGGTGCAGTTGCACTCACCTTTTATATCGTCAGGGTTTTATGTCGAATGGCTCGCATCCCATGCTTTGGTGTGGGTGTGGGATCAGGCAGCTTTGCAATCCAGACTTCCAGATTCAGCGCGCAATAGTGTTGTTGTTCCTGATAGTGTTCTTGCTTTTGGCATTGATGATGGTGAACGTCGGTTACGGGGGATCAATGGTGTTGAGCTGCAAAAATGGGCGAATTCGGCGCTGATTGATTCGTGCATGGCTCTAGATAGTACACATTACGACCTGACATTTGACCCAAAGAGGCGTACTACTCTTCAACCTGCGGAACAAACGAGCCTGATCCGATTATTTGTTGGGGCAACGGCGTTCTTGCTGGTTATGGTTTTGTTTTTCCAAATTGGTGCAGGATTCAAGCATTGGCAAAATTTATCTGCCATGGAATCCCAGATTGCACGCTCTGATGAGTCGCTATCGATGCAGGAACAGGCAAGGAAAAAAGCCGAACGCAATCGTAAGCAGTTGCAGGGGCAGTATGCTCTTTTGCACCCGGGCAAAATGGTGCTTATCAATGAAATAGTGAAAAAAATGCCTGGTACAGTTACCAGATTGCAGCAGTTTGAATTACAGCCGGGAAGAGTCCAGATGCTGTTGAATGATACCAGTCCCAATCCTCGAGGTTATGTGACAACCTTTGATGGTTTATCTGTGGGAACTTTTGTTTTGCAAAATGTTCAGGTGCAACTTAATACCAATGGTGGTCTTCAGTTTTTGGCGGATATTAAAAGTGGAAAAACTGAACTCGGAGGGGATTGATGGAATCATTAAAGTTGCAATGGCGAGAGATGCTTGACGAGAGTCGTAACCAGTGGCAGGAGAACTCCCGACTCCAGTTTGGAGGCTTTGCCATCGCACTCATCTTCTTGCTCTGGCTTAATCTTGTTGCTGCCGATATGGTTGATGAGTTTGCGACTCGAGAACAGGAGGCATCGGAAATCATCCTTGAGCAACAGACGGAGGTTAAGGGCCAGGATTGGGTCAAGCGTCTTGAGCAGGTGAAATCGTCACTAAATGAAATTAAACCACATTTTGGTTACGCCAAGACCGAAGCGCTGGCTCGGGCCGATATTCAGTCAAGAATGGCATCCACACTTGAAAAATATAAGATAGACCAATCCAGTATCGAGGTGTCGAGTGCGCCAAAAGTTGATGAGGTTACGGGATTGTTGCCATTTCAGTTACGTGTTGGTGGGCGAGCGAAGGGTGATGCGATCTTGCACTTGTTGAATAATCTGGAAACTGTGGATGAATTGGTCCGCATTGAGCATCTGAGCGTGAGTAATCAGCTTAATGAATATCTGACGTTTACCTTCATTGCAACTGTCTGGTATCAGCCTTTTGGTCGAGGGTCATAGACATCATGATAAGATTACCTGTGGCTCTCGGTATGGGGGGGATATTGCTAGTTTCACCTTTGCTGGGTTATCTGTTTGCTGGAGAGCCTGAGTCCGGGATTGTGTTAAAAAATAACCGTTGGATATTTCCCTCAGCTCCATCTCAAATTAAGACGCAACTGCCAGATGTTGCCATAGTGGGACGATACTGGCCAATAAATCACCACGCAAAGTCAGATAGTCGGGTTGCAGAATCAGAAATTGCAGCGGGGAAAGATACCTGGATGCTGGTTGCTATAATTCGACAAGGATCGAGTTTTTCTGCCTTAGTAATGAGACCAGATAAAAAGCTGATCCCCTTGTCAGTTGGCATGTTTCTGGATGGGGATAGGAATATTACCCATATAGAAGCTGACCAACTCACTTGGGTGAATAGAAAAGGAGAACGAGGTGTGTTGGCTCTATATCCTCAGTCTGCGCTCTCCAAGCCAATTACAACAAAACCCTAATCCTGTTATGGACCAAAATATGTATCACGATTTATTGCTATGCGGACACTTTCAACGTTCATTTTTCCGCAAGAGCCTGATTGCAAGTGCTATGGCATTGCTGGCCAGTTGTACCATCAATACAAATCCAGTTCCTTTGCCTCAACCGGTTCGTGGGCCTGTAACTCAGTCCGGTGTTGAAGAAACGTTACAGACTGACCGTGCTGTTGATTCTGAGCAGATGAAAAGAGAGCGTTTTGGTGTTACGCCAAAAGCAACTCAAGCTGTCCGGGTTTTTACGCCTGATGAATCATTTCTTGGGCAAGAGTTGAAAGGTGAGCCGTTCAGTATGAACGTCAATAATCTGCCTCTGCCGGCATTTATCAATGAGGTCTATGGTAAGCGCCTTGGTGTATCCTTCTCAATTAGCCCTGAATTGCAAAAAAAGGGTGATCTCGTCACTCTGAGAATGAGCGAGCCTCAGCCACCTTCGGTGCTATTCAACACAGTTCGCAATGTTCTGACTGACTATGGCGTTCAGGTGACGTTACGTGATGGGCTCTATCTGTTCAGTCTCTCTGATAATGTGGCTAATGATGCTTTGCCGCTTATTGTGAGTGGCAATGCATTGCCTGAGGTTCCTACATCCCATCGTCCAGTATTCCAGATTGTGCCGATGAAGGTAGTACGCAGTGAGCAGATGATTGCCTGGCTAGGTGAGATGTTTGGTAACAGTGCGCTGAAAATAAAAGATGATCGCGTTATCAATGCGATCATGTTGAGGGGACCAATAGAATTGGTCAAGCAAGCAACAGAGGCGATAGGATTATTTGATCAACCAGCCCTGAAAAGTAGCCATAGTATCGCTATCACGCCAGTTTATTCAGATGCGGAACAACTGGGTAATGCATTAATCGAGGTGCTTCAGTCAGAAGGATATGATGTTTCTGATAGCCCCCCTTTTGGTGGGGTCTTGGTGCTCAAGATGAAAGAGTTACAGCGTATCGTGGTTTTTGCATCCGATGGGCGAGTGATGACACATGTGCGTCAATGGGTGGAGATCCTGGATCGGGAGTCACAGGAGAAAGTCCAGAATGGTCTCTTTGTTTATCAGGTTCGTAATACACAGGCTGCAGCAATTGCCAATATGTTGGGTGCTCTTGGATATGGGGCGACTATTCCCAGTAGCGGGATCAGTGACACCAACACCGTGACGGCGACAGGAGGTGAGACTCAGTCAGGTGTGCTTACTGGAAAGGGGGATGCGGATAAAAAGTCGACCACAGTTATCAGTGGTAAATCTGATCAGGGGAGTGTAGTTGTAGATGCCAATCGCAATGCACTGATTTTTAAAGGCAGTGGTCGTGAGTGGGTAACTTTGCGCCCTCTGCTTACGGAGTTGGATAAGCCAGTCCCTTCGGTAATGATCGATGTATTGTTGGCGGAAGTTACCCTAAATGATAAAGAAGGGATGGGGGTAGATTGGAGTAACATCAGTACGGACCTTGGGACCGGGACATTATTGGTCAATACGGCTAATGGGTTGGGAAGTTCGGGGCTGAATTTGACGCTTAATAGTGCAGGACAGACTCGAGCCAAATTGAATGCTTTTTATGAGAACAAACAGGCCGTGATCCGTTCCAGTCCAAAGCTGATGGTGCGTAGTGGTGAAGAGGCTCGTATCGAGGTTGGTAACGAGATTCCTGTTGTTACTGGGACCAGTCAATCTACGGATAATCCGGATGCTCCGATTAACAAGACGGTTCAGTATCGCAAGACAGGGGTGATTCTTACCATCAAGCCTACGGTGCAGGCGAGCGGAGTGGTGGATCTTGGTATCAGCCAGGAGCTTTCCGAGCAGGCCGATACATCGAGTAGCACGGATACACTCAGCCCGACTATCATGAACCGCAAGGTACAGACCTCATTAACATTGCGTGACGGTGGTTCTGTGATGCTGGCGGGGCTTATCTCCAGTACTAAGGGGGAAGGCGATACAGGCGTCCCTTTGTTGGGGGACATTCCGTGGGTCGGGTCGCTATTCAAGTCCAAAAGCAGTAATGAGAACCGCACCGAGTTGGTGGTTATGATCATTCCGTATGTGATTCGTGATTTCAGTGAAGCGCAAAGTCTTACAGAGCGCTATCAGCAGCAACTTGAGCTTAACAATGCTTCGTCTTTGAAGCGTCGATATCTGCCGGGAATGGCTCCTTCTACATCACCCTCCATGTCAGCCAAACCGGTTGCTCCTGAGATAGTGATACCAACACCAACATCCAATCAATAGAATCAGCGATTTTTTCTATTTGTGTGTTTGCAAGGCATAGCGCACAAGCCTCCTCCTAATCGACCTAATGCCAGTCAGTTAACGCTGACTGGCATTGTTTTTGGTTCTTCGCGCAGCATGGGAAAGGGTAAGCGCGCAAGCGCCGTTAAATCGGCCTACTTGCCTTCACTGTGTTGCGCCACTTTTTTTCAATGGGTTCCAGTGCTGACTCTTGTGCACAACAATCACGGGTTGCCCAGCGGTGCAGTGGCACATAGCTCTTAGTTCAAGGGGAAGGTCGGGATGGGTTTTTGCTTTGTGCTTTAACCGGTAAAACAGAATAAAATAGCCAATAAAATCAATAAGATATATCTAGTTGTTTTATATGGGTATTTTATATCTATTTGATTTTATTGTGATTTTATTGTG
>RRZU012992257.1_pt1 | contig 10889 bp, 10 predicted proteins | sample 2165561 | NCBI WGS metagenome assembly RRZU01 (sample SAMN10456909, study PRJNA506462) | wastewater metagenome | isolation source: wastewater sludge | place: USA: Moscow, Idaho | reverse complement strand
GCATTTGGTGATGCTAACCGCTCTACACTCTTTACCATTCCCGAAAATCCGAATTTTAAATATATCGTGATGCCGATGCGGATTTAAAACCGCGAATCGCGCCATGATTCACGATTGGATTAAAGGCTGCCTGAAAAATCTTTCAGGCAGCCTTATTTTTTATTTAGCCGTCGGTCGGATTCTTGAATCCTACCTATACTTACTAATCAGTTTGTTTCCAGGCAGCTTTATTGTATTCTGGCAGCCACAATCACCTTAGCTAGGAGTAAGGCAAATGGACATTATTGAAAAACAAATCCACACCACCGCGCCCGCCGCCGTTATTTTTAAAATTTATGAAGATGTTGCCAATTGGCACCGCTGGGATCCAGACACCAAAGCGGCGCAGCTTAATCCGGGCTTAGTGCTGGGTGCCAAAGGTAGTCTTACCCCCAGCAAAGGCAAAACCGTGCCCATGGAAATTACCGCCTTTGCATTAAACCGCAGATTTACCGCCACCAGCAAAACCTTGCTTTTCCGCTTGGATTTTGAACACGAGCTTACCCCCACGGAAAATGGCATCCTGATTCTGCACCGAGTCACATTCAGCGGTCTGCTGAAACCTTTGCTCAGTAGACTGCTGGGGCCGCAAATTGAGAAAGGGCTGCCCGTCACCTTGCAACAACTGAAAGCACTTGCCGAAGTCGCCCATACCAACAACGCCTAACCCCTATCCCGCCTTCACCCACCCAGATCAAGACAATAGCGCTTATTCTGTACTGAAAATAAAGCCATTTTCTGATATAATAGCGTGTTTGTTTCAGGCAGCCGCCCTATTTGACGGCGCAACAGAAAAGACCCCTTTATGACACAGCAACAACCTGCCGATTACGGCGCCGACAGCATTAAAGTTCTCAAAGGTTTAGACGCGGTGCGCAAGCGTCCCGGTATGTATATCGGCGACACTCAGGACGGCACCGGTTTGCACCATATGGTGTTTGAAGTGCTCGATAATGCCATCGACGAAGCGCTGGCCGGCCATTGCGATACCATCACGGTAACCATCAATGCCGATAACTCCATCACCATCGAAGACAACGGTCGCGGCATTCCCACAGATATCCATCCCGAAGAAGGCCGCTCTGCTGCCGAAGTCATCATGACCATCCTGCATGCGGGTGGCAAGTTCGACAACAACAGCTATAAAATCTCCGGCGGCTTGCACGGCGTGGGCGTTTCCGTGGTGAACGCCCTGTCAGACTGGCTGCGCCTGACGATTTATCGCAACGGTAAAGAGCATTTTGTCGAGTTCCGGCGCGGCGAAGCGGTGGCACCGCTGAAAGAGGTGGGCGACACCGACAAAAAAGGCACGCGTGTGCAGTTTATGGCCAGCGAAGAAACTTTCGGCTTGGTTGAATTCCATTTCGATATTTTGGCCAAACGCATCCGCGAGTTATCGTTTCTGAATAACGGCGTTGGCATCAAGCTCACCGATAAACGCGACGGTCGCGAAGAAGATTTCGCTTTTTCCGGCGGTGTGGCCGGTTTTGTGCAATACATGAACCGCAAAAAAACTGCGCTGCATGAAAAAGTGTTTTATACCTTCGGCGAAAAAGACGGCATGAGCGTGGAATGCGCCATGCAGTGGAACGACAGTTATCAGGAATCCGTGCAGTGTTTCACCAACAACATTCCCCAGCGCGATGGCGGCACCCACCTCACGGCACTGCGTCAGGTGATGACGCGTACCCTCAATCATTACATTGAAGCCAACGAAGTGGCCAAAAAAGCCAAAGTGGATACCAGTGGCGACGATATGCGCGAGGGGCTCACCTGTGTGCTTTCCGTGAAACTGCCTGATCCGAAATTCAGCTCGCAAACCAAAGACAAACTGGTCTCCAGTGAAATCGGCCCGGTAGTGAACGAGGTGATTAACCAGGCTTTGAATGACTTCTTGGAAGAAAACCCCGGTGAAGCCAAAATCATCACCAGCAAAATCGTCGATGCCGCGCGTGCGCGAGAAGCGGCGCGCAAAGCCCGCGAAATCACCCGTCGCAAAGGCGTGATGGACGGTTTGGGTTTGCCCGGAAAGTTGGCCGATTGCCAGGAAAAAGACCCTGCATTATCAGAACTGTATCTGGTGGAGGGTGACTCCGCCGGCGGCTCGGCCAAGCAAGGGCGTGACCGCAAATTCCAAGCCATTTTGCCGCTGAAGGGCAAAATTTTGAACGTGGAAAAGGCCCGCTTCGAGAAAATGCTTGCCTCGCAGGAAGTGGCTACACTGATTACTGCGCTCGGTGCAGGCATCGGCAAGGAAGAGTTCAACCCCGAAAAGTTGCGCTACCACCGCATCATCATCATGACCGATGCCGACGTGGACGGCGCGCACATCCGCACCTTGTTGCTCACATTTTTCTACCGCCAAATGCCTGAGTTGGTGGAGCGTGGCTATATCTACATCGCCCAGCCGCCGCTGTATAAAGCCAAACACGGTAAAACCGAACGCTACCTGAAAGACGAATTCGAGAAAGACCAATTCTTGCTCGGCTTGGCGCTGGACAAAGCACAAATCGTTTCAGATGGCCGCGTGCTCCAAGGCGCGGAGCTGGAGCAGATTGCCAAGCAATTTCTGCTCGGTCGCAGCGTGGTAGAGCAGGAAGCCCGTGTGATTGATGGCTTGGTGTTGCAGGCTATGCTGTACAGCGATCCTGTGGATTTGAGCAGCGCCGAGAGTACCGATGCAGCCATCGCCTCGCTGAATGCGCTTTTGAATCAGGAAGAAGTGGCGTTGGAGCGTTTGGACGGTCAGGAGGGCAGCCATTTCATCAAAATCACCCGCAAGCTGCACGGCAATGTAATGGTGAGCTATATCGAGCCGAAATTTTTGGCCGGCAAAGCCTATCAAACACTTATGCAAACCGCCGCCATGCTCAAAGGTTTGCTTGGCGAGCAAGCAGAAGTGGTGAAGGGCGACAACCGCCAACCCGTGAGCAGCTTCGCGGCTGCGCTGGATATTTTGCTGGCCGGCGCACAAAAAGGCATGTCCATCCAGCGCTATAAAGGCTTGGGCGAGATGAATCCCGAGCAGTTGTGGGAAACCACCATGGATCCGGCTGTGCGCCGATTGCTGAAAGTGCGCATCGAAGACGCCATCGCTGCCGATGAAGTGTTTGTTACCCTGATGGGCGACGAAGTAGAGCCGCGCCGCGCGTTTATCGAAGCCAATGCTTTGGTGGCGCAAAATATCGACGTATAATTCCGCCGGATAAACAGGCTACCTGAAAACACCATTGTCATCATGTGTAAACATGACGACAGTGTTTTCAGGTAGCCTGTTGTTGTATTTGCATCATATTCCCTATGGCTGCGGAGGCTACCTGAAAATTTGTTGCCAGCCGGATATTTATGAATGCAGCTTTTTCAGGTAGCCTGAGAATCGGCCAGCCCTTGCTGCCATTGCGACATAGGTTGGGAATTGATGTTGAGAATAATAGACTGCTGATTTTAAAATAGATTCTGTTGTGTGTAGTAATGGTGAGAATGAAGTCTTGAAGGTTGGGAAACCGAATTTTTTAACCATTTTAGCCTGTGTAATCTGTATGAATCAAAACATGGAAAATATGCGTATGGCCAATCAGCACGATACCGATCTGGCAATGGCCAAAAAAACTGTTCGCAAACAGTTGCGGCGGGCTCGGCAGGATTTGTGCCGGCACAAGCGCGAGATGGCGACACGGCGTATCAGCCGCTTGCTTAAGCCTTTGATCAAGCGAGGCAGCCGCATAGGCGTATATTGGCCGATAGGCAGCGAATTGCGTTTGGATGATTTTGTGACCGCCGCCGTGCAACGCGGCGCGACGGTGTATTTGCCCTATATCGAAACCGGCAGCCTGCGCCTGTGGTTTACGCCGTATGTGGCCGGCGCACGGGCAGAGCGTGGGCGCAGTGTGTTGCGGATTCCACAGTTTTCGGGGGGTAAAATCCGCGTACATCGCTTGCAAGTGCTGCTGTTGCCGCTGGTAGGTATGGATAGGCAGGGCTACCGTTTGGGCCAGGGCGGCGGCTATTATGATGTGTCGCTGGCCGCTGCAGAGCACCGCTTGCAGCCGTGGAAAATTGGTGTCGGCTTTGCCTGCCAATTATGCGAGAGTTTGCCGCATGAGGCGCACGATATGCGGGTGGATGCGTTTGTATCGGAACGGGGCGTGGTGCGTTTTAAGGGTTGCCGCGCATTCAGGTAGCCTGCAAGCAATAGGCTACCTGAAAACAGTTTGCCTATTTTTACGAACAAACGGCTTTAAATCTACTGCTTGCCCGCTATATATAGCGCAGATTCAGACCATTTGATGATAAAAGGATAAAAGATGACTGTTCCCTCCTATGCCGCCCTCTACCCGCATACCTGCAATAAAGCGCTGTATGTGGCGATGGCTTTGCTTTTCGGCACATTCGGCGTGCATAAATTTTGTGCCGGCCGGGTATGGATGGGCGTGCTGTATGTGTTGTTTAGCTGGACGGCGATACCAACGATAGTCGGTATTATTGAAGGCGTGTTGGCGGCATTCAAGCAAACGGATGCGATGGGCGCGATTGTGGTGTAAATAATTTTGGCCGCAAAAAACCGGTTTGTTGCGAGACAAACCGGTTTTGGTGTTGTTGCGCCAGATTATTTTTGCAGATAAGGGGTGGGATCGATGGCTTTGCCGTTGATGCGCAACTCGAAATGCAGCTTGGGCTGGCCGTTGAGCAGGCCGCTGTCACCCACGGTAGCGATGGTTTGGCCGGCTTTAACGGTTTGGTCTTTGCGCACGGAGAGGCTGTCGTTATAGCCGTAGGCAGTGAGAGCGGTGCTGCTGTGCCGCAGTAAAATTAGCTTGCCGTAGCCGCGCACACCATCGCCGGCGTATAAAACCGTGCCGTCGGCGGCGGCTTTCACCGGCGTACCACGGGCGGCGGCAATGTCTAGCCCCTTGCTGCTGGTGCCATTAAAGCCTGTAACCACATTGCCGTTTACCGGCCAAATCAGGCGGATGCGGTTGGTGGGCGCTACGGTGCCACCAGCAGCCGTGCTGCGCACCGGCGTGCGTGCGCCCGTATTGCTGCGCACACGCAATACTTGGCCAACTTCAATTTGGGTGGGATCAGACAATTTGTTCCAAGCGGCCAGCGTTTGCACGCTTTGGTCGAAACGCAGGCCGATGCGATAGAGGTTGTCGCCGCGCTGGACGCGGTAGTAACCGTCGGGCACTGGGCCGGTGCTGTTGTTGCCGGTGCCGGCGCAGGCGGCTAAAATCAGGGCGCAGCAGGCGGCGAGCCAGCCCGTGCGTTGTGTCGTGTGGATGAAGTTCGGTGTTTTCATGGGGGCTAAGGATAGCAAATCGGCGGCAGGGCAAACAGTTTTTAGGGCGTATTCGTTATTTGCTTTACTTTTTTTTACCCGAAAAACCCTGTATAAACCTTTCATAGCATTTCCTAGCGTTTGCCGGCATTGAAACCACGCTGTGCAGCGCCATTTATACGCCATATAATTAACTTTGATATTTAACGAGAACGGATAACCCCATGCGATTTTTCGGTATTGGATTTTTAATACTGGTATTTTTTGAAATTATGTCCATTGTTTGGGTGGCAGACTGGCTGGGCGGCGGCGTGACCTTGCTGTTGATGATCGTCAGCTTTATTGCCGGCGTATTGATGTTGCGCCATATCGGTTTCTCGACAGCCTTGCTGGCCGGCGCAACTTTGCGCAGCCGCGAAAATGTGTCTTTATACCAGATGCTGTGGCCGATACGTTATGCCTTGGCGGCGGTGTGTTTATTAAGCCCGGGTTTTGTGTCTACGGTATTGGCGGCTGGGTTGATGTTGCCGATTAAAGGCAAGCCGGTAGCGGATTTGAATGCGGGTTCTTTTGAAGTGTATCGGGAAGCCCGGGAGCGCCAAAACCGCCGCAGCGAGCAAGAGGGCGAGGTGATTGAGGGCGAATACCGTGTAACCGACGATAATGAGGAAAAACCGGCCCAGAAACAGATTGACTATATCGACCACAAACCTTAAAACACGTGTTTGACTTAATATCAGCATAAACGCAAAAAGGCTACCTGAAAGTAAAACAAATATTCAGGTAGCCTTTTTGTATGTTGATGTTCGATGGCTTAAAACACCGGTTTGCGCATTAAATAAGCATCGGTATATGTGCCGCTTTCTTCTTCCTGAAAAAAATCCGGATATGTACACACACGCATGAAGCCGCAGCGCTCATAGAGTGTCAGCGCGTGCAAGTTGTCGGCCTGCACCGCCAGCTCAATCTGGCTGATGCCCATATCGAGCGCAATTTGTTCCAGCCTTTGCGTCATGCTGGTGGCGATGCGTTGGCCCCAATAGGTTTGGCGCACGCTCATCACCACGTTGGCGCGATGGCGGGTTTTCGGCCAGATGCTGCGGAACAATTGCGCCAGACCGATGATTTTTTCGCCGTCGCGCACGATTAAAGTGGCTGTGTCGGCATTGGGGCGGAGAGCTTGAGAAACGGAGTTTTCTGTAAGGTCAGGCATGTTCGGCGGCAGGAGCAGGTTGTCGGTTTCAATAGAAACAACTTGCAGATGCTCGAGCAAAGCGGCAACGTCTTCCTGCTGCGGAATGGAAATCGGATAATACATGGCTTACTCCTTATTTGTCTGAGTGGTCACGTTGTCTGTTTACCCTGCTTAATTGTTGGGGATTTCAACCGTTTGCAAACGGCGGCAAGTGCAGGAAAACACATTTCTATTAAATTTTAAACTTTAGGGCAAAGGCTACCTGAAAAATATTCAGGCAGCCTGAATCAGAATGTTTTCAACAACCACTTCTTACGGGTGCTCGCTGTAAAGTAATGCTTTCAGGTAGCCGTTTCCTGTGTTGGTTTAGCACAGGCAATGTTGGCAGCCATTCACCGTTTCTTTCAATAAATGCCTTCCGAATGTCTGCCACCGATTGAATGGTAATTGCGAAATTAATTTATTTTAGCAATTAAATTGTAATCAGTGTTGATTTGATAAACTTTTCATATCAGGTGTCTGCCGGTTTGATGTGCGTTTAAATATTTTATACACATAGAAAAATTGAACTTCAGACCAATAAAATTTTAAAACTTAGTGTCATATGCCATAAAAAAATAAAAATTTATATTAAAATTTCAATAAAATGGCAAAATAAGGCTAAATAAGATAGATTCGGTATTAATAATAGTCGGGTTGAGGGGTAGTCAAAAGGTGAAAAAAGAGGTAAATTCAATACATCGCACTACAATGTAGTATGCGACCTGAAATTTAGAGATGTATTCCAAAAATCAAGCGAGAACAAAGGAGTTGTCATGTCGTACCAAGATGAGATTAAAAATGCAGATGCAGTGAAACAACAGGCAGGAAACGGCTGGCACGATATCAAGCCGGAATTTGTTGCCCGTATGCGTTTGCAAAACCGCTTCAAAACAGGCTTGGATATTGCCAAATATACCGCCGCTATTATGCGTAAGGACATGGCTGAATACGATGCCAACCCTGCTCAATATACCCAGTCGCTCGGTTGCTGGCATGGTTTTATCGGCCAACAAAAATTGATTTCTATTAAAAAACACCAAAAAACCACCAACAAACGCTATTTGTATTTGTCTGGCTGGATGGTTGCCGGCCTGCGTTCCAAATTTGGCCCTTTGCCCGACCAATCCATGCACGAAAAAACCACGGTTTCTGATCTGATTGAAGAGTTGTACACATTCCTTCGCCAAGCCGATGCGCGCGAGCTAGACTTGCTGTTTACTGCGCTGGATGATGCCAATGCTGCTGGTGATGCCGCCAAAGCCAAAGAAATCCAAAGCCAAATCGATAACTTCGAAACCCATGTTGTACCGATTATTGCCGACATCGACGCCGGTTTCGGTAACGCCGAAGCCACTTACCTGTTGGCGAAAAAAATGATTGAAGCGGGTGCTTGCTGTATTCAAATCGAGAACCAAGTATCTGATGAAAAACAATGTGGCCACCAAGACGGCAAAGTAACCGTGCCGCATGTTGACTTCTTGGCCAAAATCAATGCAGTTCGCTATGCTTTCCTAGAGCTGGGCGTAGATGACGGTGTAATTGTTGCCCGTACCGACTCTCTAGGTGCCGGCTTGACCAAACAAATCGCATTCTCTACCGAGCCGGGCGATTTGGGTGACCAATACAATGCTTTCCTTGATGGCGAAGAAATCACCGACATCAGCCAAGTACAGCCGGGCGATGTGATTGTGAATACCAATGGCAAAACCATCAAACCTGTGCGTCTGCCGAGCAATCTGTTCCAATTCAAAAAAGGTACCGGTATCGACCGTGTGGTATTGGACTGCATCACCTCACTACAAAACGGTGCAGACCTGCTGTGGATTGAAACTGAAAAACCGCACGTTGGCCAAATTGCCGAAATGGTAAACAAGATTCGCGAAACCATCCCGAATGCCAAACTGGTGTACAACAACAGCCCCTCATTTAACTGGACGCTGAATTTCCGTCAGCAAGTGTTTGATGCTTGGAAAGAAGCCGGTAAAGATGTATCTGCTTACGACCGTGCTAAACTGATGAGCGTTGATTACGACACTACCGAGCTGGCCAAAGAAGCCGATGAGAAAATCCGCACCTTCCAAAAAGATGCGGCCGCTCAAGCCGGTATCTTCCACCACCTGATCACATTGCCGACTTATCACACCGCTGCGCTGTCTACCGACACGCTGGCTAAAGGATACTTTGCCGAAGAAGGCATGTTGGCTTATGTGAGAAATGTTCAACGCGAAGAAATCCGCAACGGCATTGCTTGCGTGAAACACCAAAACATGGCCGGTTCCGATATTGGTGACAACCACAAAGAATACTTTGCCGGCGACGCTGCATTGAAAGCAGGCGGTAAAGACAACACCATGAATCAATTTAGCAATCATTAATTGATTCAAGCGTTTCAGGTGGCCTGAGCAGAGAGAGGCTACCTGAACGCTATCTTCTTTGTTGTGCAGAGTTGAGCTGTGCAGCGAAGGCAGGCGCAAGCCTGTATTGTTTGTGAAGCGTAAAATCTCTGATTTGAGGTATTCGGGCAACCCGCTTAGGGTTGCCCCTTTTTTTAATAAATGTTCATGGTCAACGTTAAACAAGGGCAGGCAAGTGGCGATGTAACGCCGTGTTATTAAGGGTTGGCCGCGCCATGACGGCGCTCAGGTATGGTGGCTGCCGATAGCCAGCTGCTCACTTTTTCTGCCGCCGCCGATAAAGGGCGCTGTGTAGAACAGCACAGATAATAATGCCTGCCCGCTAACGGCGGTTCGGCAGCTATACGCAACAAATCTTGTTTCAATTCTTCCGCCACCAAGGGCAGGCTCAGCAGCGCCACGCCATGTCCGGCAATAGCGGCTTGCAAGGCATGGCTGCCATCGGAATAACGGATACCGCTGTGCAGATGCAGCGGTGGTAGGGCGGCGGCTTTGGCCCAAGCATTCCAGGTTACAGCTTCATAGGAAGGGCTGTGCCAATCGATATGAATCAGCGGCCATTTGGTCATATCTTTATCCAAACCGATGCAGCATGTCGGGCTGGCCACGGGTGCAAAATAGTCTTGAAATAAGGCAGTGGCCTGAATACCTGGCTGGTTGCCGCGCCCGTAGCGAATGGCCAAATCCACTGTGCCGGCGTGCAGATTCACGGCCTGATAAGAGGTATGTACATGTAGATCGATATCAGGACAGGCCGTCTGGAAGACAGCCAGTTTTGGCACCAACCACTGTGCGGCAAATTCGGGGGTAACCGACAGGGTAACGGTATGACGCGCCGGTTGGCGGATGCGCTGTACGGCATTCGTGATGGTTGCCAAGCTGCTGCTCACGGCGGCAAACAGCATTTCTCCCTCTGCAGTTAAGCGGATGGTACGTACTTCGCGTACAAAAAGCCGTTGCCCGAGCTGGGTTTCCAGCGCACGAATACGGTGGCTAACGGCGGTGGCGGTTACAGAAAGTTCGGTTGCGGCCTGCTTGAAGCTACCCAAACGGGCGGCCGCTTCAAAAGCATATAAGCTATCGAGAGAGGGCAGTGGTTTGTGCATGATATAGATGAATATAAGTTATTCATGAGGTGATGATATATCGTTTGTGTTGCCGTGCCCAGTGGCAAGATAATGATTATGCGTTATTTCTATTCATTTATCAGGAGCTTGGTATGACCACCATATTGCATATTGATTCCAGCGCCCGCAGCGGCCTTTCCGGCACAGACCCGTATGGTTCACACACACGGCGGTTGAGCGCACGCTTTATCGAACAATGGCGCTACCGCCAGCCCGATACGCACATTATCTATCGCGATGTCGGCCAACAGCCGCCCATGCCCGTCAGCGGCGCATGGATTCACGCCGCGTTTACGCCGGAAAACCAGCGCGAACCATGGATGCGGGAAACCTTGCGCGAGAGTGATGATTTGATTGATGAGCTGCTGGCTGCCGATATCATTATAGCTGCCGTGCCGATGTATAACTTCGGTCCGCCGGCGCAGTTTAAAGCCTATATTGATAATATCGTGCGGGTGGGACGCACTTTCGGTTTCGACCGCAGCCGCCAAGGCGAGCCTTATTGGCCTCTATTGGCAGACGCGGGCAAACATTTAGTGCTGTTGTCATCACGCGGCGATTACGGCTATGGCATCGACGGCCGCATCAGCGAACGCAACCATGTCGAGCCGTTCATCATCACGCCGTTTGAATATATCGGCATTACTCAAACCCATGGCATTGCCGTTGAATATGATGAATTTGGCGATGAGCGGCTGGCGCAATCAATTGAGGCAGCCGAAGCGGCTATTGATCAACTGGTGGCAGAATTCATCACTGCATAAGCTTTTTAAGGCCGTCTGAAACTGAACTGC
>RRZU011712245.1_pt1 | contig 10890 bp, 11 predicted proteins | sample 2165561 | NCBI WGS metagenome assembly RRZU01 (sample SAMN10456909, study PRJNA506462) | wastewater metagenome | isolation source: wastewater sludge | place: USA: Moscow, Idaho | reverse complement strand
GTATTGGGAAGACTTGGCACAGATGTGCGACCGCATGGAGGTGCGCCAGTACATGGAAGCGCGCCTCACGCTGTGCCTGAGCAACAGCCGCAACCCGCACAAATCGGGGTATTTCTTTCCCGAACTCTGACCCCACGATCGGGGCGTGCGGGTTCAGTCCGATATGGGCTTGGATTGCGACGGCGCTTGCGCCTCAAACTGCTGCACCCAGTCGGCAAACTGCGCGGCAGGCAATGGACGGCTGAACAGATAGCCCTGCCACATCAGGCAACCATAGCCTTGCAAGCAGTCGCGCTGCGCGACCGTTTCCACGCCTTCGGCAATGACATGCAACCCCAAACTGGTGCCCAGCGCCACCACGGTGCGGGCGATGGCAGCGTCGTTGGCGTCGGTCAGGATGTCGCGCACAAAACCCTGGTCGATCTTGAGCTGATCCAGCGGCAGGCGCTTGAGGTAGGCCAGCGACGAGTAGCCGGTGCCAAAGTCGTCCAGCGCGAACGAGATGCCGTGGCGCTTGAGCTCGAGCATCTTCTCGATGGTGTCTTCCACATCCTGCAGCAGCAGGCCTTCGGTCAGCTCCAGCTCCAGTTTGCGCGCATCGGCGCCGGTGTGGGCAATGGCGTGCAGCACGCGCTGCACAAAATCGCTTTGGTGGAATTGCCGGGCACTGACGTTGATGGCAATGCGCAGGTGCGCCAAATGGGGCTGATCGGCCCAAGCCACCAGCTGTGCGCAGGCGGCGTGCAGCACCCAGTGGCCCAGTGGCACGATGAGGCCGGTGGCCTCTGCCAGGGGCACAAAGTCGGCCGGGGAGACCATGCCGTGCTCTGGCCTGCGCCAGCGCAATAACGCTTCACAGGCAATGACCCGGGTGTGGTGGATCTGGGGCTGGAAGTGCAACTCAAAGTGCTGCTGCTCCAGCCCTTGGCGCATGGCCGCTTCCAGCTGTACCCGCGCCTGGACGCTGGCCTGCATGCTGGGCGAATAGAAATGCAGCGTATCGCGCCCAGCCACCTTGGCTTGGTACATGGCCAGATCGGCGCGTTTGAGCAGCTCGTCGGCACCGTCGCCCTCGCCCTGAAACAGGGTGATTCCGATGCTGGCCGTGCAGTGCTGGGGGCGCTGTCCCAGGACGAAAGGGGCACGAAAGGCATCCAACACGCGCTGTCCAAACGCTTCGGCTAAGGTCACGGCCTGCCCCACCTGGGGTGCCAGGTCTTCGAGCAAGATCACGAACTCGTCGTCACCATGGCGCGCCACCACGTAGCGTTCTTGGGTACAGCTGTGCAGGCGTTCGGCAACCTGGCGCAGCAGGGCATCACCGCATTCGTGGCCCAGGGTTTCATTGACGGTCTTGAAGTGGTCAATATCCAGCATCAGCAAGGCGCCATAGTCGCCCTGGCGAGCGCTGGCAATCAGCGCCTGCTGCAGGTTTTTGAGCATCAAGCGCCGGTTGGGCAGCTGCGTCAGCGCGTCGTAAAACTCCAGGTAGTTGATCTTGGCTTCGGCCACTTTGTTGAAAGTGAGGTCCTGCAGCACCACCAGCTGGCCACTGCCCAGCAATGCACCCGAGATTTGCAGCGTGCGGGGCTGCCCGTCGGCATGGGTGACGATGCACTCCTGCGGCTCCATCAGCCCATTGCCTTGGCGAGCTTGCTCTGCCAAGGTGTTCCAGCGTGTGCGCACATGCTGGCGGTAAGCCGGGTCGGGGTACGCCTTGAGCCACCAAGTGGCAATGTCGGGCACTGCCTGCGCGTCGTAACCCGTAATCTGTATGAAAGCGGGGTTGCGGTAGCTGAGGCGCCCATCGGGCTGCACCAGATTCACCCCGACGGGCAAGTGCTCCAAAATGGCACGCTGCTGTGCCTGATTGAGAGATTCAGCCTCTTGGACTTGGCGGCGCAGCATCCACCAAACCAAGACGGCCAGCAATGCCGACAGCGCGGCCCCACCTGCGGCGATGGACCAGGGTAGCAGGCGTTCGGCCTCGGACAGCAGGGGCTGGGTGGGCATGAAACGCAGACGCCAGTAGCGATCGTGCACCTGCAGCGCACGGACTTGGGGTCGTGCGTACTGGTACGTTGTCGCCACATCAAAATTGTCCGTGGCACCTAGAAACTGGCTCGGGCTGCGAGGGCCTTCGCTGCTCAAGGTGCTGCCGGTGTCTTCGATCTGGATGGCCACCCCGCGCAGAAAACCCTGCTGTTCCAGGTTGAGCAGCAGGCTGGACATATCGATCTGTGCGGCAACCACCCCCAGAAACTGGGCCTCCAGCTCCCAGGGGGTGGCCGGTGGCAGCAGCACAGGCAGGCACAGAAAAAAGGTGGACGTATGGGCCTGGGCAGGTGTCCCAGCCACCGACAGGGGGGCTGAGACTGCGGGCTGTTGACGGGTGCGGCACGATTGCACGGCCGCCTGTGCCGGCGCCACGGTGGACAGGTCTTGCCCCCAGTCCAGACGCGCAGCCTCCCAAGGCCAGACGTACTCCAGCAAAAGATAAGCTCCATGGGGAGGCACCCCATCGGCTCGGGGCAATGCAAGACTGCGGCCCCGGCGCTGGGCCTGCTCGCGCATGCGCTGTGCGTAGGCGGGCAGGGCTTCGGGCAGAACATGGCGCACAAAGGCTAGGTGCTGGATCTCGGGGTAGCTCGGGCGCACATCGTGGGCATCGGCCACCTGCAGGAACTGAGCGAAATCCAGATAGGGGTTGATCAGGAACAGGTCGCGCAACCCTGCTACCACCTCGGTCTGCGCCACCACACGCTGTGCAATCGCCTCGGTGGAGGAGCGCACCTCATCGAGAAAACGCATTTCCGCCAGGGTGGCATCGGCAGCGCGCTGGTGGCGCACCACCGCATAGGTCACGATCAGACCCAGCAGCAACACAACGCCCCCCAGCAACATGGCCCTGGATGGACGCCCCCCAGCCTTGTGTGTATTCATGAGATGTCCTTGCATCAACACCTATCGCCCCGCCCAGTGACGGGCGCTCAGGCTACAACACCCACGGAGCACGCACCATTAGGTATTGCCCACAAAGGGATTGGTGCGCCGCTCATAGCCAAAGCTGCTTTCAGGGCCATGGCCAGGGATGAACACCGTCTCATTGCCCATGGGCCACAGGCGCTGGGTGATGCTGTCGATGAGCTGCTGGTGGTTGCCCTGGGGAAAGTCGGTGCGCCCAATGCTGCCTGCAAACAACACATCGCCCACAAAACAGCGTTGAATTTGTGGCGCGTGGAACACCACATGGCCCGGGGTATGGCCGGGGGTGTGGCGCACCTGGAGCACCTCTTGTCCCACCCGGACGGTGTCGCCATCCTGCAGCCAGCGCGAGGGCACGAACGCGCCCGCAGGAGGAAAACCAAAACGAATGCTTTGCTGAGGTAAACCATCGATCCAGAACCGATCGCCCTGATGCGGCCCCACGATGGGCAGTTGTAGGTGCTCGCTCAACTCAGCGCAGCCCCCGGCATGATCGATGTGTGCATGCGTCAGCCAAATCGCCGTCAGGTGCAAGCCCCGCTGCTGCACCTGGGTCAGGATGGTGTCCAAATCACCACCTGGGTCAATGACCACGGCCTCCTGGGTCTGGTCGCACCACAGTACGGAGCAGTTTTGTTGAAAGGCCGTCACGGGGATGGTGAGGTAATGCAGCATGGCAAATTGCTTTCTTTCACGGTTTCAAATCCAACAGGGGGAGATGCGGAAGTTACCAACAAATTGGAGCTAGACCGTACCGACCTCTGGACAAAATCACCCTCCCCCACCGGGACTGTGGGGCTGGATGGCCAGCGCATACACCCTCTTTGTGACAAACGGGATAATCGCCCTGAACGCCTGCGCGATCCTTTGTTTGTACGCACTTTTGCGTCACCCCCTATTTGCATGACTACCCTGCCTGCCTCCCCTGCCTACCCCGATCTACCACCCCCCCCTTTTACCGAGCGCCAGCTGCGCAACGCACTGGGCCAATTTGCGACGGGAGTGACCATCGTCACCACCGCCGATGCCCAGGGCCAACCTGTGGGCATGACCGTCAGCTCGTTCAGCTCGGTGTCGCTGGCGCCAGCGTTGGTGCTGTGGTGCCTGGGCCGTGCCACTGCGCTGCGCCCCACGTTCGAACGCAGCCAGCATTACGCTATCCATGTGCTGGCGCTGGATCAGCTGGACTTAGCACTGCGCTTTTCCTCCAAGATGGCCAACCGCTTTGAACATGTGGACTGGCAGCCCAACGCGCAGGGGGTGCCCATCCTGGCTGGCGCTGCCGCCGTATTTGAGTGCGTGCTGCGCAACCGCTACGACGGCGGCGACCACATGATCATGCTCGGTCAGGTGATGCAGTGCCGCCACCAACCCGCAGCCCCTTTGCTCTACCACGGCGGACATCTGGGCCTGCAGCTGGCCCCACAGCCCACATAAATTGGCGCACATCCTGGGCGCCACGATCAAAAACAAAGGCGGCCTTTCAGGCCGCCTTATGTGTTGGGATATGCCATACACCTGCCTCCCGGCACCTAGCGTGCGCTGTCGGGCAATTCCACCTTGACTTCCAGCACCTCCAGATTGTCCTGACGCTCAAAGTTGACCTTGATATCGTTCAGGTTGATCTCGACGTACTTGGACACCACCGCCATCAACTCTTTTTGCAGTGCCGGCAGATAGTCGGGCTGGGTGCGTGGGCCGCCGGTGCTTTCGCGCGCCAAAATGATTTGCAGGCGCTCTTTCGCCACGTTGGCAGACGTTTTTTTCTCCCCCAGCAGCATGGAAAGAATGGACATGCTGATTTACCTCCCACCAAAAAGACGCTTGAGCAACCCGGGCTTGACCGCTTCGGTAAAACGCATCGGGCGTGTTTCACCCAGCAAACGGGCCACCACATCCTCATACGCCTGGGCGGCATCTGAGCTTTTCATATGGATCACCGGAATGCCCTGGTTGGAGGCCTGCAACACGATTTCCGACTCAGGAATCACCCCAATCAGCGGGATGCGCAGGATGTCCTCAATGTCCTGAATGGACAACATTTGCCCTTCTTCCACGCGCGCAGGGTTGTAGCGCGTGATGAGCAGGTGCTCTTTCACACTCTCGCCACGCTTGGCCCGTTCCGTGCGGGAGCTGAGCATGCCCAAAATGCGGTCTGAGTCGCGCACCGACGACACTTCAGGATTGGTGGTGACCAGTGCCTCTTCGGCATAACGCATGGCCAGCAAGGCACCACTTTCAATCCCTGCCGGAGAGTCGCACAGGATGTACTCAAAGCCCATGTCGGTCAGATCGTCCAGCACCTTTTTCACACCCTCTTCGGTCAATGCGTCCTTGTCGCGCGTCTGTGAGGCTGCCAGTACGTACAGGTTCTCGCACTGCTTGTCTTTGATCAGTGCCTGATTGAGGTTGGCCTCGCCCTGAATGACGTTGATCAGGTCGTACACCACACGCCGCTCGCACCCCATGATGAGGTCCAAGTTGCGCAGGCCCACATCGAAATCGATCACCGCCGTTTTCTTGCCACGCAACGCCAAACCTGTGGCAACGCTGGCGCTGGTCGTGGTTTTGCCGACACCGCCCTTGCCTGAGGTCACAACAATAATTTTGCTCATAAGGTCATTTTCCTTAGCAATTCCATATCTGAAATCTGGGCAGCTGGGCACTCGGGCTTAGGTCAGAGGCTCAATCACCAAGCGGTCACCATCCAGGCGGGCCTGTGCCGGCTTGCCTGCCACATTCGGCGGAAGACCCGTCTCCAGGGCACGATAGTTCCCTGCAATCGACAGCAACTGGGGCTCCATGCAGGTACTGAAAATACGCGCGTCGGTATTGCCGCGCGCGCCAGCCACTGCGCGCCCACGCAGCGGTGCATAGACGTGGACATTGCCATCGGCAATCACCTCGGCACCAAAGCTGACCATGGCCAGCACCACCAGATCGCAGCCCTTGGCGTACACCTGCTGGCCGGAGCGCAAGGGCTTATCGACCACCATGGCCGCAAGGGGCGGCGATGCGACTGGCACTTCCACACGCACTTCGCGCAGCACTTCCACCTCACGCACCACCTCAACCTCACGCACCTGGGGTCGCGCCACCACGGCATCTTCTCCCACCACCAGCCCCGCCGCCTGGGCTGCCTGCATCTGCGCAGGCGACCCTCCACGTACCGCCACCGGACAAGTGTGGTGCATGCGCAAGGCCTGGAGCAAGCGGGGGAAGTCGATGGGCGTTGCCACATCCTGCACATGGTGCAGATCGATGAGCAGCGGATCGTGGTCAAAAAAATCCGGATCGTCCGCTAGGCGCTGGGCCAAATCGGCAATCAGCGTATCGGCATCCACCTCCCGCAACAGAACGGCCAGAACCGGCAACTGCGCGCTTTTAAGATCGAAGCTGGAGCGGGCAACGCCCTGTGAATCGACGGCCATGGCAGAAAGTGAAGTGGGCTGAAAGGAGTGGACCAAAAACAGTCACACAAGCGCGCGAGTGTACCTTGACACCCCGTCGCAACCACAGGCGAGGTATATGGGTTTACGTCAAATTGCGCAACCTCCCAAAAGAAGCGTTGACAATGCACGCCACTGGTTTGGTTTTCAGGGCCACCGGCCCCTCCCTCCTGCACAACCTTTTCTCCTATGTCCATGCATACCGATGTTCTGATTGTGGGCGCGGGCCCAGCGGGTCTGTCGCTGGCCTTGTCGCTGGCCCAAGCGGGCTTGCACGCCACAGTGCTGGAGCAGCAGTCCGAAGCACAACTGGCCCACCCGGCCCCCGACGGGCGCGAAATCGCCCTCACCCACCCCAGCGTTACCACCTTAGAGCGCCTGGGCTCTTGGCAGCGTCTGCTGCCACACGAGCGCGGCGCCATCCGCCAAGCAGTGGTACACGATGGCCCTGTGGGTGCGCGTCCCACGCTGGACATCGACACCATCGGCAGCGATATGGACGTGCTGGGCCGCATCGTGCCCAACCACGCCCTGCGCCGCAGCGCCTACGAAGAGGCACAAGGCACGCCCGGCATTGAGTTGATCACCGGAGCAACCGTCACCCAGGTGCGTATCCAGCCCGATGCCGCCCAGGTGCACTACCAGCATGAAACCGAACACGGCGTGCGCGTCGATGCCCCTGCCCTGCGCGCACCGCTGGTCGTGGCCGCCGACAGCCGCTTCTCCAGCGTGCGGCGCATGCTGGGCGTCGGCGCACAGCTGACCGACTTTGGCCGCAGCGTCATCGTCTGCCGCATGCGCCACTCCTTAGAGCACCACGACGTCGCGCACGAATGCTTTGGCTACGAGCGCACCCTGGCCATCCTGCCGCTGCAGCCCGACCCCGACACGGGCGAATTGCTGTGCTCTGCCGTCGTCACCAGCGACAGCGCCGACATCGCGCGCCTGCTGGCTCTGAGCCCCGAAGACTTCACCGCGCAGGTGCAAGAGCATTTCGACCACCGCCTGGGCCCCATGGAGCTGGTGGGCGAGCGCCACCACTACCCGCTGGTGGCCACCTACGCGCAGCGCTTCAGCGGTCAGCGCTTTGCCCTACTGGGCGATGCCGCTGTGGGCATGCACCCCGTGACCGCGCACGGTTTCAACCTGGGGCTGGCCGGGGTCGAGCGCCTGAGCGCCGCCATCGTCCAGGCCTGGCATGCCAACATCGACTGGGGCAGCGCCAGCGTGCTGCAGCCCTATGCCCGCGCCCAGCACCTGCACGCCTGGCCCATCTTTCAGGGCACCAACACCGTGGTGAAACTGTTCACCAACGCCCATCCTGGGCCACGCCTGCTGCGCCAAGCCGTCCTGGCCGGGGCGCAGCACCTGCCCCCGCTCAAAGCGGCCATCGTGGCCCAATTGACCGGGCGCAGCCCTTGGCGCTTGCTGCGCAGCCAGCTGCCACGCCCGCCGTTTTTACGCGACTAGCGCTCTGTACAAACCCAAGCCCTGAGATTATTCCCTGCGCCCCAGTCTGGCTATGATAGTCATCTTCAAAATACAGGAAGCATTCTCATGGGCAAATACGTACAAAGCACACTGATTAGCGACGAGCAGGTCATTTACGAAGCCAAACTCAGTTTTTGGTCAGACTTACCGGCGATTCTCTTGGGATTTTTCTTGCTCACCTTTTACGGCTTGGGCTTGGTCATCTGGATTATTTTGTACATGCAATATGTCTCCACAGAGCTTGCTTTTACCAATAAGCGGGTCGTCGCCAAGTTTGGTTTTATTAGCAAAAAAACCATTGAGCTCAATATTTCCAAAGTGGAGAGTCTGCAAATATCCCAGAACTTCCTTGGCCGCATTTTTAACTTTGGCACTATTATCATTTCTGGCGCAGGCAATCCACAGGCCCCGATTCCTGGTATTGCCAACCCCATGGAATTTCGCCGCGCCTTTATGGAGCATCAAGACAAAGTCATGAAAAACGCTCAGTAATACACTGAGCGTTGGTATGTGGCACACCGTAGCCACTACGCTTGCATGCCAGAGACTATTGAAACCTGAAGTACAGCACTTCAACCTCAATATTTTTTGAGAAATTTGCGTAACTGCAGGCAGTACAATCTCTAGTCTCTGCTTACGATTTTGGATATTTTTAAAACTTTAGTAACCAGCTCATAATCCAGCGAGTTACTTTATCTTAAACAAATATTTAATTTTACTTAATAAAGGAATTTCCGCCTTGCGCAATTTCCTCTATTTTTCTATACAGCTCAGGATGCGGTTCCTTCTCGTCCATCGTATTCTGATAAACGATTCCCGTGCCAACCCCCTTATCCGTCGTCAATCTTCTAACACTTAACATTTGTTCAGCTGGGCTATATTGGTTGAATGCAATTCCTTCACCATCGTTTACGCTGTAAACAAAAATATACCCTCGTTGTAATGCCCCAGATGAGTTGACTTTGGCACAAAGCACATTCCCGGCCAGCTCACCTTTAATCTGGTGTTCGCATCCAAAAAGCCCATCAGCGCTGGACATCAACCCGTTACCATTGCTTGTTCTCTCGCCTGGTACAGATAGCAGTACAGCATCAGAATAAATACCATCGGATCCGATCGAGGTCATTGACCAGATTCCTTTCAAGCTGGCTGCTTCAAACGGATACCCAAAATTCAAACGAGAAATAGCCAGCTCACCTTCATTGGGAAGCGTTACGTAGCCCGTAACACCACTGGTAAAACGAATTTTTAATTTTCCTGGAGACCCTGCCTCTACTGCATCACGCGGGCTACTGCCGAAAGAGCGACCGCCAGAGTATCGATTTAAAGTTGTAGTGACACTATTATCTTTTAATTCACCAACCCCTAAAAAAAATGTTGGCTGCCCACTAGGCTCATATGCATACATCTGAACAGCGACAATTCCATTCTGCGCATCGATAACCAATCCTCTTCCTGGTTTACCATTGGTTTCAGAATTAATTCCCCAAGCTCCACTTTGAGGCATAAATGCGTAGGACAAATTAGCAAAAATAATTGTAGCCGCAGCAAAATATTTTTTCACAAAAAAATCTCCTTTAAAAACAATTCCAATATTTACGTAGTTTTCATTCCCACACACTCCTCAAAAAAACTTTCCTGATTCAAGATGAGCTTCGGGTCCAGCGCTGCGTTGATCGCCCACATGACCCATCAAGAAGCACGGAATACCACTGAGAAGAGTGGGCCAGCAAGTGTAGAACGAAGCCTAGCGCTTACCAGCACGGGCACCCAGCATGGCGGCACGCTGGATCCAGCGTGCACGCAGGCTCTCACTGGACTGGACGACAGGGCCAAAATTGTGCACGTGCACAGGTCGGATGCCACTGAACCCCAGGATGGCCTGCTTCATTTGCCGGTGCCCTGGCTGGCGCAGCACCCAGCGGTAATACCATGGTGGGGAATCCATGGTCACCAGCAGTTCTGCACTGCGACCGGTCAACAAACGATCCCACAGCGCCGAGTTGGCCCGATATTTGAAGGCGAAACCCGGTAGGAAGACGCGATCCAGAAATCCCTTGAGCAACGCAGGCAGACCACCCCACCAGACCGGATAGACCCACACGAGATGCTGTGCCCAGGAAATGTCTGCCTGTGCACTTTGCAGGTCTGGCTCCAGCGGTTGGGCGTGTGTATAGCCATGGTGCAGGATGGGGTCAAAAGCCATTTTCCCCAGCTCCAACAGGCGCACTTCGGCACCCGACCAACGCGCAGCGTCGGCGTACGAACGAGCCAGAGCGGCGCACAGGCTATGGGGGGATGGGTGTCCAAGAACGATGAGGATGCGGCAAGACATGGGGACAAAATCGATGCAGAGTGACGAAGCCACCAGCATCACATTGCCCCATGGGGCAGGGTCAAGTGCGCCGCCGAGTAGCGATCTGCTCTGGCAGGCAGCATGTGCCCTGGCCATGGCACGTGTGCAGCTCTGAAACCAACGCGGCGAGCGCGGCATCGGCGGCCTGGAGGCGGGCCATTTCGTCTGCAATGGCCTGGCGCCGGGTTTGGAGCAGTGCCAGAACCGCAGCGGCTCCTTGCGGGGTATCCATCGTGCGCAGTGGTTGCAGGGCCGCCAAACGAAAGCCCAGCGCCAGTGCCTGGCGGATCCACTGCACACGCTGCTCATGCTCTTGGCCATACACGCGGTAGCTGCCTTGCCGCGCGACAGGGCCGAGCAGGCCCAACCCTTCGTACAAGCGCAGCGCCTTGGGCGTGCATCCTGTGCGTGCGGCAAGTTCACCGATGCGCATCGTCGTGGTCTCTGAACATGTACACCTCCCAAGACGCGGATGCGTTCATCGCGGCCCCTCCCCCTTCAAGAAAAAATCTTGCCCGGATTCAGGATGTTATTGGGGTCCAGCGCGGCCTTGATGGCGCGCATCACGGCGATGGCGCCTTCGCCGCATTCCTCGCGCAGGAATTGCTG
>RRZU010382132.1_pt1 | contig 10890 bp, 9 predicted proteins | sample 2165561 | NCBI WGS metagenome assembly RRZU01 (sample SAMN10456909, study PRJNA506462) | wastewater metagenome | isolation source: wastewater sludge | place: USA: Moscow, Idaho | reverse complement strand
GCGATGAATGCGTAGTCGCTTTCGGCGTATTGAACCACGTAGTCGCGCACGGGGTAGGTGTTGGCTAAGCGCCATTCGACTGGGTAGGGGTAGGCTTCTAATACGCTGCGGATGACGTCGGGGAGGCTTTGTTGTTGGTAGATGCGGCTGTTGCGCGTTTGAGTCAGTAGGTAGACCCAGGGTTTGAGGGTAAGCTGGTATTGGGCGTGGCGTCCGTTGACACCGGCATATTGGGCTTGGGTGACGATGCCATCTATGTGGCGCGTGCTGCGCCCGATGATGCCTTGTGCGGCGTTGGCTAATGCGGTTTGTGCCTGATCGTTGCCAGCAACTTTGCCATCAAGGTCGATTTCGATATGAACGGGGGTTCCGATCAGTGAGGCCAGATCAAGGTTGGAGCCGGGCGCGCCTCCTGCTTGGGCACTGGCTAAGCCGATGTAGTGGTCAAGGATGCCTTGGCCGTATTCGTCTTGGGTAGTGAGGCGTACAGTGTATTCGAACAGTTGGTTGAGCTGTTCTGTGCCGTGTAGTTCTGATAGTAGGAAGTAGGGCGTTCCCAGCGCACTTTGGGGCAAACGTGCGCCTGTCGCCCGAATGGTCCGATGGTACGACATGGGTTTCCTTCTGTTGTTATCGGGGTCATGCTGTTGAACTGGCATGACCCTTATGTTTGTATACTATGACGAGTAGAGGAGCTAGTCTCTCTTGGTTGAGTCTGAGACGGGTTGCTACTCTCTTTAGGTAGTCGGTGAGGTTTGTGCTTTAATTGGGGTGTAGTTACACGCGCATGGGCTTTTTTGTAAGCCGCTATTGGCGTTCGCACAGCCAATTAATACAAAGGCGCTGACTAAGATCATTAGAATGGTTTTCATGGGCATCTCGCTTAGGTTAAGTCTTTGGATATTGGCAAGATAGCCATGACAGTGAACTGTCATGACTATTTTGTTGCGGTATTATTTTTTGGGTTTGTAGAGGTCGCTATTGGAGTCGTTTATGACGCAACGGTAGTCGGTGCCTGAACGCAAGGTGAATTTGTTATTCACACCCGTTACCGTAATCCGTTTGAATCGATTCTTTCGTGTGCCTCGGTCTTCGACAATAACATCGGTGATGGGTACATCGTAGCCAGCCGCATTGACCATATAGATATCTGGTGTCTCCATGCGTGGACTCATCTCAAAATAGGTTTTTACGCCATCATCGTATACTTTGTCGATGGAGATGTTATCTGAGCCACTTAATGAGTAACCTCGGTTGAGATAACCTGGCTTGACAATAACCGCTGTCGCTGCAGCGGCGGGTGGTGGTTGTCGCCGTCCTCTTGGGGTAGCGGGCTCTGCTTCTGTTACCGTGACAACCGCTGGCTTGATATTGGCTGGCGTGGGCGGTAGTGGTGGCGGTGGCGGTGGCGGATTGTCGTAACGATAGCGGATGACGAATGCTGCATTCGCTTGTGTGGTCGAGTAGACGTTCATGTAGTAGTTGCGTTTGTCTGTGATGATCGTCAGATTGGTTCGGCGTACTGTTTTTTTAGCAGGATCGATATTTTGTTTAATGAATATACGAGACCCTTGCGGTACTACCGTCCAGCCTGCCGTGTCCCCTGAAACAACTGTCTGAACAGTTTCTTTGTCTGCAAACTCAACCGTAGTCGAGAAACCTGAAGCCGTCGGTATCTCTACCACCCCTGAACCAGAATAGTAGACTTCTCTAATACGACCATCAACGGACACGATTTCTTGAGCACCAACTGATACTGTGGCATAACTGAGTAACATCATTGTGGCTAATTTGCAAAACTGTTTTCTGGTCATAATCTTCCCCTATTTATTCCGCCCACAGACAAAAGTTTACTGGCATAACTGGTCATTATTGACTTGCTGACGTCCATCCTCACAATTTCAATTCAAAGGTGCTTTTTATTATACATCTTATTGATCGATTTGTTCCAATTCTGATGACTTTTAACTCTCTTCATCGGTCTCTTGTATTTGATTGATCCTCCATTGCTGTACTAATTCCGGTGGGATCGCCTGAAATATATCCTCAAAAGGTTTTCCAATCAATTGCTGTGCTTGATGCAATAGTAGCGCTACAGGACTACTCGGCTCGTTAATTTCGAACCATTGTTGCGCTTGTATAATTAATTGACGCACTTCCATGCGGTTTTGAATATTGTTTCCCGACAATGATGCCGATGTTGCTACTCGGGGAGTTTCTTGCTCAATCGATGGCTCTATATCATTTGGATTATTCAATTGGCGCAGTCCATGTTTAAGCAATATGGCTGGAGGATCAGGGCTGAACCATTGTACTAATTTAGTAAGCGGCTCTAAATTGGGAGCGTATTCAGGCATCTGTTCTTCAAAGACCATTTGCATTTGTGTGAGCAGTGTATGTGTCCGTGTCAGGGCAAGGTATGCTTCATCACTATCGTTATTGAGCGCATTCATGTGCAGAACAACGCTGGCAATTGGCATTGCATCACCTGAGCGGCTGTTGCTCAGGGCATAGTCAATTTCTTTTAGACTGATTCGATTATTCGAGTTTCTTCCTACCGTAATCTGACGAACCTCTTTGAGCATTCCTTCTGGGTTGACTAACTCATTCAGCGCACTTGCCCGATACATTTCGTCACGCTCACCATCCTGCTCTAATGTTGGATATGTCTCTTCAGGATACTGAGTCAGTATTTCGTGTAACAGTCCTAAACCCGTGAATAGCCCTTGTGCCCCTTGCTTATATATCTGCGCTCGAATCCATAGTATGAGCAATCGAATATCTTTGCTTCGAGAAAGCAACTGTTCCACATCTTCTAAAACCTCTCCCCAAGATATATTGGTGGTTTCACTAACAAAATCACCATATTGAACACTGCCCTTAGGTTCAACCTTGGCAAAAAGCAGTAAATAATCGCTTTCGTATTCTAGGTTAGTGCCACAAGGTGCATCTTCTGTGATTGGCGCTAAAAAGGCTTGGTATTGTTCAAATAGTTCACTCATATTAGTTCCTATAAAGACAAATCTTATAATTTAGCGGGATTGGGTATATTGCTCAGGCTCAAGTGTTGCACCAACAACAACACCATTGCTTACTTTCGCTTGCCCCATCCATGTATCCCACCCCAATTTTTGATATGAGCCTAAGCGCATCGGTTGAACTTGTTTCGCATCAATGGTGAGTTGCATATGCCAAGAATATTCAAACCCAACGAAATGACGTACCCATTCAATCAATCGCACAAAAGATGAGCCATGCGGTAAAAACTGTTTATACTGAGCTAAACTCAGTGGCCCCACAATAAGCAGAAAGTTATGTTGACAATCTGGAATATGCGCCCCCAACATCGCCCCAATACCCAGACGATTGCTATCCTCATGTGAGGCAATATTTTGCCCTAAACGCGTAATGTCTCTCTGATCTATGCGCATCCACTGAAAGTAATACTCTTCAATTGCAAAAGCCGTTTTGAAATACTGAGTTAATGTTTGTGTGATTGCGGAAGGTGTCTTTGACTGGTTAACGGAGTTAGCACTGGCAAATAACTTGGCATGGACAGGTAAAAACTGGTGCGCCAACTCTGAGCACTCATTACCAGTTAACCATGCAATATAGCGCGAAAAGTGTTCATCATCTTTTTTGTCTAAACCTGCGGTACTTTGATTAATCAGCCACGCTCGATAAAATAAGCTAAATGAGCGGTGGTGAAACATATCAATAAAATTCGTCAGTGTATGATCATGCACCATTTCTTTTCGATGCATTGCAATTTCACTGAAATGAAGAGGCAATGGACCATTTGCCCCCCATACCCCTAAACCTAAATGTTCGATTTTAATGCGACCATTTTGAATTTGTACGGAAGCTATTTCCCGAGGACTGAATGATACGCTGGGATGTTGCCCCAATCGGATGACATCTTGAATCGGGCGCAATGTTTGACCAATGCCGTATTGAGTTTGATAGCGAGCATCAAACCACCGAACCAAGCTCAGAAACCCATAATGCCATGGTTTTTCTACCGCTGCTTGCAGATAGTCGGTATTGATCGCAGAAGACAAACGTTCAGACATATTGACTATACTCAAGCGGAAAACTTGATAACCTTAAATCGGCTGTTCTCAATATCCACAGCACTTTGCATGGTGAACTCCAAAGGATAAGGTTCTAAATATATTTGACCTCGGACGGTGAAGGCCATCATGTTGTACACTTTATCTCCCAATTGGGACAAGTTGTCTGATGGTTGAATCGTCAAACTTTTAGCGATAACACGCGGCTCAAAATCAATAATTGCTCGGCGAATAATACCTTCCATCTCTTGCCAAGACTTACTGGCCATATGCTCTCCAGCTAACGGCGGAATACCATAATTGATGACTGATTGTGCCACTGCGGAATAAACACCCCGATTCATATCGCGCTCAATCGAACTGGTGTTAAATAAAAATGCCAAATCACGTCGAACAATATTCATCATCTGCTTTTTATCTACCGCATACTCTAACTCTGACTCTTTGAGTTTATGCGGCGCATTATCAAATAACCGATCAAATAAAGTTGGCAATAGTTGCTGATTAGGACGACGCTTGCCAAACTCCTTTTCTTGACTTGAATCTTGATTTCGAGAATGCATATCAATTTCCATTAAATTTGAGTGCGTTGCCCCATACGCGGGGTAAATGTATGTATATGACCACGCTGACTACTGGACAATGACAATTGCGTAAACACATTGATTGAGGCATGTTTGGCAATAAAATTCTCTAAAATTAAACCAAACAAAAATGGACTCGCGCCTGAGAAACCATCCTCATCCACATTGATTTTACACTCAACACCACGACCATAAACAATTAGCCCACTCCGTGGTAAACGACGATTAACTGTATTAAGCTCCGTTGATAATAAAGCACGGATTTGACCTCGAGATTGCTCATCTTGATGAGCCACAAACAGACCTAATAGATTACGTAGTGCTTGAGCAGAGTCCGCAGAGGAGATATCTGTTAAAGGAATATAATTAAAACTGAGCAGCCGAATCAATCGCCATGCACGTTCTCTTTGCGCAAAAGGTGGACGAGTTGGCGATATCGGGCGAACGATACCTATTTCCTTACATGGAATCGATAATTTGCAATGCAAATCACTTTTTCCCGTCCGAGTCAGCAAGGAAGCCAAGTCCCGATTCGTTGACAAAGCCGTTACCGTTAAATATCGAATATCATCCGCAATTGGTGCCTCATGCTGATCTACGAGACTGATATAACACTCTGTTCCGATGTATTGTGTCCTCGTCCCATATTTTCTAGCTGATTCAGAAACCAATCTGACCTCGCGATTAATCGAATAGTACCTACCGTAATTGTCTGTATCATTCACAATCGTTTCAAATAATGGGCGAAAAACGGTCGTCTGACTTTGCTTATCATTTTGCGCAACCACATTGGTGACTCGATACACCTCGTAGTCTTGTGCCCGCTGACGATTCATCACCAAATGAAATTCTGTCTGCTTGCGATCAACCTCAATCCGGTCGGCTTGCTTCTCAAACAAATTAACTGCCGGAGAACAATGCAACCCAAATTGTTGAGCATCTACATGATGAGACAAAGCTTCTGGAACGTTTTTAAGCAGCAAAATAATTTCAACACTGTTTCCAGAACATTGACTGAAACTATTTTGTAAATCAGTTAACTCAAAAAAATAAAATCGACTTGGTAGTGAGAAATATTCATGAAGCAAATTATGCCCATGAAAACTATTCCACATCATAGGTAATAAACTTTGTTCAGGCCTCAGCCCTTCATAAGACACTCCCGAGCTATGTATCGACAAAGGAGCCTGTATATTATTAACGGGGCAAATCACTGTTGCCGCCGTTTGACTGTGAATAAGCTCGAATAATTGACTGGCTATTTTTTCGTCACCGGACAAATAAATAGGCAACCTGTCTAAACCCTTTAACTTATCAAAGGTCAGTCCATTATTGATCTTTAACGTTAAACGCAATGCGCCTCGAACACGTTGATTAGGAATCAATCGCTCTAAATGCTTAATATCAGGAGGAGTCGACATTAAACGCGCTGACTCAATACTAAGCGGCCATAAAGTAACGTCTTGGCTGGTAGTGAAAGTGACTTCGGTATCGCCCTCACCATGCACTCGACTATGCAGATGAGTACCACGAGCCACCTTAAATCCCTTGCTTAAATCGCCATCCGATGGTTGAGGCCTAAATTGCACAACAGTCATTGAAGGAGTAGGCGCAAGGTAATTGGGATAGACTACCTCTAATAATCGCTGGGTAAATCGGGGAAACTCGGCATCTAATTTGATTTGTGTGCGAGCAGCCAAGAAGGCAAAACCTTCCAGCAAGCGCTCAACATAGGGGTCTGCTACCTCAATGCCGTGCATTCCCAAACGGCGAGCTATTTTCGGGTGCTGTTGTGCAAACTCAGCTCCCATTTCCTTGAGGTACAATAACTCTTTATTATAATATTCAAGCAATAATGGATCCATAGTACCTTCTGAATAACGCAATTAACAACGCTTGCGACTAATCCAACTCAATAATACGGATATCTTTACTATTCACCTGAATATTGAGCTTAACTTTTTCACGAGGAACAACAGCTCGATACCATCGACTATCATGCGCTGGTGTTAGGCTATAACTCTTTCGCCAATCAGCAAAAGTCAGCTCCCGAAACTCAGCCACAACACCAATAGCACTTGCTTCAGGGCTAAGCATTCTTTTTATAACGGCATTTTTCCCTGGACGCAGTAAAATTTCATCTTTATGCAGTAAGTCATCTTGCAAGACACCCTTATCATTGGTTTGCAATGAGAAAAAATCAGCATTTTTAAACATGTTATCTGACTTTAGTTCATAAACCTTAACCAATACAGGGAAAGACCGTCCCATGTTGTCAGTATTTAACATGGTATTGCCTATAATCCCAATTTCCAACTTCCGCGTTTCTTTTCCAGTATCGGTCGCCATAGAGTTGCTTGGCAACTCAGCCTTAGAACCCAATAAGGAACACCCCGCTATCCCTATAGATAGCCCCACAAAGATTAGCGAGATGCGTATTGCCAAACAGCAGCGTTTTAAAGAGACTTTCGTCATAAAGGGAACTTTACTAACAAATCATCTAAATTATGAAGCTGCGTTTTTCTTAATATCCCATTTGATATTAACAGGGCCAGATTTCGTACCTGATTGACTTTGTTCAGTATATGTAACATCTAAACGAGAGAAAGCTAAACGCACTTTTTCTGTAATACGAACATCATCTGTTGACAAGCCAACCTGTCCTGTATAAGTAATCAAAATATCTTCCATTTTGATTTTCAAATATTCAATTGGATTTGCCCCGCCCGCCTTACGAATCGTCAACACACCTGACTTAATATGTTTACCATTCAAACAAAACTGTGCCAAGGTCGGAGATGCTTTGTCATAATAATGAACAAACTCAAGATCATGTACCGTTGCTTTACCCGCACCGCCGCCGCCGCCGGTATGCATAGCAGACTGTTGTTCAATACCCCAATTAAAGTTTAGCACATCGATATTTTTTTTATCAACGCCCTTAGCTTGGGTTTCACCAGAAATACCATCCAACAATATAAACATCTCTTGCATTATTTTCTCCTTCAATTTAAAGCATCAAAAACACCACAAAAATTAAGACGAGCCTTCATTTGCAGGCAGTTTAGTAACCAAACGCAACGAAACAGTTAAACCTTCGAGTTGGAAATGTGGGCGCAAATAGAATTTGGCCGAATAATAACCCGGTTGACCTTCAATATCCTCCACCACAACTTGCGCATCTGACAACGGACGACGCGCCTTCACCTCAGTCGTTGAATTAATTGGATCGCCATCAACATAATCCATGATCCAGTCATTTAGCCAACGCTCCATTTCCTCGCGCTCTTTGAATGAACCAACTTTATCACGAACAATACACTTTAAATAATGTGCAAATCGAGAGCAGGCAAACAAATACGGTAACCGAGCCGCCAACGCCGCATTCGCTGTTGCATCGGGATCATCATATTCAACTGGTTTCTGCAAGGATTGCGCCCCAATGAATGCAGCATAATCTGTATTTTTGCGATGAACCAGTGGTAAAAAACCACTGTTAGATAACTCCGCTTCTCGACGATCACTGATGGCAACCTCAGTAGGACATTTTGCATCCACACCACCATCATCCGTAGGGAAGGTATGAACTGGGAGGTTTTCAACAATGCCACCGCTTTCTACACCCCGAATGGACGTACCCCAACCATAGAGCTTATAAGAACGATTGATGTTGACAGCCATGGCATATGCCGCATTAGCCCAACTGTATTTAGAATGATTTGCTCCATCAATATTTTCCTCAAAAGCAAATTCATCCACAGGGTTGGTTTTCGCGCCATATGGCATACGGCTTAAGAATCGAGGCATTGCTAAACCTACATAACGCGCATCTTCTGACAAACGCAAGGAGTTCCATGCCGCATACTCTGTATTGGAGAACAACTTAGCCAATTCCCGTGGATTAGACAATTCCTGCCAAGAATCCATCTGCATCACAGACGGCGAGGCACCCGCTATAAATGGCGCATGTGCTGAAGCCGCTACTTTAGCAATAGATTGCAACATCTCAACATCGGCTGGAGAATGATCAAAATAATAATCGGCCACAATTGCACCATAAGGCTCACCACCTAATTGACCATATTCAGCCTCATAAACTGCTTTGAAGAATGGGCTCTGATCCCAAGCAACGCCTTTATAACGTTTGAGATTTTTGCGCATTTCATCTTTAGACACATTCAAGAATCGAATTTTGAGCTTGCTATCTGTCTCTGAATTAGATACCAGATAATGCAAGCCACGCCACGCACTCTCCAAAGCTTGAAACTCTGGATGATGTAGAATCAAGTTAATCTGCTCAGACAGCTTCTTATCAATTTCACCGATCAGTGCACCAATTGTATAGTACGAGTCCTCACTTAATGTAACGGTGTTAACCAACGCCTGCTCTGCCAACGTACGCACTGCCGACTCAACCGCCTCTCGTGCTTGCTCAGTTTTCGGTTTAAACTCACGGCTGATCAAATCACTGAACACCGATTCTTGAGCAAGGCTTTCTGCCGACAAAGCCTCTTGCTTCGCTTGGTTTGCCATAATATCCTCTTCAATTAAACAAATACATTTGACGACGTACGTTATTCTTCTTTGGTTTCCGGTTTAGGCGCTGCCGCCAGTGTTTTCATCAAGGCCGGATCTTGTAAAATTTGGCTAATTAAGCCTTCAGCACCCACTTTGCCATCCATATAGGTTTGCAAATTAGACAACTGTGTGCGGGCATCCAATAACTGTTTAAGAGCATCGACCTTTTGTGCAATTTGTGCTGGCGAAAAGTCATCCATATTATTGAATGTCATATCGACCGATAAGCGCCCTTCTCCCGTTAATGTATTCGGTACAGAAAATGATACGCGAGGTTTAATCGATTTTAAACGCTCATCAAAATTATCAATATCTATATCTAAAAACTTACGTTCAGCCAATGCCGGCAATTCAACCTCCGATTTACCAGACAAATCAGACAAAACCGCCATAACAAAAGGCAATTCAACCTTTTTCTCAGCGCCATATACTTCTACATCGTATTCAATTTGAACACGAGGGGCGCGATTTTTGGCAATAAACTTTTGACCACTATTTTCAACAGACATTAAGGTTTCTCCTTGGCTTTAGCACGAAGCAAGTCAACAAATGATTCATTCCGCTTGGAATAATACCTTATCATTATCCAACTTCACAATTATTTTGTGTATCTTTTTCTGTTCGCCCATATTTGTCAAAATTAAAATACTCAATTTGGGCAGAATATTTTTCTCAATATATCCAATCACCAAGCGCGCCCCAGTATCCGAAGATAAGCACGAATCCACAATAAATTGGCTGACTGCCTCATCAAAAACCAATTCAATACCGTGGTTTTCATGCAAACGTTTTTGCACTTTAGCCAACTGAGCATCCACAATTAATCGCAGACTGCTCGTTGTCAATGGATAATATGGGATCGTCGTAACTCGCCCCATAAATGCAGCGGGGAAGACCTTCAGCAACTCGGCATCGATACTATCCTTCAAAGCATCAGCCTCTGGAAGCAGGTCTTCATCTTGACAAAGTGTACCAATCATATCAGAAGCAACGTTACTGGTTAATAAAATAGTGGTATTTTTAAAGTCAATATAACGCCCTTCTCCATCCTCCATCCAACCTTTATCAAAGACTTGGAAGAATATCTCGTGTACATCCGGATGTGCTTTTTCAATCTCATCCAACAAAATCACACTATATGGTCGCTTGCGCACCGCTTCCGTGAGCACCCCACCTTCACCATAGCCCACATATCCGGGCGGGGCGCCTTTTAATGTAGAGACCGTATGGGACTCTTGGTACTCACTCATATTAATGGTGATCAAGTTTTGCTCACCACCGTACATTTGCTCAGCCAACGCCAAAGCGGTTTCCGTTTTACCCACACCTGATGGCCCGACCAACATGAATACCCCTACAGGTTTATTCGGGTCTAAAAGTTTTGCATACGCGGTTTGAACCCTACGCGCAATTTGCTTTAAAGCATGATCTTGACCCATAACCCGAGCCGCCAACTTTTGATCCAAAGCGAGAATGTTTTGCATTTCATCGCTAACCATTTTACCCACGGGAATTCCCGTCCAGTCCGCCACAATTGCGGCCACTACATCCTCACCCACCTGATCGTACACCAAGGGATGCTCGCCTTGAGTTTGACGTAAATCGAGCTCTTTACTCCGAATTTGATCCCTTACTTGTTCCACATTGGTTTGTGG
>RRZU010432382.1_pt1 | contig 10891 bp, 8 predicted proteins | sample 2165561 | NCBI WGS metagenome assembly RRZU01 (sample SAMN10456909, study PRJNA506462) | wastewater metagenome | isolation source: wastewater sludge | place: USA: Moscow, Idaho | reverse complement strand
GGTCCACAGAGCGGAGATCACCAGCTTTTTACGGCCGGTCGCTTTCACCGCTGCCACAAACGCATCGTCTTCCCAGGAGTTCATGGAGGTACGTTCAATCGGCTTGACGTCAGGATGCACGGCCAATAATTCCGGCCAGATATAGCCGCTAAAGCTTTTGGTCTCTACGGAGGTATAAATCACCGGTACATTAAAAATTTTGCCCGCTTTCGCCAGCGCCACGGTGTTATTTTTCAGGGTCTGGCGATCGATATTCGCCACGCCAAAGGACATTTGCGGCTGATGGTCAATAAAGATAAGCGCGGAATTAGTGGGATCGAGCAGTTCACGAATAGACATTAAATACCTTCTTAATCAATTAGTTAAAAAGATGACATGATGATTAATGCGTCGTGTGGATCCTGACTGATAAAGCATGGTGAGTATAGCCAGTTATTTCTAACAAGTTATTAAGGATTTTTTATGGTTTATATTTTTTGCCGCGACCAGGATTTATTCACGCCTGTTTTAATCAAATTTTTACGCCAAACTGTTCTGATTTATTCACTGGCTTTGATTATTGCGCTTAGGTACAACAGAGAAAACAAATTAATGGATAGCTTCATATGCGCGTAAACTTTGATGTTTTGATGATCCTTGATGCTCTTGACCGCCACGGATCCTTCGCCACCGCCGCGGAGTCGCTGTATAAAACCCCCGCCGCTCTGAGCTATATGATCCAGAAGCTGGAGAGCGATCTGAACATCGTGCTGTTGGATCGTTCCGGCCATCGGGCAAAATTTACCGATACCGGGCGGCTGATGCTGGAGAAGGGGCGACAGCTTTTAAGTGCCGCCAGAGATCTGGAAAAGCAGGCCCAGCAGCTGAGCGCGGGCTGGGAGCGAGAGCTAGCCATCGCCCTTGACGCCTCATTTCCCTTTTCGGCCCTGCTGCCGCTGATCGCCGAGTTTTACGCGCAAAACCCACAGACGCGACTGAACTTCAGCCATCACACCCTCGCCGGTTCGTGGGAAGAGCTGACCCATCATGGGGCGGATATTATCCTCGGCGCCATCAATGAGCCGCCCACCTCCGCGGAGTGGTCATGGCAAACCCTCGGCGCGTTGGATAACATCTTCGTCGTCGCCCCCCATCACCCGCTGGCTCAGGCGAAGGAGCCACTGGCCAATAAACAGCTCAGCCAGCATCGGGCCATCGTGATCCGCGACAGCGCCCGCTATTGCCATCCGCTCAACAGCAATCTCCTCGACGAGCAGCCGCAAATCGGCGTCGATGATTTCGCCAGTAAAGTCGAACTATTGTGCGCCGGGCTGGGCTGCGGCTTTCTGCCGCGCCATATCGCTCGCCCGTGGCTGGTAAAAGGCAGTCTGGTGGAGAAAAGCGTCGCCTGCTGGCGGGAAAAGGATATTACCTATATGGCCTGGCGCAGCGGGAATGATGGGCTGGCTCAGCGCTGGTGGCGGGAGGCGCTCCTCCGCGGCGACCTGCTGAGCCAGCTCTACCATTAACGGCCGGACCAGACGTTGGCGGAGATGGCCGGGAGGGTCAGCACCCCGTCCTGGAAGGCGCCGGCGCCCTCCTGCAGCGTCCACCCGGCCACGTTCAGCAGCGGGGAATCTTCGATAACCACCTCGCAGGCTTCCCCGCGGTTAATCGCCACCAGCACCCGCTGCTGTTTGTAGACGCGGACAAACACCACCACGTTATCCTCGGCGTAAATCACCTGGCAGCCGCCGTAGCGCAGCGCCTGGTGGGCTTTACGCAGTTTCGCCATTCGCTGATACAGCGCCAGCAGCTGGGTATCCTGCAGCGCCGGATCCCACGGGAACGGTTTGCGGCAGAACGGATCGTTATTGCCATCCACGCCCACCTCGTCGCCATAGTAGATGCACGGTACCCCCGGCCAGCTGAACAGCCACACCACCGCCAGCGGCAGGCGCGCTACGTCTTTGCCAAGAAGAGATTTAAAACGCGCCGTATCATGGCTGTCGAGCTGGTTGAACATCCGCAGCTGCTGCTGATGCGACAGCCCGGCGCGATAATTATCCATCCACGCCATACAGGTCTGGGCGTCTATTTTCTGCGGATCGTAAGAGATATCGGTATTGGCGAGGAATCCCCAGATCGGGAAGGTGAAGCCGCGATAGTTCATCGCCGCGTCTTCGGCATCCGCCTGCAGCCACTGGCGCGCGTCGCCAAAATGTTCGCCAAAGACAAAAGCTTCCTGCTGCGCTTGCTTCGCTGCCTGGGTAATGCCGGCGATATGCTGCAGGTTATTCCGCGCCCCGCCGCCTTCGCCCAGCATATGCACCACGTCAAGACGCCAGCCGTCCATGCTCCATGGCGCCTTCAGCCAGTGGCGTACGATACTGTCTTCACCGGCATAGATCTCGTTGACCAGGCTGGTCGACCGATAGTCGAGCTTCGGCAGACTGGCATAGCCCAGCCAGTTGTGCGCCTGCCCCTCCTCTGAGAAGGTAAACCAGTCGCGCCACGGGGAGTCCGGATCGTGGCCGGCGCCGCCGCTGCCCTGCTGGTGTCGGTCGAACCAGGGATGGGAATCGCCGGTATGGTTGAACACCCCGTCGAGGATCATGCGCATCCCCGCCCGCTGGGTGTTGTGGCGCAGCCGGAGCAGCGCCGCGTCGCCGCCAAACTGCGGATCGACGCGCCGATAATCCTCGGTATCGTATTTATGCACGCTGGGGGCGGCGAAAACCGGGTTCAGATACAGAGCGGTTACGCCGAGCTGCTTCAGGTAGGGAAGTTTTTCGCTGATGCCGTCGAGATCCCCGCCGTAGAACGTCGACCCGCCCGCCTCGCCGGTAAGCGGGTCGTCCCACGCCTTGCGCACAATCTCCCGTCCCGCCGCGTGATGGTAATAGACCGCATCCTGGTCGGCGACACGCGCGGCGCTGCGGGCAAAGCGATCGGGGAAAATTTGATAGAACACCTGATCGGCCACCCACTGCGGGCCGGCGTCCGGCAGGTCAATGGCGAACTGCTCCAGTCGGGCCGGCGGGAATCGGGTGAAGCCTTGTGGCGTAAACCAGCGCTGATGGTCGGCCCACAGCAGCTTAAAGCTGTAGCGGCGGCGCGGCTGGCCGCTGGCGAGAGAGATTTCGCCGCGCCATGCCACCACGCCTGGCTGCGGCGCCTGGCGGAGCCGCTGCATCGGCAGCGACAGCTCTTCGTTATCCTCTTCCGCGCGCAGCGTGATCCGCTGCGGCAGCGACTCACCGCTTAACCACAGAGTAATAAACAGTCGGTCCTGTTGCACCTTGATAAAGGGTGCAACCGGAAGGTGCCATGCCTTCAACATCGTGAATCCTCATTGTGCAGAATGGGCACACCTTGCCATAGCCGCCGGGCGCAGAACTCATCATCTCAGAACTTTTTGGGGGAGGATAACGGGGGAGGACGCGGGACCGCAAGCCGCCCCGGCCGCGCGATGCTGACCGGGGCGATGTCGATTACTGAGCCTGCGCCAGGCGGCGCTCACGGCGGGTCTTAAAGACCCAGCCGAGCAGCAACAGCGCAATCCACGCCATACCGACGTACAGCGAGATGCGGGTGTCCGGATGATAGCCGATAAGGGCGATAATAAAGGCCAGGAACAGCAGGCCGATCACCGTGGTCACCACCCCGCCAGGGACTTTGAATTTCAGCGCCTTAACCTCTTCGGGCGACAGACGGCGGCGGAAGGCTATCTGTGACAGCAGGATCATAATCCACACCCACACCGTGGCGAAGGTGGCCAGGGAGGCGATCACCAGGAAAACGTTCTCCGGCATGATGTAATTTAGGTATACCGCAAACAGCAGCGCAATGGTCATCACCATCACCGTCACCCACGGAATACCGCGACGCGACGTTTTAGCGAACACCTTCGGCGCGCTGCCCTGCTCAGCCATGCCGTGCAGCATACGGCCCACGCCGAACACGTCGGAGTTAATCGCCGACAGCGAAGCCGTCAGGACCACGAAGTTAAGAATACTGGCCGCGAAGGTAATGCCCAGATGCTGGAAGGTCAGGACAAAGGGGCTGCCGTCGGTACCCACCTGGTTCCACGGATAGATAGACATAATGACAAACAGCGTGCCGACATAGAACACCAGAATGCGCATCGGCACCGAGTTGATAGCGCGTGGAATGGATTTCTCCGGATCTTTCGCCTCACCGGCGGTAATGCCGATGATTTCGATACCACCGTAGGCGAACATCACCATCTGCAGCGACATCACCATTCCCAGCCAGCCGTTGCTGAAGAAGCCGCCGTTGCTCCACAGGTTATGAATCCCCGTCGGCTGGCCGCCGTTGCCGATCCCCCAGATAATGATGCCGAACCCGGCGAGGATCATGATGATAATGGTGGCCACTTTGAAGAACGAGAACCAGAACTCCAGCTCGCCAAACACCTTGACGCTCATCAGGTTGACGGCGCAGATGATCAGCACCACGCTGAGCACCCAGATCCAGTGCGGCACCGTCGGGAACCAGACGCCCATGTAGATGCCGAAGGCGGTAACGTCGGCGATGGCGACGATCAGGATTTCAAAGCAGTAGGTCCAGCCGGTGATATAGCCCGCCAGTCCGCCGAGGTTTTCCTGGGCATAGCGGGAGAATGAGCTGGCGGCAGGGTTATGCACCGACATCTCACCGAGCGCCCGCATAATGATATATGCCGCGACGCCGCCGATAATGTAGGCCAACAGTACGCTGGGTCCGGCCATTTTAATGGCGTCGGCCGAGCCGTAAAAAAGCCCGGTGCCGATGGCGGAACCCAGAGCCATAAAGCGAATGTGCCGGGTGCTTAGCCCGCGCTTAAGCTTGTTACTACTTTCCATCGTGGTTTTTCAATGCCGTTTAACACAAAAAATAAAAAACCACGGAACCCGAAGTCCCGTGGTTAAACGCTTGTCCTCACCGCCGGTTAATGCGCGCTGGAAGTCACCTGACGTCTGGCTGCGCGATCCCAGATCACCGCGAGAATGGTCATCACGGCGGTGGGCATCAGCCAGGCCAGGCCCTGCTCCGCCAGCGGCAGACGCGCGGTCCAGTCCGGCAGAATCGCGGCAAATGCCGATGACTTAATCCCGTCAATGATACCAAACATCAGGCTGATAAACATGGCCGGCGCGATAACGCGGGACGAATTATGCCACCAACTGCGGGTAAAGCTTAATACAACCAGTGCGATACACGGCGGATAGATAGCGGTCAGCACCGGAATCGATACCTGGATCAGATGGCTAAGGCCCAAATTGGAGACCGCCATGGAGAACAGGCCGAGAACAAAGACCAGCGTGCGATAGGAGAACGGCAGATACTGGGCAAAGAACTCAGCGCAGGCGCAGGTCAGGCCCACCGCCGTCACCAGGCAAGCGATGAAGATCAGCGCCGCCAGCAGGAAACTGCCCGCCCCGCCGAAGGTGTGCTGCACGTAGGCATGGAGGATCGCCGCGCCGTTGGCGGACTGATCCACGAGAGTAGCGCTGTCAGAGCCCAGACGGAACAGCGCCAGATACAGCAGGGTCAGGCCGACGCCCGCCATCAGGCCAGCCCAGACGGTATAACGGGTCAACAGACGCGCTTCGCTGACGCCGCGTGAGCGAGCGGCATTAACAATCACGATGCCAAATACCATCGCGCCGAGGGTATCCATGGTCAGGTAGCCGTTGACGAAGCCATTGGAGAATGGCGCCGTACGATACGCTTCCAGCGCGTCGCTGATCGGGCCCGCTGGCCAGATGATGGCAGCGACCGCCAGCACAATCAGGGCGATAATTTTCAGCGGCGCAAGGAAATTGCCCACGGTGTCCAGCAGTTTGCCCGGATAGAGGGAGACCAGAATCACCAGCGCGAAGTAAATAACGCTGTAGATCAGCAGCGGCAGCGGGCCGTCGCCGGTCAGCGGCGCAATACCGACTTCAAAGGAGACGGTCGCGGTACGCGGCGTCGCGAACAGCGGTCCTACCGCGAGATAGCACACCACCGCCAGCAGGATACCGGCCACTTTACCAATCGGGGTGCTCAGGCTTTCAACGCCGCCGCCGACTTTCGCCAGCGCCACCACCGTCAGCACCGGCAGACCCACCGCAGTGATCAGGAAGCCGATCGCCGCCGTCCAGACGTGCTCGCCCGCCTGTAAGCCAACCATCGGAGGGAAAATAATGTTGCCTGCGCCAACGAACAACGCGAAGGTCATAAAGCCCAACGCTATGATGTCGCGAGATTTTAACTGATGGGTCATAAATTCATTACTGCCTGTGGATGTGGTGTTGTAAAAAAATGGAAAAATACCGCGCTCCCCTCTCAGGGACGATACAGCGGCCATTGCCGGTAAACTCAGCGAGATATGCTCCCGAAGCGGCGTGGGAAAGAATTGTTTTTGGTATTACCACGCAAAAGCAGTCTGTCATCGACTGCGCAGGCGCAATTTAAACGCTTATAACGTTTTAAAGCAAGGCACGATCGCAAAAGCAGATGATTATGCTGGTTATGTCTTTCACACCAGAATAATTTACCATATTGATAGAAAACCCGTGGCTTATCATGCGAACAAAAAAGCAGCGCACGCTCATTAAATAGGCGAGAAAAAACGACTGCCAATGAAAATGACCAGCTGAAGCTGGTCATTGGCAAGATAAACTGACAGCGCGTCGATCAGGCGTCATTTTTGGCAATTAATCGTTCCGGGAGCAGGAAGCTAAAGCGGGTTCCCTTGCCCACCGTGCTGTCGATTTCCAGCCGGCTGTCATGATGGTTAACCGCGTGTTTGACGATCGCCAGTCCCAGGCCACTGCCCCCCGTTTGCCGGGAACGGGCTTTATCCACCCGATAAAAACGCTCGGTCAGACGGGGAATATGCTCCGGCGCAATGCCTGGCCCGTTATCCTCGACGCTGAACAGCGCTCCCTGCGGGGTTCGCTGCCAGCTGACGCGAATTTCGGTCCCCGGCGGGGTGTGGTTCACCGCGTTATAGACCAGGTTGGAGATGGCGCTGCGCAGCTGCTCCTCATTACCCAGCACCTTGAGCTGCTCATCGACGGTGAAGATCAGCGTCTGTTTCTCCTGGCTGAGAGTTTGCGCCTCGCGCTCCACCACCCGCAGCATCATCGGCACGTCGATGCGATCATTCATCGCCAGCGCCGGCGCGGCTTCAATACGCGACAGCGTCAGCAGCTGCTTCACCAGACCTTCCATACGTTGAGTTTGCTCCCGCATGGTGTGCAGGGCTTTTTCTCGGGTCGCCCCCTCCAGCACCTGCTCCTGCATCATCTCCAGATAGCCCTGCAGCACCGTCAGTGGGGTGCGCAACTCATGGCTGACGTTGTCGAAAAAGTTCCGCCGCGCCCCTTCCAGCTGATGCATCTGCGTCACGTCGCGCGCCACCATCAGCCACTGCTTGTCGCTGTAGGGCATCACGCGAATTTCCAGATGACGGGCGTTATTCAGCACCAGATTGAGCGGCTTTGAAAAATCGCGCTGTTTCAGATAGTTGGCGAACTCGGGATAGCGCAGAAGGTTAAGAATGTTTTGGCCACTGTCGTCCGGCCAGCGCAGGTTTAGAATCTGCTGCGCCAGGCCATTACACCAGAAAATAGCCCCCTCTTCCGTGGTCAGGACGACCGCATCCGGCAGCGATTCCGCCCCGCTGCGAAAGCGTTTAATCAGGCTTCCCAGCTCGCGCCGGCGCTTTTTATTACGCATCTGCATCTGGTGCAGACCATACAGCAGCGGCTCCCAACTGCCGCGGCCAGGCGGAGGAGTCATGCTCCGGTCCACCCACAGCCACCACGACAGGCGCATCAAATTCCAGAAATGCCAGATCAGCAAACCGGTCACTGCCGCCAGTAAAAACCACGGCAGATGACCCACAAACGCCCCCAGAATCAGGGCCGGAATACACGCTAAAAAGAGCTCCAGCGCCAGCCTTTTCCATGACAGCCGTTCCAGCACGGGTCACACTCCTGTCAAAATTCAGAAACGGGCGGAGAAACGATACCCCGTGCCGCGAACCGTTTGCACCATACGATCATGGCCACTGTGTTCCAGCGCTTTGCGCAGGCGGCGAATATGGACGTCCACCGTGCGGTCTTCCACATAAACGTTGGTCCCCCAGACGTGGTTCAGCAGCTGTTCGCGGCTGTACACCCGCTCCGGATGGGTCATAAAGAAGTGCAATAATTTAAATTCCGTCGGTCCCATATCCAGCGGACTGTCGCCGGTCATTACCCGGTGCGATGAAGGGTCGAGGCTCAGCCCCTGCATTTCGATCACCTCTTCCACCGCCATCGGTGAAATACGGCGCATCACCGCTTTGATTCGCGCCACCAGCTCTTTCGGAGAGAAAGGCTTGGTGATGTAGTCATCCGCGCCGGTCTCCAGGCCGCGAACGCGATCCTCTTCTTCTCCACGCGCGGTCAGCATCACTACCGGAATATCCCGCGTCATCGCCTCGCGCTTGAGCAGTTTAATAAACTGCAGCCCCGAACCGCCCGGCAGCATCCAGTCCAGGAGAATCAAATCAGGCCAGGGTTCATTGAGTTGATTCACCGCGCTGTCATAATCTTCCGCTTCGACAGGCTGAAAGCCATTTTGCTCCAGAACAAAGCAGACCATTTCGCGGATTGGAGCTTCATCTTCAACGACCAGAATTCTTCTCGCCATTATTTACCCTGTGTTTTTTAGCCATCAGTATAGAAGTGCGGCGTCATTATGCGTCACTTTTGTGACAGATTTATGAAAAAAATGACCGTCTGATGATCGGGTATTTTGAAGCACGACGCGGACTTACCCCTCACTAACAAGTGGTATACTGCCGCCCATGCTTTTTTCGCTAGGGAAGATTTATGCGCCTCCTTCACACCTCCGACTGGCACCTGGGCCAGAATTTTTACAGCAAAAGCCGCGCGGCCGAACACGACGCTTTTCTTACCTGGCTACTGGACCGCGCGCAGGAGCATGAAGTCGACGCCATTATCGTGGCTGGCGATATTTTTGATACCGGCTCGCCGCCGAGCTACGCCCGCGAACTGTATAACCGTTTCGTCGTCCAGTTGCAGCAGACCGGCTGTCGCCTGGTGGTGCTGGCGGGCAACCACGACTCGGTGGCGATGCTCAATGAATCCCGCGATATCCTCGCCTTTTTACACACCACCGTGGTGGCGAACGCCGGCTACGCGCCGATTGAGCTGCCGCTGCGCGACGGCACGCCGGGCGCCATCTTCTGTCCGGTGCCGTTTTTACGCCCGCGCGAGCTGGTGACCAGCCAGGCCGGTCACTCCGGTCGGGAAAAACAGCAGCTGCTGCTGCACGCCATCAGCGACTATTATCAGGAGCAGTATCAGCAGGCCTGCGCGCTGCGCGGCGATCGGCCGCTGCCCATCATTGCCAGCGGCCATCTGACCACCGTCGGCGCCAGCAAAAGCGATGCCGTCCGCGACATTTACATCGGCACACTGGATGCCTTTCCGGCGCAACACTTCCCCCCTGCCGACTACATTGCGCTGGGCCATATTCACCGGGCGCAGATGGTCGGCGGCTGCGAGCATATCCGCTACAGCGGCTCGCCGCTGCCGCTGAGCTTCGATGAAACCGGCAAAGCGAAATCGGTGCATCTGGTGAGCTTTAGCGAGGGGCGACTTAGCGCCGTGGAAACCCTGGAGGTGCCCGTGACCCAGCCTCTGGCAGTAATCAAAGGCGATCTGGCCACCATCACCGCCCAGCTGGAGCAGTGGCGCGGCGTCGAGCAGGACCCGCCGGTGTGGCTGGATATCGAAATCACCACCGAGGACTATCTGCACGATATTCAGCGGCATATTCAGGCGCTGACGGAGGATCTGCCGGTGGAAGTGCTGCTGGTGCGCCGCAGCCGCGAGCAGCGCGAGAAAATACTGCTCAACGCCCAGCGGGAGACGCTCAGTGAACTGAAGGTGGAGGAGGTATTCGAGCGCCGGCTGGCGCTGACCGAAATTGACGAGATGAAGCGCGCCCGGCTGCATGAGCTGTTCGCCCATACGGTGCATACGCTCACCGCGGAGGACGAAAACGCATGAAAATCCTCAGTCTGCGTCTGAAAAACCTCAACTCCCTGAAAGGGGAATGGAAGATAGACTTTACCGCCGAGCCGTTCGCCAGCAATGGCCTGTTCGCCATTACCGGCGCCACCGGGGCCGGGAAAACCACGCTGCTCGATGCCATTTGCCTGGCGCTCTATCATGAGACGCCGCGCCTGAACAAGGTCTCCCAGTCGCAAAACGACCTGATGACCCGCGATACCGCCGAGTGTCTGGCGGAAGTCGAGTTTGAAGTAAAAGGCATCGCCTACCGCGCTTTCTGGAGCCAGAACCGGGCCCGTAACCAGCCGGATGGCAATCTGCAGGCGCCCCGCGTCGAGCTGGCGCGCTGCGCTGACGGCAAAATCCTCGCCGATAAAGTCTCGGACAAGCTGGAGCAAACCGCGACGCTTACCGGCCTCGACTATGGCCGCTTCACCCGCTCGATGCTGCTTTCCCAGGGGCAATTTGCCGCCTTCCTGAACGCGAAGCCGAGCGATCGCGCGGAGCTGCTGGAGGAGCTGACCGGCACGGAAATCTACGGCCAGATTTCAGCCATGGTCTACGAACAGCACAAAGCCGCTCGCCATGCGCTGGAGAAGTTCGAAGCCCAGGCGGCGGGCATCGTTCTGCTGACGGAAGCGCAGCAGCAGGCGCTGCAGGAAAGTTTGCAGGTACTCACTGACGAAGAAAAAACCCTGCTAACGCAGCAGCAAAACCAGCAACAGCAGCTTCAGTGGCTGACGCGCTGCGACGAGCTGGCGCAGCAGCACCAGCAGGCGGTTAGCCGGCAGCAGCAGGCCCGCCAGGCGCTGACCGACGCCGCCCCG
>RRZU011208323.1_pt1 | contig 10892 bp, 6 predicted proteins | sample 2165561 | NCBI WGS metagenome assembly RRZU01 (sample SAMN10456909, study PRJNA506462) | wastewater metagenome | isolation source: wastewater sludge | place: USA: Moscow, Idaho | reverse complement strand
CCCGCCTCGGCGTGCCGGGTGCTGCTGGCAAAATCGTGTGAATGCGCCCAGCGTGAGAGATCGTGTGGTGTGTTCATCGCTCTGCCCGGTTCGACGGCGTTGTTATTGCTGCCCGTAGCTGCTGAATTTTTCGCCTACCGCAGCCATTTCATCCGGGCTCAGCAGCACCGGGGTGCCCAGCTGGCAGGTGCGCCAGTACTGTTCGCACAATTCCTCCAGTTCGCCGGCGAGGGCCAGGGCCTGTTCAAGGTCGCGGCCAGCAACGAGCAGGCCGTGGTTGGCGAGCAGGCAGGCGTGGCGGTCGGCCATGGCGTCAAGCGCGGCGGCGGACAGCTCCTGCGAGCCAAAAATCTCGTAACGGCTGCAGCGCACCGTGTCGCCGCCGAAGCGGGCAATCATGTAGTGAAAGGGGGGAATGTCGCAGCGCAGGCAGGCCAGGCTGACGGCAAAGGGCGAATGGGCGTGCACGACGGCACCGACGTGCGGCCGGGCGGCGTAGAGGTCACGGTGCAGGCGCCATTCGGAAGAGGGTTTGCGCTGGCCGCTGATCGCCCCCGCCAGGGTCATGTGCGGGATGTCAGCGGCTGTGAGCGCGGCGTAAGGCATGCCGGTGGGCGTGATGTAGAAACCGTCGTCGGCACGCAGGCTGATGTTGCCGGCGGTCCCCCGGTTGAGCCCGGACGCCTGCATGGCCAGGGCGGCAGCGATGAGCTGCTGGCGCGGGTCAGTCATCGCCCACCTCGTCGGGGTACAGGGCTCGCAAGCCTTCGCGGCTGGCCGGGCAGCTGCCGCGTTCGGTGATGATGGCTTTGACGAGCCAGCCGGGAGTGACGTCGAAGGCAGGGTTGGCGACATCCGTATCGGCCGGCAGCTGGCGCAGGTGGGCGGGTTGCTGTGTGCGATCCAGTCCGGTGACCAGGCGCAGTTCGTCGCCCGCACGCTCTTCGATGGGAATTGCGGCACCGTCCGGACAGGCAAAGTCGAGGGTGGAGCGCGGCGCCGCGACATAGAAGGGAATGCCGTTGTCGGCACAGGCCAGCGCTTTCAGGTAGGTGCCGATCTTGTTGGCGACATCGCCATTGGCGGCAATGCGGTCGGCGCCGACGATGACGGCATCGACCTTGCCCTGGCGCAGCAGGAAGCCGGCCGCATTGTCGGCGATCAGCGTATGCGGCACGCCATGCTGCGCTAGTTCCCAGGCGGTAAGCAGCCCCTGATTGCGGGGCCGGGTCTCGGATACCCAGACATGCACCGGAATGCCGGCGTCGTGCGCCGCATAAATCGGCGCCAGTGCGGTGCCGTGGTCCACGGTGGCCAGCCAGCCGGCGTTGCAATGGGTCATGACATTGAAGACCTGATCGTCGGCGATGATCAGGTCTTTCCACAGCGCCAGCGCATGCTGGCCGATGGCGGCATTCTGCGCCACATCTTCCTCGGCGATGCGGGCGGCTTCCGCCCAGGCCGCCGGGCAGCGGTCAGCCTGCGGTAACGGGCGCAGGGTCTGCGCCATGCGGGTCAATGCCCAGTGCAGATTGACCGCGGTCGGGCGGGTCGCGCCCAGGCAGTCGAGCGCTGCGGCGAGGGTGGCATCGCTGCCATCCTGCGCCAGCGCGAGGGCGACACCATAGGCGGCGGTGGCGCCAATCAACGGCGCACCGCGCACCTGCATGCTCGAGATCGCCCAGGCGCAGCCGTCCAGGCTGTCGATGCGCTGCCAGACGAGGCGGTGCGGTAATTGAGTCTGGTCGATGATTTCAATCGCCCCGTCCGCGGGGAGCGGGCGCAGGGGGCGGGTAGGGATGCCGTTGACGTTCATGGGGTGTGTGCTGCCGTGAGAGTGGTTGCCGCTATGGGTGCGGATCATACACACTGAAGCCGGCCGGCGCATGCCGGGCCGGCCGACCGGAAAGCGCTTGCGCTCACCGTCCGGGCTCGGAATAATCCGGCCTGTCATCAACTTCACCGGAATAAGACCATGGGTATGCTGCAGGAATTCAAGGAATTTGCCGTCAAGGGCAACGCGATGGACCTCGCGGTCGGTGTCATCATCGGCGCGGCCTTCGGCAAGATTGTCGATTCGGTGGTGGGCGACCTGATCATGCCGCTGGTCAGCATGGTGGTGGGCAAGCTGGACTTTTCCAACCTGTTTCTCGTGCTGGGCAACAACCCGGAAAACCTGACGGCTCTGGCTGACCTGAAAAAAGCGGGGATTCCCGTCTTTGCCTACGGCTCTTTCATCACCATCCTGCTCAATTTCATCATCCTCGCCTTCATCATCTTCATGATGGTCAAGCAGATGAACCGCCTGCGCAAGGCCGATCAGGAAGAGGCTCCGGCACCGGCCGAAACGCCGGAAGAAGTCCAGCTGCTGCGCGAAATTCGTGATTCGCTGAAGAAATAAGCAGCGCAGACTGAACCAGCCCCCGGTGTTCCGGGGGCTGGTCGTTTTCAGAACAGCATCTGCCACAACGCGCGGATTGCCGTGCTGGCGGCCTCCACCTGGGCGCGCTCGACCGGGGCCTTGGGGTTGGCGGAGAGGCGGGTCAGGTGTTGTTGCCGGCGCAGCTCGCGGTAGGCATCGCCCGCAGCCTGGGCGGCAGCGCTTGGGATCAGGCCGAGTTCGGCGGCGATGCGCAGCAGGGCGATGTTGCCGAGGTTGCCGGTCAGGCGTGGGTGTTGGTGCGCGTGGCCGAGGACCAGATATTGCACGATGAATTCGGCATCGATCAGGCCACCACGGTCGTGTTTCAGGTCGAAAAACTGCGGGTCGTCGCGGGTGTGGGCGGCATGCATCTTGTCGCGCATGGCGAGGATGTCTTGTTTGAGTGTGGCCAGGTCGCGTTGCTGACAGAGGATTTCGCAGCGCAGTCGTTCGAAGCGCTCGCCCAGCGCGCGGTCGCCGGCACAGGCGCGGGCGCGGGTGAGGGCCTGGTGTTCCCAGGTCCAGGCGCTGTGCAGCTGATAGTTGCGGAAGGCGTCGAGACTGACGGTCAACAGGCCGGCGTCGCCATTGGGGCGCAGGCGCAGGTCGGTTTCAAAGAGGGTGCCGGCGCCGGTCTGGCTGGATAGCCAAGTGTTCATGCGTTGCACCAGACGGCCATAGTTGTCCGGGGCGTCGGGGTCGTCATCGTCGTAGATGTAGACCAGATCGAGGTCGGAGGCGTAGCCCAGTTCCTTGCCGCCGAGTTTGCCGTAGCCGATGACGGCGATTTTCGGCTCGGCGCAATGGCGCTGGCGGATTTTGCTCCAGGCCAGGGGCAGGGTTTCCTGGATCAGCGTATCCGCCAGTTCGGTGAGGTGATCGGAGAGGGTTTCGATGCTGTGCTGGCCGGCCAGATCCTGCGCCAGCAGGCGAAACAGCTGGGCGTGGTGCATTTCGCGCAGGATGTCCATTTCGCGCTCGGTATCGCCGGCATGATCGGCGAGGTTCTGCCGCAGTTGGGCCCGGAAGGCAGGCCAGTCGGTGGCGGTGTCGTATAGGCGCGGATTGAGCAGTTCGTCCAGCAGCAGGGGGTAGCGTTTGAGATATTCGCTCGCCCATTCCGAGGCGCCGAGCAGGTCGATGAGGCGGCGCAACGCCAGCGGGTATTGCTGCAGGAGGGCGAGATAGGTGCCGCGCCGGGCGATATGGTCGATGAACAGCAAGGCCCGGTGCAGGGTGAGGTCCGGGTCGGCGGTGCTGGCGGCGGCTTCGATCAGGCGCGGGCCGATGGCGTCGAAACGTTGCCGGTTGCTTGCCGGTAGTTGCTGATAGCGGCTGGCCTGGCGCAATTCGGACAGGCGCTGCAGCACGGTGGCGGGATCGCGGAAATGTTGCGTGGCGAGCAGCTGATGCGCAGCGTCTTCGTCGAGTTGGCCGAGCCAGAGGCCGGTCAGCGGGTGTTCGCCTGCTTCCGGATCGGCAAAGACGTTGTCGAAATGCTGGCTGACGCGGGCACGATGGGCGGCGAGAACGGGGGCGAAATGTGCCCAGTCGGGGAAATCCATGCTCTGTGCGATCACTTCGCGGGCACTGTCGGCCGTTGGCAGCAGGTGCGTCTGTGCGTCATCGACGTACTGCAGGCGGTGTTCCAGACGGCGCAGGAAAACATAGGCAGTGCGCAGTTCGGCTTCCGCCTCGGCGGTGATGATCTGGCGTTCGGCCAGCAGGGCGAGGACGTGCAGGGTGGGGCGGATCTGCAGGGCGGTATCGCGGCCGCCACGGATGAGCTGAAAAACCTGGGCGATGAATTCGATCTCGCGGATGCCGCCGGGGCCGAGCTTGATGTGGTCGATGTGGTCCTTGCGCGCCACTTCACGTCGGATCTGGGCGTGCAGTTCGCGCATGGCGTTGATGGTGCCGAAATCGAGGTATTTGCGAAACACGAAGGGGCGGGCGGTGTCGGCGAGTTCCTCGGCCCAGTGCTCCTGACGGTTGGCGCCGTCATTCATGACCCGTGCCTTGATCCAGGCGTAGCGCTCCCAGGCCCGGCCCTGGGTGATGAAATAGTTTTCCAGTGCGTCGAGCGAGCAGACCAGCGGTCCGGAGTCGCCGTTCGGGCGCAACCGCATGTCGACGCGGAAGACCTGCCCATCGGCAGTGATGTCGCCCAGGGTCTGGATCAGTTTTTTGCCCAGACGGGTGAAGAAGTCGAAATTTTCGATGCTTTTCTTGCCATTTTGCTGCCCGTTGGTGTCGCCATCCTCCGGGTACACGAAGATGTAATCGACATCGGAAGACACATTCAGCTCGCGTCCGCCCAGCTTGCCCATGCCGACGACCAGCAGCCGCAGCGCCCGCCCTTCGCTATCGAGCGGCTCGCCGTAGAGGGCGGCCAGTTGCCGGTGATGGTGCGCCAGCGCCAGGTTGGTGGTGAAATCGGCCAGCCAGCTCATGGTCTGCATGATTTCGTTCAGCGGCGCCAGGCCGCCCAGGTCGCGCAGGATGAGTTGCGCCATGATCCGGTGCCGCAACCGGCGCAGGGCGGTGCGCAGGCTGTCGTCGCTGTGGTCGCCGGTGAGCAGGGGCGCTTCCAGGGCGGAGTAGTCCAGCGGCTGCTCCCAGTGGGCGCTCAGTTCGTCGATCAGGGCTGGCTGGGCGGCAAGAAGCTGGCTCAGGTAACGGCTGTGGCGCAAGGCAGTGTGCCAGCGCGGGTCGAGGGTGGCGGTCATCGGATCGGGGGCGGGTGAGGGTAAAATGCCGGCCTGTTCATGTTCCGGCCGGAAACGGCTGCATCGTCGAGAGTTGCATTCTAGTGAGCAATTTCATTTTCTGGCAAAGCCGGATTGATCCCGTGGCGTGAGTTCTCCGCAGACTTCGTTGCCGACGCCCGAGCGTCGTCAGGTGCGCCAGGCGGTCTATTACCGCGTGCATGCCTGGCGGCAGCTGCTGGCGCGCTCCTGTTGCGGCGTGTCGGTGGGGGGCGTGCTGCGCGTCCTGGGCTGGCTGCTGCTGGCGGCATGGCTGCTGTTCGTGGCTGTTTTTCTGGGGTTGCGTTTCTTTGTCCTGCCGGCCATCGACGATTACCGGCCGGCGCTGGAACGCAGCATTGGCGCGGCGCTGGGGCAGGAAGTACGGATCGGCCGGATTGCCGCGCAGTGGCAACGCTTCAATCCGGAGCTGGTGCTGGAAGATTTGAGTCTGCTGGCCGACGATGGCAGTCCGGGATTGACCTTGTCCAGCGTCGATGCCGTGCTGTCCTGGCACACCCTCTGGCGCTGGCGGCCGATTCTGGCGCTGCTGGCGATCGAACGGCCGGTGCTCAATGTGCGCCGGGGAACAGACGGCCAGCTCGAAATCGCCGGCATCCGCGGCAGCGAAGGGGGCGGCAGCGATGGCCTGGACTGGCTGCTGGCCCAGAAACATATTCGCATCACTGATGCCACCCTGCTCTGGGAGGACGCACTGCGTGGCGCGCCGGCGCTGGTGCTGGAAGATGTGCAGATGCGTCTGGACAACAGCGGTCGTCGCCACCGTTTTGCCCTCTCGGCCCTGCCGCCAGCGGCCCTGGCGGGGCGGCTGGATGTACGCGGCGATCTGTACGGCAATGTGCAGGAGGGCTGGTCGCTGCAGGGGAGCGAAGTGGATGGCAGGATCTACCTGGATTTGCCCTATGCCGACCTTGATGCCTGGCGGCCTTGGTTTGATTATCCGGTACCGTTGACCCACGGGCAGGGCGCATTGCGCCTGTGGGCCGAACTGCGTGACGGTGACATCGGTGTGACCATGGATCTGGCGCTCGACAGTGTGCGCGTGCAGTTGGGGCAGACCCGGCCGGTACTCGATCTGGCTACCCTGCGGGGGCGTCTGCTGGCGACCTGGCGGGCACAGGGCTGGCAACTGGCGGCAAAACGCCTGGAGTTGCGTACGCACAGCGGCATGCAGCTGGCGCCGATGGATTTCCTGCTCGACTGGCAGGCAAAGGATGGCGCACAGGAAGGACAATTCACGGCCGACCGCCTGAGTCTCGATAAACTGGCCCATCTGTCGGATTACCTGCCGCTCGACCCGCAGACCAGGAACCTGCTGCAGGCGTATGCGCCGCAGGGCGAGATCAGCCAGATCCGCAGCCACTGGCGCTGGGAAAATGACGGCCTTTCGCGCTACGGGGTGAAAGCCGAATTCAGCGGCCTGGGCGTGCGGGCCGAGAGCTATTTCCCCGGGGCGGAAAATCTGCGCGGTACGATTGATCTGACGGAGCGCGGCGGTGCGGTGCATATCGATGCCCGGGCGGCCTCCCTGTTCCTGCCGGCGGTATTTCCCGAGGCCCAGATCCGTTTTGACCGCCTGCGGGCGGACACGCAATGGAGCGTCAAGGCCGGTGTGATCGATGTTCAGATCGAGCGGGTGCAGTTTGCCAGCCCGGACGCCACCGGTTCGGCGCAAGGCACCTACCGCTTTGACGGTAGCGGGCCTGGCGAGATCGATCTCAGTGCACGCATCGACAAAGCCGACGGGCGGGCGGTGTGGCGCTACATGCCGCATGCGGTCAATGCCGATGCGCGCGCCTGGTTGCAGCATGGGATTACCGGCGGTACGGCGAGCGATGCCAAACTGGTGCTGCGCGGCAACCTACGAGATTTTCCCTTCCGCGATCCGAAGCAGGGGCAGTTCCTGGTGACGGCCAAGGCGCACGATGCCCGCATTGATTACGCCGAGGGCTGGCCGGTCATCGAGCATATCGAGGCCGACATGGAGTTTGATTACGGCATGCGCATCAAGGCGCAGCGCGGCCGCATCCTCGGTGCGAGCATCGGGCCCGTGGAGGTCAGCATGCCCGATTTTGACGTGATGGACGAAATGCTCATCATCAAGGGCAAGGCCGCAGGGCCGACCGGGGAATTTCTCAAATTCATCGAACGCAGTCCGGTGGCTGCCAGCATCGATCACTTCACCGCCGGCATGCAGGCGCAGGGGCAGGGTGAGCTGGATCTGGCCATCGACCTGCCGCTGCGACGCATCGACGACACCAAGGTGCGCGGACGTTATCAGTTCGCCAACAATACCTTGCAGGTGGTGGAGGGTTTGCCGCCCATCACCGCTGTGCAGGGGGCGCTCGACATCACCGAGGCTTCAGTCACTGCCCAGGAAATCAACGGGCGCGCATTTGCTGGTCCGGTCCGGGTGCAGGTCGGCAGCGAAGCGGGCAAAGACGGTGGCAAGGTTCTGATCAAGGCTTCCGGCAAAGCCGATCTGGGCGAGGTCGGCCGGCATTTTGCCTGGCCCCTGCTCGACCGTGTCAGTGGAGCCGCGCAGTGGAAAAGTGACATCATCATTCAGAAACGGCGTGCCTATGTGCTGGTGACGTCCGATTTGCTGGGGGCGGTTTCGCCCTGGCCGGAGCCCCTGAAAAAAACGGCGGATTCCACGCTGCCGCTGCGCATCGAACGCAGCGAGCCGGTGGCCGGACAGGAAAATTACCGCATCACGCTGGGTAAGGTGATGAGTGGCTTGCTGGTGCGTCGAGACGGGCGCTGGGCCAATGGCAGCATCAATGTCGGCGGTGCCGGTGGCGCGCCGCCGGCGAGCGGATTGGGCGTGCGGATCGCGCTGCCGCGGATCGATGGTGATGCCTGGCGCGCTGCACTGGCTGCTGCACCGGCCGAAGGCCAGGGCAGCGCAGCGGCAGCGGTGGCCGCAGACAGCGACAGTCTGCAACTGACGCAGGTGGAGGTGAAAACACCGCAGCTGCAACTGCTTGGCAGTGCCTACAACGCCCTCGACGTCGCCCTGTCAGCCCAGCCGGATGGCTGGAAAATCAGGCTGCGGGCGCAGGAGGCCGACGGCGAGCTGCTCTGGCGCAGCGCTGGCGATGGCTGGCTGGCGGGCAATCTACGCTACTTGCGCGTGCGCCGTGAGGGAGAAACGACGCCGGGTAGCGCACCCGCCAGTGTCGAAACAAAAACCCTGCCGGGCATGCAGCTGACCGTTGAGGACTTGTGGCTGGACGACAAGGCCTTGGGGCGTCTGCAGCTGAAAGCCCGCAATTTGCGCGGGGCCTGGCTGCTGGAGTCGGTGCGTCTGGCCAATCCGGACGGGGAACTGACTGCCAGCGGTCGCTGGACGCGTGGCGCGCAGCAGCGCACCGATCTCGATTTCACGCTGACGGCAAAAGACATTGGCAAGCTGCTCACCCGCCTGGGCTACGAGGACGCCGTGCGCCAGGGGACGGCCAATCTTTCCGGCAACGTGCATTGGCGCGGGGCACTGACCGATCTCGATTACGCCAGTCTGAGCGGTGATCTGCAGGTGGAGGCCAAGGATGGCCAGTTCAATCAGCTGAAGCCGGGGGCCGGGCGTCTGCTCGGGCTGATCTCCCTGCAGTCACTGCCGCGCCGGCTGACGCTGGATTTTCGTGATCTGTTCAGCGAGGGTTTTGCTTTCGACCGCATCAGCGGCAAGCTGATCGTCGAGAATGGCGAGATGAAGACCCTGGGAGGACTGCAGATCAACGGTCCGGCGGCGCAGGTGAATATCGATGGCAGTACCCATCTGCAGCGTGAAACGCAGGATCTGAGCGTGCAGGTGCGGCCAGAGATCAGCATGCTGGCGGTGGGGGCGACGGCACTGATCAATCCGGTGGCCGGTGCTGCAGCGCTGGTGGCGAACACGGTGCTGAAGAATCCGCTGAACAAGGCGCTGGCCTACGATTACCGGATTACCGGCAGCTGGTCCGAGCCGAAGGTCGAGAAAATCGGACTGGCTGCCATGACCCCGTCTGCCGGGGCGGAGAAAAAGCCATGAGCGAAGCGAAAAATTGCCGGCTGGCGGCGATCCAGATGATTTCCGGCCCTGATGTGGCTGACAATCTGCGCACGGCAGCGCACTGGATTGCCGAAGCGGCTGCCCAGGGCGCACAACTGGTGGTGTTGCCGGAGTATTTTCCCATCATCGGGGCGACGGATGCGGCGCGGCTGGCGGCGCGCGAAGCTTTCGGTCAGGGTCCGATCCAGGACTGGCTGGCGGCAACCGCGCAGCGGCATGGCATCTGGCTGGTAGCCGGATCGCTGCCCTTGTCTGCCGATGTCGCCGACAAGCTGCGCAACAGCTGCCTGCTGTTCGATCCTGCTGGCGCCTGTGTGGCGCGTTACGACAAGATTCATCTGTTCGCTTTTCGCCAGGGCAATGAGGCTTACGATGAGGCGGCGGTGATCGAGGCCGGCCAGCAGCCGGTGGCGGTGACGACGCCGTTTGGCCGGATGGCCTTGTCGATCTGCTACGATCTGCGCTTTCCGGAGTTGTATCGCGGCTTGGGGGAAATCGATCTGATCCTGATGCCGGCAGCGTTTACCGAAATTACCGGGCGTGCCCACTGGGAAATCCTGTTACGCGCCCGTGCCATCGAAAACCAGTGCTACGTGCTGGCGGCCGGGCAGGGCGGACGGCATGCCAATGGCCGGTTGACCCACGGCAACAGCATGATCGTCGATCCCTGGGGCGAAGTGCTTGACCGTAAACTCAAGGGGCCGGGCGTGGTGCTGGCTGAACTCGATCACGCGCGCCTGTCCCATGTGCGCGGTAAATTGCCGGCACTTGCCCATCGCAAATTGTGAGAATCCATGACTGAACAAAACTTCCTGCAGCAAGCAGAATCCGTATTGCTGACACCTTTTGGCCTGAGTGAGGGCGATCTGGCGCGCACCTTTGGCAATATCCTCAGCCATCGGGTCGATTATGCCGACCTGTATTTTCAGTACGCGCGTTCGGAAGCCTGGAGCCTGGACGAGGGGATCGTCAAATCGGGCAGCTTCAACATCGATCAGGGGGTTGGCGTGCGCGCCTTATCCGGCGAGAAGACGGCCTTTGCCTATTCCGACGACATCAGTGCGGCCGCACTTGCCGACGCCGCTGGCGCGGTGCGGGCCATCGCCAGTGCCGGTCAGACGGCGCGGGCGCCGTTGCTGCAGGCGCAGGCGCAGCAGGCTGGCCTGTATCTGCCACACGACCCGCTGGCGTCGCTGTCAGCAGAGGCCAAGGTGGCGCTGCTGGAACGGCTGGAGGGTTTTGCCCGCGCGGCCGATCCGCGGGTGGTGCAGGTGAATGCCGGGCTGGCGGGCGAATATGAGGTGATTCTGGTGGCCGGTTCCGATGGCCGTCTGGCGGCGGATATCCGGCCATTGGTGCGCTGTTCGATTTCCGTCATCGTCGAAGAAAAGGGCGCGCGCGAGCAGGGGAGCGCTGGGGGCGGCGGGCGTTTCGATTTTTCCTATTTTGACGATGCCGTGCTGCGTCGCTATGCCGAGGAAGCGGTGCATCAAGCCGTGGTCAACCTCAAGGCGGAGGCGGCGCCGGCGGGGCAGATGACTGTGGTGCTTGGGGCGGGCTGGCCTGGCATCCTGCTGCACGAGGCGGTGGGTCATGGCCTGGAGGGAGATTTCAATCGCAAGGGTAGTTCAGCCTTCAGTGGCCGCGT
>RRZU010593308.1_pt1 | contig 10892 bp, 8 predicted proteins | sample 2165561 | NCBI WGS metagenome assembly RRZU01 (sample SAMN10456909, study PRJNA506462) | wastewater metagenome | isolation source: wastewater sludge | place: USA: Moscow, Idaho | reverse complement strand
TCTGGTAGCCACCGAACTGATTGTCATCGTCCATGATATCGTCTTTGTTCATAAACTTCGCGTACTGACCTTTAAACTTGAGCTGTACGTCGGCGGTGGCACCGTTACGGTGTTTGGCCACAATAATCTCGGCAAGTCCCACCAGCGAATTTCCCTGAGCATCTTCTGTGATTTTGTAATATTCAGGACGGTGAATAAAGCAAACCATGTCGGCATCCTGCTCAATGGCTCCCGACTCACGAAGGTCGGAAAGCTGTGGACGTTTTCCTTCGATACCGGTACGACCTTCCACACCACGGTTGAGCTGCGAAAGTGCAATAATCGGAATATCGAGCTCTTTGGCAAGTCCCTTGAGCGAACGCGAAATGATACTTACTTCCTGTTCACGGCTTCCGAATCCCATTCCGCTGGCGTTCATCAGCTGAAGGTAGTCGATAATGATACAGGCTACTTTATGTTCTTTTACCAGTCGGCGTGCTTTACTACGCAATTCGAAAACCGACAAACTGGGCGTATCGTCCACAAAGAGCGGAGCATCGAGCAGGTTGTTGATATCGCGGTCGAATTTTTCCCATTCATACTGATCAAGCTGTCCGTTTTTAATTTTTTCTCCTTCAAGTTGACAAACGTTCATAATCAAACGATTAACGAGCTGCACGTTCGACATTTCAAGCGAGAAAACAGCTACAGGAGAGTTGTAATCCACCGCCATGTTTTTGGCCATAGAAAGAATAAAGGCTGTTTTACCCATGGCAGGACGGGCTGCAATGATGATAAGGTCGGAACGCTGCCAGCCGGACGTAATTTTGTCGAGCGCATGAAAACCGCTCGGAATACCACTGGCTCCCTGTTTGGTGGCCGCAATAAGCATACGGTTTCGTGCTTCTTCGATGACAGGGTTTATTTGCGTCACATCCTTTTTGAGGTTACGTTGTGAAACCTCAAAAAGCATTCCTTCGGCTTCCTGCATCAGGTCGTCCACATCGGTTTTGTCATCAAACGCTTTGGTCTGAATTTCGGAAGACACGCGAATCAGCTCACGTGCAAGGAATTTTTGCACAATGATGCGTGCATGATATTCGAGGTGAGCAGCCGACGAAACTTTTGCAGTGAGCAGGGTAATGTAGTACGGCCCTCCGATTTCGTCGATGGTGCCATTTCGACGCAACTGCTCGGTGACAGTGTGCATATCGATAGGTTCCTGATGCAAAGCCAGAGTCATAATGGCTTCGAAAATTTTCTGATTGGCTGTTTTGTAGAAACATTCCGGTTTCAGAATTTCGGAAATCAGCGAATAGGCATCTTTCTCAATCATGATAGCACCCAGTACAGCCTCTTCGAGTTCGGGTGCCTGAGGTGGTAATTTGCCATATTCGTTTGCCTGGATAGGCTGTGGCGAATTTTGTTTTTTGTTATAAGTGCGTTTTTCTGCCATTATTTTGATTGGTCAAAAGCTGTGATAATTTTTGGGGATTCAAAAATACAAAACATTTGCCGTTTTTCAATCTGAAATGTTTCAACAGCCTGTTGAAAACTTTTGGTTCAACAGAATACGATATGTTTTTGTTTCGCCGAAAATCAGTACTTTTGCTGCGTCTTTTGAAAAACGGTAAGAATAATTGACAATGCATAATTGATAGTTAAGAATAATGGATGCACGATTTGATGAGAATCACTTCTGAAGCCTAAAATCTTCAAATTTTCAAATCTTCAAATCCCGAATTTAAACCCTGAAACTCTTGAATGTTTAAACTTTGAAACCCAAAATAAAAAACAAACATGCTTTCCTTCCCCAATGCCAAAATAAATATCGGTTTGAATATTACCGAGAAGCGTCCTGATGGATATCACAATCTTGAAACTGTGTTTTATCCTATTGGTTTGTGCGATGTGCTCGAAGTGCAGCCTTCGGAAGCCTGCGATGATTACAGTTTTGCATCGTCGGGGATAGCTATTGATGGCGATCCGGAGCAAAATCTGATTGTGAAAGCGTATCGTTTATTGCAACAGGATTTTCCACTTCCGCCCATTGACATTTCGCTCGTGAAGCATATTCCGTTTGGTGCGGGACTGGGTGGTGGTTCGGCTGATGCTGCTTTTATGCTTAAAATGCTGAACGAAATGGCAGAGCTTGGCCTTTCGGATGAAAAACTTGAAGACTATGCTGTCCAACTCGGAGCCGATTGTCCGGTTTTTATCAAAAATAAGCCTGTGTTTGCCACAGGTATCGGAAATGTGTTCAGCGAAACGGATTTGTCGCTGGCCGGATATTTTTTGGTGCTTGTAAAGCCCGATATTCATGTGTCGACCCCTGAAGCTTACTCATTGGTTGTTCCACGAAAACCTGAGGCTTCGCTCCCTGAATTGATAAAATTACCGGTTGAGCAATGGAAAGATCTTGTTGTAAACGATTTTGAAAAGTCGGTTTTTGCACGTTATCCGCAAATTGCTGAAATTAAAGAATCGCTTTACAGTGCAGGCGCTTTGTACGCTTCCATGTCGGGTTCCGGTTCATCGGTTTACGGCTTGTTTGCTTCAGAGCCGGAGCAACTTCCCGCATTCGACAACTGTTTTATTACCGGAGGCGAACTACGTTAAACAGTGTTTCTTTAACAGGAGAAAAGCTGTTTTTTAAACAATTCTGCCCCCCTGTTGTTTATCCATATAAATTTAAAATTAAAATGAATATGGAAAATACAACTAAATCAACATGTTGCGGTATCAGCAACGACACGCTTGTAAGTTATGGTCTGGTGGTTTTACGTTTGGCTGCCGGAATTTTTATGCTGACTCACGGTTGGCAAAAGTTATCAAATTTCGATACGTTCAGTGCCGTTTTTCCCGATCCGATTGGTTTGGGTTCAGGTTTGTCGCTGGGTTTGATCGTGTTTGCTGAGTTTTTCTGCTCAATTCTGCTTATTCTCGGCCTGTTTACACGACTGGCTGCTATTCCTCTGGTAATAGGAATGGCTGTGGCTGCGTTTGTTGTGCATGGAGCCGATCCGTTTGCAGCCAAAGAACTTTCACTGCTTTATTTGTTCATTTATGTGGCTCTGATATTTACAGGTCCCGGAAGACATTCGGTTGATTATGTATTGCGTAATGTGTACGCTAAAATTCATGCCCGTATTTGCAAAAAATAACTTTAGAGAAGAATTTAGCTCCTAAATTCCGAAAGTAAATACAGGTTAAAAATGAGATTGTCAGACAGCATTAAAACTGTTGGCAATCTCATTTTTTTATTATCGTTCTGATGCCTTTAAAAATGTTTGAAAATTGTTCTGAATAAGTGTTTAATTTGTTGATTTATAATGGTCTGAGAAGTGCCTGAATGTTCCTTCTTTAAACTGACTAAAAAATACCTGATTTGCTTGCCAAATCCAATAAAAAGTAGTAATTTAGTGCGTTTTTTTGAAAGTAACAAAATTAAATATAGATGATTGATCAAGACAGAATTATCAAAGTGAATATCGATGAAGAAATGAAATCTTCGTACATCGATTATTCCATGTCGGTGATTGTTTCGCGTGCGTTGCCCGATGTACGCGATGGTTTTAAACCGGTTCACCGTCGTGTCCTTTTCGGAATGAATGAATTGGGTAACAACTCCGATAAACCATACAAAAAATCCGCCAGAATTGTGGGTGAGGTAATGGGTAAATACCACCCTCACGGCGACTCTTCAATTTACGGTACGCTGGTGCGTCTGGCACAGCCCTGGGCTATGAGATATCCGCTTGTGGATGGACAGGGAAACTTTGGTTCGGTAGATGGTGATAGTCCTGCGGCTATGCGTTATACCGAAGCCCGACTTCGTAAACTGGCCGAAGATATGCTGGTCGATATCAATAAAGACACAGTAGATTTTCAGTTGAACTTCGACGATACGCTGAAAGAACCGGTTGTATTGCCTACCCGAATTCCTAACCTGCTCGTAAACGGTTCATCGGGTATTGCTGTAGGTATGGCTACCAATATGGCTCCGCACAATCTTTCGGAAGCTGTGGATGCTATTGTGGCATACATCGACAACAGAGATCTGGAAATTGCTGATTTGATGAAGTATATCAAAGCACCTGATTTCCCCACAGGAGGTATTATCTACGGTTATTCAGGCGTAAAAGATGCTTTTGAAACAGGTCGTGGTCGTGTTGTGGTTCGTTCCAAAGTAGAAATTGAAACAGATGCTCAGGGACGTGAGAAAATCGTGATCAACGAAATTCCATATATGGTGAACAAGGTGGAACTTATCAAATCGGTAGTAGCCCTTGTGGAAGAGAAAAAAGTGGAAGGTATTGCACATATCAATGATGAGTCGGACCGTGAAGGTATGCGTATTGTGATTGATATCAAACGCGATGCAAACTCAAATGTGGTTCTGAATAAGTTATTTAAAATGACAGCTTTGCAGTCGTCGTTCAGTGTGAATAATATTGCACTTGTAAACGGCCGTCCACGCATGCTGAACCTGAAGGATTTGATTCACTATTTTGTGGAACACCGTCACGAAGTAGTTATTCGCCGTACACAATTTGAACTTGCTGAAGCTGAAAAACGTGCTCACCTGCTCGAAGGATTTATGATTATTCTGGACAATCTTGATGAAGCTATTCAGATTATACGTGATTCGAAAAACCCTGAAGAAGCCCGCACACGTCTTATGGAACGCTTCGGACTCTCCGAAATACAGTCGCGTGCCATTGTTGAAATGCGACTTCGTCAGCTCACCGGAATGGAGCAGGATAAGCTCCGTGCCGAATATCAGGATGTGTTAGCTCTGATTGCCAGTTTGAAAGAAATACTTGAAAAAGTGGAACTTCGTATGCAAATCATTAAAGATGAGCTTATCGAAGTAAAAGATAAATACGGCGACGAACGTCGCACACAAATTGTATATGCATCCGAAGAATTTAATCCTGAAGATTTCTATTCGGACGATGATATGATTATCACCATTTCGCATTTGGGATATATTAAACGTACAGCACTTTCCGAATTCCGTGCTCAGGGCAGGGGAGGAGTTGGCTCGAAAGGCAGCGACTCGCGCGATGAGGACTTTATCGAGTATATCTATCCGGCTTCGATGCACAATACAATGCTGTTCTTTACCCAGAAAGGCCGTTGTTACTGGTTGAAAGTGTACGAAATTCCTGAAGGAAGCAAAAACTCAAAAGGACGTGCTATTCAGAATTTGCTCAATATTGAAAGCGACGACAAAGTAAATGCATTTATCCGTGTAAAAGGTCTTAATGATCAGGAATATATTAACTCACATTTCCTTATCTTTGCAACCAAAAACGGGGTTATTAAGAAAACGTCACTCGAAGCTTATTCACGTCCCCGTCAGAATGGTGTAAATGCGATTACAATTCGTGAAGATGATCAGGTAATTCAGGTACGAATGACTGATGGAAACTGTGATGTGATTCTTGCCAACCGCAATGGTCGTGCAATACGTTTCCACGAGTCGAAAGTGCGTGAAATGGGCCGAACTGCTACAGGTGTACGTGGTATGGATCTCGACGAAGATGGACAGGACGAAGTAGTTGGCATGATTTGTGTATGTAAGGACTCGAACGAAACTGTAATGGTAGTTTCGCAACAGGGTTACGGAAAACGTACACTGCTCGACGAGAGAGACGAGAACGGCAATTTACTGCTCGATGAAGAAGGTAATCCTATTGCGGTTTACCGTATTACCAACCGTGGCGGTAAAGGTGTGAAAACAATGAACATTACCGAAAAAACCGGAAAACTGGTTTCGATTAAGAGCGTAACCGACGATAACGACCTTATGATTATCAATAAATCAGGTGTGGCTATCCGTCTTAAAGTTGCCAATATCCGTGTAATGGGACGTGCTACACAGGGAGTGCGCTTAATCAATCTCGAAAAACGCAACGACGAAATTGCTTCGGTTTGTAAAGTGCCGACTGAAACAGAAGAGGAAGTTGTGGTTGAGAATGTGGAAGGAACTGAATCTGCAATCGATGTGAATGATGCTGCAGTTCAATCGCCCGAAACGAATGAAGAAGTTCGGAATACTGAAGAATAAATAAAACAACACCTGCCGGTAGAAATACCGGCAGGTGTATTGAAATCATAATCAGAAAAATAAAACATTATTAAGTCATGAAAAAAGTTATTTTAGCCATTATTCTGGCTGTAAGTGTGACAGGCACTTATGCTCAGAAAAAGAACGTAACCAAGGCCAAAAATAAGGCTTTGATGGAGACTCCCGATTTCAAGGGAGCGCGTGAAGATATAAAACCTGCGCTTACTGATAGCACAACCAGAAATCAGGCTCTTACCTGGTATGTGGCTGGAACTATTGGTTACAAGGAAAATGAAGCTGAGTTGAAAAAACAAATGCTTGGTCAGAAGTTTGATACCGAATTAAAAGGTAAAGCTGTTATGGAGTCGTACGAATACTTCCTTAAAGCTTATGAACTCGATGGTTTACCTGATGCAAAAGGAAAAATCAAACCTAAATTCCAGAAAGACATCAAGGCCAAAATTAAAGAGTATTACACATCTCAGGCTAACCTTGTAGCTTACGGAGCGTATCTGTTCGAAAAGAAAGATTATCCTGCTACTGTGAAAGTATTTGAAACATATCTGGGAATCCCTGCATTGCCAATGATGAATGGTGAATTGAAACCTGACTCAACTTTTTACATGATCAAATATTATACAGCTATTGCTGCAACTAATGGTGAAATGAGCGATAAAGCTATTTCATATTACGAAGATCTGAAAGACGATGGTTACGAAGAACTTATTGTGCATCAGCTCCTTTACGAAGAATATCTGAAGAAAAAAGATACAGTAAACTTTGTGAAAACATTGAAAGCCGGTTTCGAAAAATTCCCTAACGAACCATGGTTCCTGCAAAATCTGATCAACTACTACATTTTCTCAAATCAGGCCAAAGATGCAATTGTATATCTGAATGCAGCTATCAAACGTGACCCGAACAAAGCTGAATATCAGTACATCAAAGGAAATCTCGACGAAAACATGGGAAATCTGGAAGATGCACGTAAAGCTTTCGACAAAGCTATCGAACTCGATCCTACGCAGGCTGATGCATATGCCGGAATTGGTCGTTTGATTTATAACAAAGGTGTAGCAATGGCAGATGCCGCTAACGAAATCAAAGATAATAAGCTTTACAATGCAGCCAAGAAAAAAGCAGATGCAGTATTTGCTGAATCAATTCCTTTCTTCAAAAAAGCAGCTGAGTTGAAACCTGCTGAAATGGAATATAAACGTACGCTTAAAAACATTTACTATCGTTTGAAAATGGATAAAGAGTACGAAGCTGTTGACAAAGAAATGAATCAATAATCAGATTTATTATTGAAACAAAAAAGTCACTCCTGACAAAGAGTGACTTTTTTTTGTGCCAAACACTGTAATTGCATTAGACATGCAAACAAAAAATGCTCCGGAAAATAACATGTTTTCCGGAGCATTTTGTTCTGTTTCTGTCTTTACAAAACCAGTGAAGGTGCTGTAAATGTACGTGCTGCCAGTTCGTTGTCGAGCATGTAAAGTCCGCGGGCTTCAGAGCCAAACAGGTCGAAACGTTTGTTGAGTTCATCCACATTTTTTTCTTCTTCCATTTGTTCTTTTACAAACCAATCGAGGAACTGCATGGTGCGGAAATCCTTAATTTCGTAAGCTACAGCATAAATATCGTTGATAGATTTGCTGATAAACAACTCATGTTCGTAAGCAGCTTCGAGGGCATGTTTGAAGCTCTTGAACTCAATGTCGGGCTTAGCAATGGCTTCAAGCACCGGACGATGACCGTTGATCTGAAGATACTGTGAAAAGAGCATTGCATGTGCATACTCTTCCTGAGTTTGTATCGAGAACCAGTTTCCGAAACCGTTCAGGTTTTCGTCGAAATAATAATTCGACATGTCAAGATACAAAAATGACGAATAAAACTCTTTGTTTATCTGACTATTAATTAAGTCAACAATTTTTTTGTCCAACATAGTTTTATATTTTATAAATTAATATTCCTTCCTTAATCCATACGCTCAATACGGGCTCCCAGTGCGTTGAGTCGCACATCAATTTGCTCGTAGCCACGGTCGATCTGATCGATATTATGAATGATGCTCGTTCCTTCGGCTGCCATTGCAGCAATCAGGAGCGCAATTCCGGCTCTGATATCAGGTGAACTCATAACCGATGCCCTGAGATGTAGATTTTCGCCAAGACCTATGACTGTAGCCCTGTGAGGATCACAGAGAATGATTTGCGCACCCATATCGATAAGCTTATCCACAAAGAATAGACGACTTTCGAACATTTTCTGATGAATCAGTACACTTCCGCGGGCTTTGGCTGCCACTACCAGAAATACGCTGAGTAAGTCAGGTGTTAAGCCCGGCCAGGGAGCATCTGAAATTGTCATAATCGAACCATCGATAAACGACTCGATTGCATAATCTTTTTGAGCAGGCACATAAATATCGTCACCGCGTTGTTCGAGCTCAATTCCCAATCGTCTGAAACTTTCGGGAATGATTCCGAGTTCCTGATAAGCTACATTTTTAATGGTAATTTCAGAACCTGTCATGGCAGCCATACCAATGAAACTTCCCACTTCAATCATATCGGGGAGAATGCAGTGCGAACAGCCATGAAGGCTTTCAACACCTTCGATAGTGAGCAGATTTGAACCAACGCCACTGATACGGGCTCCCATAGCATTCAGCATTTTACAGAGCTGTTGCAGGTAAGGTTCACAGGCAGCATTATAAATGGTGGTAGTGCCTTTAGCGAGCACAGCTGCCATTAAAATGTTGGCAGTTCCGGTTACCGATGCTTCGTCGAGAAGCATGTAGCAGCCTTCAAGCTTGTCTGCCTCGATGCTGTATGTTTTTTTATCAGGATTATATTCGAATGAAGCACCAAGTTTCTGAATGCCAATAAAGTGTGTGTCGAGACGACGACGGCCAATTTTATCTCCACCGGGTTTTGGAATGAGTGCTTTTCCAAATCTTGCCACCATTGGGCCTACAATCATGACTGAACCACGTAACGAAGCACTCTGACGATAGAATTTTTCTGATTCCATGTACGAAAGATCCACTTCATCGGCCTGAAAACGGTAAGTGCCTGTCGAAATCTTTTCAACTTTTACACCCATATCCGACAACAGCAAAATCAGATTGTTGACATCAAGAATGTCGGGAATATTGCTTATGGTAATGCTTTCTTTACTAAGTAATACCGCGCATAAAACCTGGAGAGCCTCGTTTTTAGCTCCCTGCGGTATTATTTCGCCTTTTAATTTTCGTCCACCCTCAATTCTGAATGAAGCCATTACTATATATATCGAATTAAATAATTACTGCTTATTATTAATCTCAAATCTTAAAATCCCAAATTTTCAAATCCCAAATCTTTAAATCACCACATCATCATATCACCACATCATCACATCGTCACATCATTTCTGCCCCCAACCCCCTAAAGGGGAGCTGTAACTTTGTGCAATTGTATCTCATTTTCACATTGAAACAGATGCCTGATGAGAAAAATTTTTATGTTTCCACATAACCATATCATCACATTACCACATTACCACATTACCACATCACCGCATCATCACATCACCACATCATTTCCTTTTCATCTGATTGGTTTTGTTTTTACGATTATGAAGTACGTTACGCGACTCTATGAGTTTCAGAAAATCTTCGGAAATATCGAGTTTGCCTTTTGAAAGTTCACGCAAATCGTCGAAAATCTTTTTATCGTCCACCACTTCCTTATTCCATGTCAGAAAGCATTTTTTCATCTGATTCGCAATGAGTCTGATGAGTTCGGTTTTTTCTTCACCATCTTCGTATTCAGCTACTTTCTCAATCATTTCTTCGAGTGTACGTCCATAATGCTGGTAGCGGATACGCGAATTTTTGTAATTAAGTGTTTCGGGGCGTGTATAAAGATTTTCTTCCCTGACAATTTCGTAAGGGAAATCGATATCCAGTTTAAAATCAGACATGATTGCCACGTGATCCCACAATTTGTGTTTGAAATCGTTTACATCGCGCAGATAGGGAAACATATTTCCCATGATATTGATAACAGTTTTTACGCAACGTGTTCTTTCCTCACGATCTTCGATGGTGAGTGCATGTGCAATCATCTGCTGAATATTGCGCCCGTATTCGGGCATGATAAGTCTTCCCTGTAAAGTTGGATAGTCCATTGTATGATAGATCGTTTTTTGTTTTAGTGCAAATTTACAAGAAATAGCTGACAAAACATCAATTATTTGTAAATAATTGATATGGTATTTTTGCATTTAATTATTACTTAAATTTATAGGGATGATAATTTGATTTAAAATAATTTTTTACAGAATAAGATTTGGTAAAATAAGAAAAAGTATATAAATTGCGAACCTTTTGCCTTAAAAATAAAATGGTTAACATCGCATAGATGTAAGTTATTTTTTATGAGGTTTATAAAATTTAAGTTGAAGAGTGATTTACGTTTTTTTGCTAATAATGCGCTAAAATGGTTAATGGATATATGAGTTTTTTTCATACAATTATAATGCGTTGCTTACAATTTGTTTTCATATCTTTGTTGTTGATACAGTTTTCTGCTTGCGGTGATGATATAAATGCTTCAAGTAGTGCGTATTGGGAAAAAACATCAACTGTAAGCGTACAGGGTGGTGTTGCTTCCATTGTTATTAGTGGAAATCTAAACGCAAATTGGAGTGCGCAAATAGTAACCAAAAGCGATTGGTGTTCGTTTGGCAATTCGGGCAATATAGTACACCAAATTTCGGGTTATATTACAGGTGTTGACGATAAAATATACATTTACTGTAAAACCAATAACGATAGTGT
>RRZU010165808.1_pt1 | contig 10893 bp, 5 predicted proteins | sample 2165561 | NCBI WGS metagenome assembly RRZU01 (sample SAMN10456909, study PRJNA506462) | wastewater metagenome | isolation source: wastewater sludge | place: USA: Moscow, Idaho | reverse complement strand
TCGCGGAATTTTAGTTGCCGATAATAAAATCAGAAGAGTGAACGTGACATCTGCAAAGTCAGCTTTAAATGGTTACCAGAAAAGCCGTTGTTTTTATTGCTTTGCTCCGATCACGATAGAACAACTTCAAGAGCATTCAGCCGATGTGGATCATTTCTTTCCACATAGGCTTCGTGAGTGTGATATTCAAAAGCCAATTAATGGTGTGGCCAATTTGGTTTTGGCCTGTCCTGAATGTAATCGAGGGCAGCAAGGAAAATTTGATCGTTTACCTTCAGTGAATTTGTTGGAAAGACTGCATAAGCGGAATGAGTATTTGATTACCAGTCATCATCCGTTACGTGAAACACTGATTGCGCAGACCGGATTTACTGAACCCACAAGGCGAGGTTTTCTGCAAGATGCGTATAACTGCGCGACGTTACATCTGGGTATGCAGCATAAGTGGCGACCATTTGCTCAGGGCAGCGCAGTCTTTTAATTAAGTGAATTCAAATACCAAATGCGACAGATTTTTAGTGAATTAGGGGTTTTTAAAAATAGTTCATAAAATTCTGAATTGAGTTAACTAAAGACTATTTATAGATTTGTTGATAAGTACAATAATAAATAGATACTTAATGTTAAGGGCTTTTTTAAAATTTAGAAGATGATATCCTTAAAAAAATTTAATTTTTAGACAGTTGGTAAAAATGCTAGGGGAAAATTATAGGGGGAGAGAGAAGTGTATTTAATAATTATTTATCAGTCTGAGCTTATTAATCCGCTATTTTTAGCTCCTTATCATGCATGAGGATACGCTGTCAGTAGTTCAAGCTGCTTATCGATTATACTGAGCGCATAATTAGGAAAAATTACAAGTTCTTCGAGAATACTTTAGACAATATTATCGAAGAAATGTTTAGGAGTCTGAATGAAGACAATCGCAGCGACAATTGCGGAACTCCGTATTTTAATTGGTTATCTTGGAGAAAAAAGCCAAGCTAATTGGTGGAGCAGTGATTTTTTTAGTCCGACGGCCACTGCATTTTTAACACCAATTTTTAACCGTTCTCTGTTTCTTGCTCAATATCAAGGGGTAACTGCGGCAGCGGCAATAATTCACGATAGTACTATTGGTGTTGGTCGTATTTACCATCTTTTTCGTTTACCTATCAGTTTAGAACAGGCATCGGCAGAAATGCTTCACGACATTAGATTTGTGCAAACCGTACAAACTCGATTGGTAAATCCTGAGGCGGCATTGGTACGTTTAGCGGAGTTGGCTGAAAAGCAAGAATCCTTATCATCAGGCCCTATATTAGTAGGTCAGCTGGATCAGGATATTGTAGCTGACTTAATGCGTGCTGCAGGTATGTATCATGCTGCATTTAATGCTGATATTCAGACATATCCTTATATGCGAGAAGTTTCATGATCCAGCAGCGCTACTACACGACTCAATTGCAAGCAGGATTGGGCCTTATAGAAGAAACCAGACAGTTACTTCAAGTTTATCAACCAGGTATGACTACTGTGCAGCTTTATGAAGCTGCTTTAGCATCTGGTCGATTCCCCTTAGTTACTGCAAGACGCTTGCGCAATATTGTTGCTGAATGCTTTGCTCCACGCTACCTTCGCGATCCGCATGCTGCTGAATTACTGAAGATACTTGTTGATCGACTAACAATTAATGAACTTAATCAATTACTTTTCATTTACACGGCTCGTGCCAATCTTGTGTTGGCAGATTTTGTTCGAGATGTTTATTGGGCTCGTTATTCCGCTGGTCGTAATGATCTTCAGTTAGAAGATGCACGTGCATTTGTTGAAAATAGTGTTCGTGAGGGGAAAACACAAAAACCATGGTCTGAGACGACGATTAAGCGTGTTTCATCTTATTTAATGGGCTGTTGTGCTGACTATGGATTAGTAACAACTACTGGTCGTAATCAACGTTCAATAGCAGCTTATCGTATCTTTCCGAAAGTTGCTGCATACCTTGCATACGATTTGAAGTTCAGCGGTCTTGGGGATAATCAAATTGTTGCAAGTCCAGATTGGGAGCTTTTTGGACTTACCCCTATCGATGTTAGAGATCAGCTAAAACGCTTGTCCTTGCAAGGTCTACTCATATTTCAGGCCGCTTCTGATGTGGTACATATCGGATGGACTTATAAAAGTATGGAGGAGTTGATCGATGTCATCGCTTAAAGCTGATTTCAATGAGTTAATGGAACGAATCAAGCAGGGGCGTGAATTTGGCCATGCTAGTTTTGAACCCATTTTTTATTTAGTTTTTCCTCCAAGTCAAATTCTAAACGTAAAACGTGAAACACCTGCATGGGTACATCGGCTTCGTAATGATGGTTGGGAAGTTGAAACATTTTCTATTGCAGAACATATTGCAGACATTCTCGATAATGCTCCCCTTCGTAAGATTTGGTTTGTTGCTGACCAAAAAGCACCATTAGCATGGGATAAAACAAATGCATCACTTGCCAATGCCATTAGTAATGGTGCGTTGCAGGCACGTATTGAAGCAAAGCTAGCTGATCTCGAAGGAAAGTCTAAGGCCATTTTATTGGTTACTGATCTTGAAGCATTACATCCTTATATCCGAATTGGTGTCATCGAAGGTAAGTTACAAGGTAAATTTCATGTGCCAACAGTATTTTTTTATCCTGGTGTTCGGACAGGTAAGACACAACTTAAATTCTTGGGGTTCTACCCTGACGATGGCAACTACCGCTCTGTCCACGTCGGTGGCTAATAATTGAGGCATAACATGACGATCAAACAGCTTTTTGATCCTAGCAAAAATATAAATCGTAGTATTGAAAAAGTTATTACTTACGGCGTTTCACAAGAGGAACGACTGAAATCGGAAATTTCCGAATATGTTGTTACTGATAGTATTGATGAGCAGTTTGAGAGTCTTTTGCTCAAAATGGAAGCTGCCATGGATAGTGGTGGTGAAAATGAAGTAGGCGTTTGGGTCTCGGGTTTCTATGGTTCAGGTAAGAGTTCATTCACTAAATATTTAGGTTTGGCATTTGATGATCGAGTTACTATTGATGGCATTCCATTTATCCAGCATTTGCAAGATCGACTTAAACGTCAGCAAACAAAAGCCTTACTTTCAAATGTAGCTAAACGCTTCCCAGCTGCAGTACTCATGTTGGACTTGGCCAGTGAGCAGGTTGCTGGTGCCACCATGGAAGAGGTCTCAACAGTACTATTTTATAAGGTCCTACAATGGGCTGGCTATTCACGTAATCTAAAAGTTGCTGCACTTGAACGTCGACTGAAAAAAGAAGGCCGTTATAATGAATTCTTGGATGCCTTCAAAGAAGCGACGGGTGGGGAAGATTGGGGTAATTATCGAAATGATGAACTAGTCGTTGACAGTTTAATTCCTGAGATCGCTCATAAACTTTATCCTTCATTATTTAAGACACCGACTTCATTTACTACTGAAGCTAGTGAAATTGTTGTTTTTGAAAATGACCGTGTACGTGAAATGCTGGAGATTGCCCGTGAGGCATCAGGTAAGGAATACATTATCTTCATCATCGATGAGGTCGGTCAGTATGTTGGTCCACGACCTAATCTAATTTTGAACCTGGATGGTTTGGCGAAAAACCTCAAAAATATTGGTGATGGTAAGGTCTGGATTGTAGGAACTGCACAGCAAACACTTACAGCAGATGATGCAAAAGCAGCGTTAAATTCTCCTGAGTTATTTAAGCTCAATGATCGTTTTCCTATTCAAATTGCTCTTGAGTCGAATGATATTAAAGAGATTTGTTATACGCGTTTATTGGGTAAGTCAGCAGCAGCTGAAACTGAGTTGGGAGGTTTGTTTGATCAATATGGTCAGCAGCTACGTCAGAATACTAAGCTCGTGGATGCACGAGTCTATGGTGTAGATTTCGATCGCAAAACATTTATTGACTTATATCCTTTTTTACCTGCCCATTTTGATATCTTACTGCATTTGTTGGGCGCACTGGCTAAATCTACTGGTGGTATCGGATTACGTTCAGCGATTAAGGTAGTACAAGATATTCTTATTGAAGGATCTGAAGGTAAACCTGCTGTTATTGATCAACCTGTAGGTTGGTTAGTCACTTCAGTTACGTTATTTGATGCATTAGATAAAGATATCAAACGCGCCTTTACATCACTTTACACATCGGTAGAAAAAGCCACAAAGATTCGATTTGCTCATTCAGAATTACATCAAAATATTGCAAAAACAGTCGCTATCTTGCAAATACTGGGTAATCTGCCTATTACTCGCCAAAATGTTACAAGTCTTATGCATTCAAGCGTTGTGGGGATATCTCCGGCAGATGATATTAATAAGGCTGTCGAAGATCTTATTAATGATCCTATCGTGCCCTTTGGTGAGCAAGATGGTAATTTATGTTTTTTCAGTGAAAAACTAAATGATATTGAGCAAGAACGTAGTCAGGTCGCACTGCGTAGTGTTGAACTTCGTCGTATTGTTAATGAAGCTTTGACTAATGCTTATCCGTTACCTACGACGCAGTTACATGGTTCGTATTCTGTATCGACTGGTCTAAAATCTCAATCATTAGGTAATGTACCTGCTTCTTTAGCAGGTGAGCGTAATCAAATCCAGACCATTGTAGAATTGGTAGATGCAAGAGAAATAGAAAATGCACGTATACGGTTGATTGATGAATCAAGGCACCATTCATCTAAATTTAATATTTACTTGGCTGGGCGTACTACACCTGAAATGGATGACCTAACAGCAGATATTTATCGTTGTCGTGAAATTTCCAACCGTTATCGAAGTGATCCTGACCAAGAAATTCGTGACTACTGCAATGGGCAGGCTGACCGAGCGGAACATCTCAGTACTAAATTACGAGCAATCATTCAACGTAGTCTGTTACAAGGCTCATATATTTTTCGTGGTCAAGCGATTGCCGTTGATACCTTCGCAACAGACTTATCGGAAGCAGCTCGTAAACACCTTAGTGGCGTTGCGGAACAAGTGTTTGATCGTTATGCCGAAGCTCCTGTGCGCGTTGGTACTGACCTCGCAGAAAAGTTTCTTAGAGTAGGTAATTTGTCTGGAATTACTAGCCCACTTGATCCGCTGAATCTTGTTCAAACGCAGGGTGGCCGACACAGTATCCGTACTGATCACTTAGCAATGGTCAGTATTCATGACTATATTGATCGTAATGGTACAGTCGATGGAAAACGCTTGACTGATACTTTCGTGGATGCTCCTTTTGGTTGGTCTCCAGACACGTTGCGTTATATTATCGCTGCCATGCTGTTGGCTGGTGAGATTAAGCTCAAAGTGGCTGGCCGTGAAGTTACTGTGAATGGTCAGCAAGCACTCGATGCTCTGAAAAATAATAATAGCTTCAAAAACATTGGTATATCACTACGTGGGGGCGACCGTCCTTCTAACGATGTATTAGCTTTAGCAGCAGTGCGCTTAACAGAGCTCACTGGTGACATGGTAATACCATTGGAAGATGAGATTAGTAAAGTGACTACTAAGCTCTTTCCACAGTTGCAACATCAATATGGACCGCTTACAGAAAAATTACGTAGCTTAGACTTGCCAGGTGTAGATCGCCTGAAAAATCTTACGCATGAAATTAATGAGGTATTGCTTACAGATGCCTCAGATGCACCGCGTCGTTTGGGTAATGAGCAATCAGATCTGTTTGAAAGTCTCAAATGGGCTGCAGAAGTAAGACTTAATTTGGAGAACGGCCTAGAGCAAACACTGCGTGATTTACATCAACATTGCATTGCAATAGCCAATTTCCCGAATACTCCTTTACTGACGAATCTGAAAGAAGAATTGGCAGAGATACTAGCTCTTACCGAAGAGCGTTTGCAGCAAGTAGAATTTTATCGTTTTGCAGCAGATTTTAATAGCAATCTCACTACTATTCGAGCTCGTATTCGCGATGCGGTAATTGCGATGCAAGATTTACTCAAAAAGCGCGTTAAGGAGGCTGAAGTTGACCTAAAGCGCGTACCTGAGTGGATCAAACTTACCCAGCAAGAGCAAACTGAACTATTGGGCAACCTTGAGCGCTTGATCGTGGATGTAAATCCTGATCTGGCTGGCTTAAAAATTATGCTCAATAAAGATTATGAGTTGCAAACTCAGGTGCAGGAACTCAAGCATCGCATTGAGCGTTTGGGGCAACAGCGGATTAAAGAAGAGTTAGACAGTATTCAAGCTGAGGTACTTTCAGGCGAAGCCCCAGAGATCAAACAGCCGATCGCACGGAGCATTCAAGCACGTACTAAAATCACCACAATAGATGACCTGGATACATTGATCGCTCAACTGCAACAACTGCGTGGTGAGCTGAAATATGCTCATGCTTTTGCTGTCAATCTTGAACTACAGGAAGAATAAATGGCTTTTGATCAAACAACACGGGGACGTTTACAAAAGCTGGTTAACAGTTGCCGTAGTTTATTATCCGATGAATTTAGTATTCAGCTTCAACAAACTTATGGTCTAGATCCTAAGACTGGCGAAATCACACCTATGGATAGGCTGACTCACTTGGATGATAGGCAACGTCATACGGCAGAGGTATTACGCCAAACTTTGGCTCATTATCTAGGTGAAGATCAGGATGATACTGATCACCGTATTGCTGTGCTTGATCGTATGGTACGTGAGCAAGCCTTTACTGTTCTTAATCGGTTGGCTGCACTGTTGATGATGGAAGCACGTGGACAGTTAATCGAATCTGTGAGTAAAGGCTATCAGTCACGTGGCTATCAACTTTATAGCAGAATCGCAGGTACTGCCTTAGGTGAAACAGGTCAGGCTTATCAGATCTATTTGTTTAGTGTGTTTGATGAACTAGCACAAGAACTGCCAACATTGTTTGATCGTTATGCTGCAAATGCTTTGCTGTTTCCGCGAGAAACAGCACTGCGCACTTTGCTTGATGAATTGAATCACTTTGAAGTCGAACCGCTTTGGGCAGAAGATGAAACCATCGGTTGGATCTATCAGTATTTTAACTCAAAAGAAGAGCGTAAAGCGATGCGTGATGCTTCCCAGGCACCACGTAATAGCCGTGAGCTTGCAGTACGTAATCAGTTCTTTACCCCACGCTATGTAGTTGAGTTTTTGGTAGACAATACGCTTGGTCGCCTGTGGTTTAATGCGACAGGTGGACAGACTGAGTTACGTGAGCATTGCCAGTATTTATTGGTCAAGCCAGATGAACAACCACAAGTATCGCTCAAAATAAGAGATCCACGAACTTTAAAACTTTTAGATCCTGCTTGTGGTTCTATGCACTTTGGTTTGTACGCATTCGATTTATTTGAGCAAATTTATCGAGAGGCTTGGGCATGGGAGCAACAGAATGGCCCTGGTTCTTTGGATGTATCAACCCAACTAAATGCTGCTTTTAAACCACTTTGTCATACTTATGAGGATGAAGCGGCATTTTTACTCGATGTCCCGCGACTCATTATTGAACACAATATCTATGGTGTCGATATTGATCCACGAGCTGCGCAGATTGCTACATTGGCTTTATGGTTACGTGCACAGCGTGCGTGGCATGATGCTGATGTGAAGGCTAAAGAGCGCCCACGTATTGGTCAGGGACATGTAGTGGCGGCCATTGCTCCACCGACCGAAAAAGAGCTACGCTTGCAGTTTACTGAAAACCTTGATCAACAAGATGCCGAGTTATTTAAAAAGACTTTGCAAATGCTTAAAGGACTGCCGGAGCTTGGAGTACTTCTAAAAGTCGAGCATGAGCTGTCTCAATTGATCCGCCAAGTGTATATTGGTAAAGGTACAGGACTTTTTGCCCAGCAAGAACAAAAAAGTTGGGCAGAGGCTGAGATACGTTTGCGCGAGGCGCTGCATGCATTTGCCGAGTCTGCAAATTCGAACTACCAAAGGTCACTGTTCGCACAGGATGCTTTACAAGGATTACGTTTAGTTGATCTATGTAGCGAAGTATTTGATGTAGTTGTTATGAATCCTCCATTTGGTGAATTCTCTTTTAATAGTAGAAACTATGCCAAAGATAATTTTTCTTCTGGTAGTCACGATATCTTAACAGCATTTGTGGAGATTGGTTTACATAGGCTTCGGAGGGGGGGGCTTCTAGGAGCCATTACTTCAAGAACTAGTTTTTTCACCCCAACTACTAAAAAATGGCGAGAAGATGTAATTCTCAAGAATAGAATTCACACCTGGATTGATTTGGGTGAAGGTGTTCTTGATGATGCTATGGTCGAAACTTGTCTCTATACAATAGAAAAAAATCCACCTTTGGGCCTTTCTCTATTTGGAGTAAAAGGTCAAAATGAATTAAGTCTTTTATCTCAGAAAGCCAGAAAAAATACTAGTAATTCTGATGATTTATACTATATCGAACAATCAGAATTCTCATTAGTTGATGGATCGCCATTTGCTTATTGGTTAGAACCGGAGATATTTCAACTTGGGAAAAAATTTCCTTCTTTGTCGCAGGAGGGAGTACAAGTACGGGTCGGCCTCCAAACTGGTGATGACTTTAGATTTATTCGTTGTCGTTGGGAGGTAAAAACTAATTTAGATACATGGTTTTTACATGCCAAAGGTGGTGAAAATGAACCTTTTTCTACCGATATTCATCTTGTTGTGAACTGGGCTTCTAATGGTGCTGAGATGAAGGCTCAACCTTCAGTTCGGTTAAATATGTATTCTAAGGTTGACCCTGCCGATGGTCTTTCTTCTGGACTAACATTTCCGTATCGGACGCATAGGTTTTCTCCCGCAATAATGCCTAAGAATATAATAACAGGTGTGGCGGGAATGGGGGTTTTTTCAAATGAAATTGATTTATTTGCTTTGGATGTAATTCTTAATTCATCTATTTTTAATGAGCAAATTGGTGTGCGATTAGCACGTCGTGAGCTGGATTCACTTTACCAAGCTGGAGTTATATCTCCTGTTCCATTCCCATATGTTAATAAGGATGAGATAAAAGGATTTTCAGAGTTAGGGCGAGAACTTTGGACTAAATGTAGTTTTAGATTATTACTTGCTGAAGAGAGTTCTTTGTTCTCTAAATATTTATTTCTTCGTAATGGAATTCAGAATACAGTAGATTTCATTAATAGAGAATGGTCCGTGTTGAGGGAAGATATTCTTCTCAAATTTGTTGAAGGAGATATTCTTGTCGCAAACGCTTATGGTATTGACAAAAATATTGCAGCATCTGTAAGCAAAAGAAATTACCCTTTATTCGATAAATCATTACCTACAGTACTGACAAATGGAAAATTGATATCAGAGCAGCTAGTAAGTTATACGATTTCTCGATTTTTGGGAAAAAATGTAGCTGTATGTAATAACTCTTCTAAAATAAAACTTGTTGATCCAGATAAGTATATTACAGGGGAGGCTTTTCAGAAAATTATTCCAGATGAAAATTCTAATATGAAAGATTGTTTTTCAAATGAGCAAATTATTAGTCAGTTAGAAAATGTTTGTGTTGAATTATTTGATCAGCCGGATGAGGTTATAGAAGAGCTATTATCATATACAGGATATAAAACAACTTTCAGTTACTTAACGGATCCAAATGGATTCTTTTTATCTCACTTTAGCCGTTATTCTAAGAGTCGTCGCAAAGCACCAATATATTGGCCAATTACAACCTCATCAGGAAGTTTCACAATTTGGATATATTATCCTGCTCTTACAAATCAAACTTTGTTTAAGGTTGTGAATGATTTCTTAGATGGTCCAAATGGCAAACTTACTCAAGTCAGCCGTGAATGTACTGAGCTTCGTCTAAAAGGTAGCAGCCGTTCTAGTGAAGATGAAAAATGCTATGAAATGTTGCAGACCTTTGAGCAAGAGTTGACTGACTTACGTGATACTTTGCTTAAGATCGCACCTACGTATCAACCCAATCATGATGACGGCGTACAAATTACTGCTGCACCATTGTGGCCATTATTCCGTCACAAGCCATGGCAAAAACTATTGAAGGATACTTGGATTAAGCTAGAAAAAGGCGATTATGACTGGGCTCATTTGGCTATGAATTATTGGCCAGAGCGTGTGCGTAAAAAATGTAAAACGGATAAATCTCTTGCGATCGCACACGGGCTTGAGAGTCTATATATTGAACCTGAAGTTGTGCCTAAAAAAACACGCGGCAAAAAGAAAGCAGGAATTAAAGAATGATCCAAGATGTCCAAGCATTTCCTGTTAGCTTTTATTTTAATCCAGATGCTGCAACCTCGTTTTTCATTCCTAAGTATCAACGTGAATACGTTTGGGGGTGGTCAAACTGGGATGCGTTATTTAATGATTTAGATGAATCACCCTCTGGTCATTTTTTAGGTTCTATTATTTGTGTAAACAGTCAGAAAGACTCGATGGCTGGTAGTCGCTTAGAGCTAATCGATGGTCAGCAGCGTTTTACTACAGTCAGCCTATTATTTTGTGCACTTTATGACAAATTAAAGTCTCATCCAGATCCAGATGATGATTTTAATGTGGAATTGATAAATTTAAAGAATCGTATCTTTATTAAGGCAACAGGACAATGGCGTTTTGAACCCAGCGAACAGATGCAAAATAAGACAGATTTTCAACAGGTTTTGAGTAAACTTTTTCCAAAGTTGGTCACTGCACCGAAAGGGTTGGCTAACTTTGGAAATCGCCGAATTGCAAAGGCTTACAAGTATTTTCGTGAGCGGCTTGAACCATTGACGATTGAGCAAAGTCAGATATTGTTGGAAAAACTAAAGTCAGCTATTTTGGTTAAGATTGAGGTTCAAAGTCATTCAGATGCATTTATGTTATTTGAATCTATCAATAATCGCGGTATTCCACTCTCTGCTATTGATATCATC
>RRZU010383835.1_pt1 | contig 10894 bp, 7 predicted proteins | sample 2165561 | NCBI WGS metagenome assembly RRZU01 (sample SAMN10456909, study PRJNA506462) | wastewater metagenome | isolation source: wastewater sludge | place: USA: Moscow, Idaho | reverse complement strand
GTTCCATCTTCATATCCACCTACTACACCTAAAGATGCAAGTGTAGCTACAGCATCATAATACCAGTCAGAGCTTTTTACGTCTGAAAACTCAGATTTTGCTTCTGATTTTAAATCAAATGCTTTTTGAACTAGAGTTGCAAATTCTGCTCTAGTGATGTGGTTTGATGGTCTAAATGTTCCATCTGGATATCCTGATACTAGTCCTTTTTGAGTCCACTCTTCTATAGTAGCCTTAGCCCAAGATGCCTGTGATAAATCGCTAAATCCTGCAGCAAAAGATACTGTAGATGCTGATGCCATAATCATCATAGCCGCCAGCGCGATACTTAGCTTTTGTTTAAATGCTTTGTACTTCATGTTAGCCCCCTTATTAATTTAAAATAGTTTTAGTATTATTATACTACATAAAATTCCGCTATCATACCCTTTTTTGTTAAAAGAAATTTAATAAGCTTATTTTTGTTATTTTTTTATCTAATAAGTATATATGTTTTTGTATCCTTATTTAATATAAAAATGAAGTCGTAAATTGCAATAATAAGTTGAACTAGTTCTCCATACCTGTAATAACTATTGATAAAATATTTCTCTAATTTGATCCTCAAATGCTTGATCTGGCGTAAGATAGTTTAGTATCTTCCTTGGAAGTGAGTTACACCAGTTTTGCACTTTAACTAATGTTTTTATGTTTATAATCCTTGACTCTTCTTCCTTTAGGAATGAACCTTCTTATCAGACCATTATGACGTTCATTCGTTCCTCTTTTAATCTCATTACGTACAGTATTAGCAGATTTATTAATCATTTTAGCAATTTTGATTTTACAATTAAGCAAAATATTAAAGAATTTTATTTATAGTGTTATTAATACCATCTTCAATATTGTATTTAGGCATCCATTTTAATTCAGATATAGTATTGGATATATCAAGAATGTTTTCCTTTACATCGCATTTTCTAATTTTTTCATAATTAATTTTTACAAAATTCTTCTTTAATTTAGATTCTAGCATTTCTACTATTTCACTAGTAGTATGCCCAATCCCTGTTCCAATATTAAATTTTCTTTCTGTTCCAGTGTAATCTTTAAGCAGTACTAATGCATCTATCACATCATCAATAAAGATATAATCTCTGATAGTTTCTCCATAAATAGTTATTTCTGAGTCGTTAATTAAATTATTTATGAATATAGGTATTACCCCTTGGAATCTGTTTTTCTGCGCCCATACTCCATAAGGATTCGAAATTCTAGCTATTATAAATTCAGTACTATAATATAAATTGAAAAGATTTATGTAGCTTTCAATCATATTCTTTTGAACTCCATAACTGCTAATTGGATTAGTGCTATCTTCACATTTGTGAGGAGTTCCGCTATATTCCCCATAAACAGTCCCTCCTGAAGATGCAAATATAAGCTTTTTAACTCCAGCTTTTATCATAGCTTTAAATAATTTTATAGATGGAATTACGTTCATAATAATTTCATCTTCTATACAATCTAAGTTCTCTGTAGGAACAGTTGTAGATAACAAATGAAAAACTATGTCAATATTATTATCTTTTAAAATTTCGAAAAAATTAATTTCTTCTACAAAATTACCTTTTATGAAAGTACCATTAAAACTATAACTAGGTTCATTTCTGTCATATATAATTACATTATACTCGTTCTGTAATCTTTTTGATAAAAAAGTTCCTATAAAACCATTTCCGCCTAATACCATAACATTTTTCATGAAATCAAACTCCTTTTGACAATTTCTCTATATACGATACTATTTCGTCGTCTTTATTAAACTTACACACCTCACTACCTACTGATGATGAAAAATTTTTTATCATACAATCATATATTGTTAGTTTAATTTGACTATTATATTCTATTGGATATAGTTCTAAATAATTCAATATATTATCTAAGAACATCCTTGTTCCAATAGCTATATTAACTACTGATTCATGAAAAACTAGGTTTGAGTGATTCTTTAAAAAGATTACCAACTTTTCTAATTCACTTCTACTTTCTTTAGTTTCAAAATCAAAATTAAAAGATTTTTTTAAATTTTTTATCTCACTTTCTAGGATTTTAGATAATTGCTTTATAAACTCATTTGTGTTTGAAAATTCAAAAGCATTTCTCTCCATTTTTTCAATACTATTTAATAAAATATCATACGAATAAATGATTCTACTTGAAACAAGATTTTCATCTTCAAATTTGTTTTCAATATCAAATATTTTCAAAAATGATTTATATTCAACTATAGCTCTTTTCATATAATAATCAGAATTCCTATTATGTCCATGAATAACATATATGCCAGATAATATTTTTATTTTGTATCCATCTTTTATTAATCTTATGCCTAAATCTAAATCTTCTGCATAGTCATGCCTATATCTATATTTTAAAAATACATTTCTTTTAACTGCACACGAAACATCGTTTAATGATGCATTTTTTCTTAGTGAGTCTAAATCAGTACAATTTTCTATAGTTCCAACTAAATCTTTATCATAAAATCCAACGTATTTTGCATGTCCGTAAGAACATATTTTATAATATAAATCAGTTTCATCTGGGCATGATTCAGAACAAGATACAGCAGAAATATTTTCTGCCAAAATTGGATGTACTAGGTTTGACAACCAATTCTCAGATGAAGGCATCGCATCTTGTGTCATAAAAACTAGTATATTTCCAGATGCCATTTCTGCACCCAAATTCCTTGAATATGAATGAGAGAACGATTCATTTGGTATTTCAACTAGTTTAATGTTATTTTTTTTTGCTATCTCTATAGTACTATCATTACTACCTGAATCAACAACTATAATCTCAATTTGTCCACAGTTTTTTTGAGCCTTTAGTAAATTTATCATTGTATTAAACTGATTACCGGCATTATAAGTAGGAATAACAATCGAAACATCATATAAACACTTTGAATCCATATCGAACTTTTTAATTATATTATTTATCTGATTATTAAAAGCTTCCTTACTAAAATTGTTATTATAGATTTCTCGTGCTTCATTACCTATCTCATTTAAGTTATGTCTATTATCTACAACATACTCAATTTTTTTTGCCAACTCAATATAATCATTATTTTTATATAATAATCCATTTATCTCATCTTTTATAAATTGCGCTGAGCCAACATTTTCAGAGCATATAACTACTTTTTTCATAAGAAATGCTTCCGTGACAACTATAGGCATAGGATCATCTTTAGAAGAACATATTAAGCAATCCATCTGTTTATATAGCTTTTTTAAATCATCAGGTTGAATCTCCGAAATGTACTTCACATTTTGCGGATACTGATTACAAAGTGTTTTAATCTTTTTATATATTGGTTCATAGCATTCTTTACCTACAAATAAAAAATAACTATTTTTAATATATTCATCGTCCAAAGACGTAATGGCATCTACTAATATATCTTGCCCTTTTCGTTCTTCTAATGTTCCTATAGAAGCAAATACTATTTTATTTTGAATAACTCCTAAATCTAATAAATTTGAATCCCTCATTTCTGAATAGTAATCTGGAACGTAATATAAAAGTATATCTGATTTATAATTCGGGAAATTTTTTTCTAATATGTTTTTTGCATAACTACCACCACAATAAACCTTTATATTTTCAGAAATAGAGTCCGGCATCATGTCTTTTTGAGCTTTATGATATGAAACCTCTGCTTCATGAATCCACCAAATAACTGGAATATCGAGTCCTGATAGTTTTTTTACAATTGGCGAACACACAATTGTATTAGCTACAACAAAACTAAATAAGGATGAATATATTGGAATAAAGTCATCGTTTAACAATTGATCGTATATTATTATAGGCAAATTTTCATTAACTAAAGTATCAACTAATGCCCCGCTCGTTGGAGAAACTATAATCGGATTATAGCCTTCAGCACTCAGCTTTTTAGCAAAGAATCTAATTGCTACCGGAGCGCCTGTCAAATCAAGTGTATGAGAAATCAACAAGACATTATTATCTGAATTTTCGCTATTACGATTTAATATTGTATCTTTATTATATATTAACACGTTGCTTTCAATACTTTCACAATATTTAAGCATTGAATCAAAGCTAATATCATAAGGGGTATTGTTAGTTATTTTTGAAAAGTCGACATTAACGTTGTCTTTTGTTAAGTAAGCTTTCATTTTAAAAAGCGTAATTTTCAATCCATGTCTTTTAAGTGTATCTCTTGTCTTTTTAAGTAAGCTTAATCTTCTTGTAAGTTTATAATTAATTAATTTAAATCTATCAAGAGCATATCTAATAGGGCCAGTTAATTTCCATGAATTTGAATTTATCAATGAATAGTAGTTTTTCTCTAAAGTATCTAATTTCATCTTTTCTTCTAAATATAAATTATTGTAATTCTCGATTTTTTTATTGTACTCCTCCTCAAGTTCTATGTATTTATTTTGGTATTTTTGAATTTTATCATTATACCTAATTTTCTCAATTTTATATTGCTCCAATTCATTATTTAAATTATTTATTGTGTTTTCAAATAATTTTGTATACTCACATAAGTGAATTGCTATCTCATTAGACACTGGCTGGACATATAATTTGACATTTATATTCTTTGTCCCGTATTCGATGTTATGTAATGTTATTTGGGGATCTAGAGTGCAGTATGCTATAGTATTATCACCCATACGCTTACCGTTAGTAGTAAACTCCATCTTATAAAAATCATCTTTTTCTCCTATTATACTATTTATTTTTACTATACACATACTATTTGCAGGATCAATTCTTACCTTTTTAACATCTTGTTTTATAGGAATATCAAATTCTATTATTTTTATATTCTCTGTTATGGGAACGCTGATTCTATAAGAATCATTTTCATTAAATCCATGTCCATAGTCCAAGAAAATTTGAATTGATTTAATATATGATTCTATATTTAGCCAGTTTGCTAGACTCTTTACATCTATATTCTTTTCAATATTGTCTATTTGTAAAGAATTTATAGGCTTTATATCCCCAAGAACATAGTTCTGAAATCTAGTCTCCATAATTTCATATATTGAAATCTCTTCTTCAGATATATTTAAAATGTTAAATAATCCTAAGTCTAAAGCCTTATTTCTATTTTGTGTTCCATTTATATAATGATGTATTGCTCTGTAGATTATATAGTTAAATGGTATAGGAAAATCAAAAGTCCATTCGTAGTCTATTATGCTGAAATTATCACCTACTATTACATTTGAAAATATAAAATCTATATTATTGATGTCAGCAGCCTTTAAAGTTTTATGTGTCTTAATTTCACCAAAAATTTCATTAAACTTATCTGTTGATTTGAAATATTTATCTCCAATAGGTTCCTCTAAAACATTTTTAAAATATTTAATCCTATCAACAAACATACCGTACTCTTCTTTCAGCAATAATTCATCAAGTTCCTCTTCTAGTGTTTTTCCTATCACATACTCAAATTCTAAAACATTCTGTATTTTATTGCATTTATTTATTTCGATTTTCGAATTATTATACATTTCTGAAAGAAGATTATAATATAAAAAAATATTGTCTATATGTCTATATGCCTCTTTTGTCAAAGGCGACTTCATAACAATTTTATTTCCTAAACTGTTGATCAATATATCTGTTCTTATTTTAAATTCATCCGATCTCTCGTTTGAAAACTTCGAATATATGATTGTTTCCACTTATCTATAACCTTCCTTTGTTTAGAATAATCAAAAAAGAATTAGCGTATATTTGAAACATGTTTTCACTAATTATAGTATCATAGACTCTAATTTCATCAAAAGTAATTAAACGCTCTCTATCAAAGTTTCTAATATTGTTTTTAAGTTCACCTTTTTTAGGCAAATATTCATCAGAGTAAATAGTTGTAGATAATTTATAGTCTGGATATGGATAGTAAAATTTGTAGTCTATAAACCCACTTTTTATAAATATTTCTTCTAACTCTTTTTTTGTAAATGTGCGCACGCCTGTTGTTTTGGGATAGTTTTCTAATCCTTCAAAATATCTTCCAACATGATCTTCTTGACATCCAGCCCAATATTTAAGCCCGAATCTATTTTCTATAGCAAGTATTATTTTTCCATCTTCTTTTAAATGATTTTTAATTGTATTCAAAAAATCTTCATATGGTTTTATCGAAGAAATATATGATTCTGCATACTCAAACACTCCAATTAATGTAATATAATCATATTTTTCAGTTATATTCTTTTCTACATCTTCAAAATTTCCTAATAGAATCTTTATATTATCCATGTTTTTATTTCTGTATGCATTAATAAGGCTTCTCTTTTCTGACAACTCAACACATGTAACATGTTTAGCTTTCTCAGCTAATTTTCCAGTAATCGCTCCACAACCAGAGCCAATTTCTAATATTTTATGAGTTTTATCAATCGGTAAAAAATCAATAATATTGCCTCGTATATGTGAAAGGTGATATAGTATTGGCCATTTCTTTTTTTCGAATATAATAGAATTGTACTGACTTTGATCATATTTTTTTACTAAATCTAAAAGTTCATCCTCAATTTCTCCATCACTGTATAAATCTACTCCATGATAGTTTTTATAATCTATAATAACATTTCCTATTTTCTTTTCCATAGAATAACCTTTCTACATTTAATTAATATGAATATTGATTTCTGATTTCATATCGTAATATCCAACTGAATTTTTATCTGATATAACGGTAATATTACATATATCATATAACCTATGATATACAATAAATTCTCCATCAACATACCCCGTACAGCCTAAAGATAGTAGGTATTCTCCACCTTGTAAATTCATCTCTTGAATGAAATCTACTTCAATGATATCTCCAGCATTAAAAGTTGGTATGCTTACATTTTCTAACAAGGTATTTGTCCCTGTAATCTCAGTGCCTTTTAAATCCTTAATTGTAAAAGCAAATATAGGATTATGTATAAAATTTTTGAACTCAACTTTCATCTTTATAGAAAAATATTTTCCTTTTGAAACAGCATTAGTAATATTCCCAAAATTATCCACTATTCCAAAATCAATTATATTTGCATATTTATTACCGTATTCAAGTTTATTCGGATTAATATTTAGTGAATTGCTCCACTTATTACTTGTGTTTACTCTTGATTTTTTATCTAAATCACTTCTAGCATCATATTCCAATTGATTAACTAAAACTTTTTTATATAAATCTATTACATCTTTAGTTCCTCCATCACTAATTATTTTCCCTTTATTTAAAAGAATAGCTCTGTCACAATATTTGGATATACTCCCTAAATCATGACTTACAAATAGAATTGTTTTTCCTGCTTTCCTGAAATCTTCAAATTTTTTATAACATTTTGCTTGAAAAAAAACATCTCCCACTGAAAGGGCTTCATCAACAATCAAAATATCTGGTTCAATATTAATAGCAACTGCAAAAGCTAATCTTACAAACATTCCACTAGAGTAAGTCTTTACTGGTTGATGTACAAAATCTCCTATATCAGCAAATTCCAATATAAAATTTACTTTTTCATCTACTTCTTCTTTTGTATATCCCATCATAGTTCCATTTAGATATATATTCTCTATTCCGGTATATTCAGGATTAAAGCCTGCTCCAAGTTCTAATAGCGCTGATACTTTTCCTTTTACACTTACCTCTCCATTAGTAGGAGTAAGTACTCCTGTTAATATTTTTAGTAAAGTTGATTTTCCCGCTCCATTCGTTCCTATAATACCTATAGTTTCACCTTTTTTTACTGTAAAATCAATGAAATTTAATGCAAAATATTCTTTATGATATTTCTTTCTGGAAATACTTAAAGCTTCTTTCATTCTATCGATTGGTTTATCATATAGTTTATATATTTTAGTTAAGTTTTTTACTTCTATTACAGAACTTGTCATTATTTTACCACCTACAAAACATCAGAAAAATGAGGTTTTAATTTTTTAAATATTATCATTCCTACAACAAAAACTAAAGTCGTAAAACTCCAGAAATATAATGTTCCCCAAAAGTCTTTGAAAAACCATGTGTTTTCTAATAGAGACTTTCTATATCCTTCTACTATATAAAACATAGGATTAATCTTAGCAATCCATTGAAATTTATACGGTATTATTGTATAGCTCCACATTATAGGCGTCATCCACATTCCTATCTGTAATGCTATCCCTATAATCTGGCTCAAATCCTTAAAAAATATTATCATTGCTGAAGTTGCATACGATATACTAAGAGCTAATGCAAAAGTACAAAACGTATAATATAATAACTGAATAGAGCTTAATGTTAGAATTTTCCCATAAATGGCATAAATAACTAACATGACAATAACAAAAACTACATGTATAAATAACGCTGAAAATATTTTTATAATTGGAAGTATGCTTATCTTAAACACTACTTTTTTCACTAGATAACTATACTCAATAAAGCTATTAGTGGCATTCAATACAGCATCTGAAAAGAAAAACCATGGTATAAGTCCTGATGTAAACCATAGAATAAAAGGAACGTTAGGAATAGGCGCTCCTGCTTTTAATCCAAACTCAAATACAAACCAATATATAAGTATAGTAACAATCGGATTTACAAATGCCCAAAAAATTCCTAAGTACGAACCTGCATATTTGGTTTTAAAATCATTTTTTGAAAGATTCCATACTAAAATCTTATTGTTATAGATTTCTTTTATTATTGAAAATACATATTTTCGTTTTAGCCCTATTATAGCAATAAGTGCATTTACAAAAACTAAGCATATTAGTTTTACAATTTTATTTAATTTTACTTCAAATTCATTTTTAATAATGCCTATTTCTTGTGTTAGGTTTAATACAACATAAGCATCATTTCCGTTTTTTATAACTTCAATGCTATCTTGTTTTTTTGACATTTTGTCTATATCGTTTTTTACGTCTGATTGAATAAATTTGCTAAGTAAATCTATTTTTTCATTGCCGTAAACTAAACATAAATTCCATAATTCAGTAGAATTAGAATTATTTCCTAAATCAATTCTTATGTTCATAATTTTATCTGGAATTTGAAATTCAAATTTTTGTTTGTGATTTTCGTCTTTATACTCATACTTTTGAGAATATTGCTCTTGCCATTCCATATTTTCATCATAAAAAATTTGAAATTCATCCTTTTCTTCTTCAGAAACTTCTAATGATAGCTGTGGACTTATATTAATTTTAGCATAATTTATAACAAAAGCATTGAGTAATAATGCCATAAGTACAAATGTCACAATCTTTATAATTCTTTTCTTTATCATAAATTTTCTCTTTTCTAATTACTTTTTTTTCTACTTATAGAAAAAATCAAACAACATTAGGAAATAATTGTTTGATTTTCTATATGTCTTTTAACTGCATCTTTCCAATGTGGTAATCTATCAAATTTTTTTATATCTAATATTTTCTTTGATAGCCTAGAATTTTTAGGTCTTTCGGCAGCTACTTTATACTCTTCTGATTTTATATGGTTTACTTTGGTATTATACCCAGCTATTTTAAATATTTCTTCAGCAAACTCAGCCCATGAACAATATCCTTCATTGGTCGCATGATAAATTCCATATTTGTCTGTTTTCATCATGTCGCATAGAAGCTTAGATAAATCAGGAGTGTAAGTAGGGCTTCCTATTTGGTCTGCCACGACATTAACCGAATCTTTTTCTTTTCCTAGCTTCAGCATTGTCTTTACAAAATTATTTCCATTTTGACCAAATACCCAAGAAATTCTAACTATGAAATATTTTTTCAAGGCCTTAGTAACCTCATATTCTCCTTCTAGCTTTGTCTTTCCATAGAAATTAAGAGGTCCTTTTTTGTCATCTATATCATATTCTGCTGTACCGTTTCCAGGAAAAACATAATCTGTTGATATATACATCATAGGAATATCTAATGATTTGCAAACTTTTGCTATGTTGCTAGTAATTACAACATTTGCACTATAGCATAGTTCTTTTTCTTCCTCTGCTTTATCAACCATAGTATAGGCAGCGCAGTGAATAACTCTAGTAACTGAGTTAGTCTTAAAATATTCCTCAATCTTCGTAATGTCCTCTAACTCTAAATCTGCTCTTGTAATTCCTATGCATGGAATGCTTCTTCTCTTTAGTTCTTTCACTACATCTGAGCCTAACTGACCACCTGCACCAGTTACTAATATCATATAGTAACTCCTTTCACATCTATAACCTCATTAAATACTGTCCGTAATCGCTTTTTTTATATACTTCAGCTAGTTTTAGTAGTTGATTTCTATCTATGAATCCCATTCTGTAAGCTATCTCTTCGATGCAAGCAACATACTGTCCTTGTCTTTTTTGGATAGCCTGAACAAAGTTGTTTGCTTCTAGTAGGCTTTCATGAGTTCCAGTATCAAGCCATGCGATTCCTCTACCTAGTAATTCTACTTTAAGGTTGTTTTTCTTTAAGTATTGATTATTTACTTCGGTTATCTCTAGTTCTCCTCTAGCGGATGGCTTTATATTTTTTGCTATTTCTATTACTTGATTATCATAAAAATACAGACCTGGAACAGCATAGTTACTTTTAGGTGCCGTTGGTTTTTCTTCTATGCTTACCACGTTATATTCATTATCAAACTCCACTACCCCATATCTCTCAGGATCTAGCACTTGGTATCCAAATATAGTGGCTCCATTTTCATTTTCTCTAGCTTTTTTAAGAGTTTCTGTAAATCCATGTCCATAAAATACATTGTCTCCGAGCACTAAAGCAACACTATCAGTTCCTATAAATTCTTCTCCTATTATGAAAGCTTCTGCTAGTCCATTTGGGGCTTCTTGTATAGCATAAGAGATTT
>RRZU013020584.1_pt1 | contig 10895 bp, 11 predicted proteins | sample 2165561 | NCBI WGS metagenome assembly RRZU01 (sample SAMN10456909, study PRJNA506462) | wastewater metagenome | isolation source: wastewater sludge | place: USA: Moscow, Idaho | reverse complement strand
CATTTGAAGGTCCGGATGGATCTGGGAAAAGCACAATATTAAATTTAGTCTGGGAAGATTTAAAAAAACGAGGCATTGATATTCTAAAGACAAGAGAGCCGGGTGGACCGGAAATATCAGAAAAGATCAGAGATCTTTTGTTAGATCCGGAGAATAGAGATCTATCTCCCAGAACAGAAGCTCTTCTCTATGCAGCGGCTAGAGCACAACATGTAGATCAGTGGATACGACCTGCACTGGGGAAAGGAAGTATTGTCTTATCAGACCGATTTATTCTTTCAAGTATAGCTTATCAAGGCTACGGGAGAGGTTTAGGCAGTGAAGAAATTAAGAAGATTAATGATTTTGCAATTCAAGAGATACAACCAGATCTTGTATTGTTTTTTGATATTGATCCTCTTTTGTCCATCAAGCGGAAGCGGGAAAATTTTGAACCAGATCGTTTGGAACAAGAGATGGATAGTTTTCATCAGAAGGTTTTTGATGGTTATCAAAAGATACTTCAGCAGTATGAAAAGGATGATACCTTTATACGGATAGATGCTTCTGGAACTGTAGAGGAAGTGTTTGAAAGAGTTATGAAGATACTCAATCTTCGAATAGGAGGAAAAGAATGAAATTAGTAGTAGCAATCGTTCAGGATCAAGACGTTTCACTTTTAAGAGATGATTTAACAGAACATAAATTTCATATGACAAAATTAGCCTCTTCTGGCGGATTTTTGAAGACGGGAAACAGTACTCTTCTTATTGGTACACCAGAAGAACGAGTAGAAGAGGTATTGCGTATTATTGCAGAAAACTGTGAATCGAGAGATACAACAGCTTCGATGGTAAATCTCACAAGCCCTCAGGAACCTTTTATGCCGATGCCCATGGATGTACATATAGGAGGAGCTACCGTATTTGTACTTGATGTGGAAGAACATTATAGATTCTAAGGAGGAAATATGAAACTTATATTAGCAGTTGTGGAAGAAGATATGACATTTGATGCTATAAAGACACTAAGTGCTTACGGCTATCGGACTACAAAATTTGCGTCAACAGGAAGGTTTTTTAAAAAAGGAAACTCTACCTTATTATTAGGAGTAGAGGATGAAAAGGTAGATGATGTAATCCGTATTCTTAAGCTTATAAGCGACAGCAGAGAGAAAGAACCAGAAGATGACCACTCGACAAATGTAAACTGTTTTGTACTTCCCATGTCAGATTTTCAGAGGTTTTAATGAGACATCCCCTTTTGAAACTGCAAATAGAAGAGGGCAAGTATTCCCATGCTTATCTCCTTGAAGGCAAGAATGATGAGATTACAAGAGTAGAAGGTCTGGAATTAGCCGAAAAAATTTTTTCTAAAAATGGAGAAGGACATCTCATAAAGGAAAAATTCCACCATGGAAGTCTAGGAGATTTTCTTGAAGTTACCCCAAAGAAAAAAAAGATTTCTATAGAGGAGATACGAGAAGTCATACGATTTTTCAGCACCTCTCCTTTAGAAGCGCCTTATAAAATCGCCTTTCTACCGAATTCCCATAAAATGGGAAATGAAGCTGCAAATGCCCTTCTTAAAACATTAGAGGAACCAGCAGCCTATGGAATATTAATACTCACAACAATATCAAAACGAATGCTTCTGCCGACAGTTGTATCAAGATGCAGAATCTTTTCTTATTTAGAAGAAAAGGAACAGAAGAAGGCTCTTATGGAAGTAAATGAGATACTTTTTGATGTATTGAAAGGCAATATGCTCGCAATACCTAGTGGAAAAGAAGTATTCGATTCTTTCAAAGAGGAAAAAGAGGAATTATTAAATTATATCGAAGGATTTTTAGGCGATTTATTTCTTTTTCAAAAAGGAATTTCTGAAAAAATTATTTTTTCGGAAAATTATGGATATTATGATAAATTGTCAAAGACAAAAAATCTTGATAAAATGATCCTTAAGGCTGAAGAAGTTCGTAAAAATTTTAGAGTCAATGCAAATTATCAATTATCTTTAGAGGAATTGTTTATATATATGATGGAGGTAGCACATGGTTAAAGTTGTAGGAGTTCGATTCAAGCATACCGGAAAGATCTATTATTTTGAACCTAACGATTTTGATTTAAAAATCGGGGATCCGGTTATTGTAGAAACAGCTAGAGGAATCGAGTATGGAAAAGTCGTAGTACCTGTAAAAGAAATAAAAAAAGAAGAACTTGTATCGGAATTGAAACCGGTTATTCGGATTGCTGATGAAGCAGATAAATTTATCCACTGCGAAAATTGCAAAAAGGCGAAGGATGCAATGGATATTTGTGAGATAAAAATCAAAGAACACAAGCTTGATATGAAGCTTGTAGATGCGGAATATACATTTGACAATAATAAAGTGATTTTCTATTTTACATCAGATGGAAGGGTGGATTTTAGAGAACTAGTAAAAGATCTGGCTTCTATTTTTAGAACGAGAATAGAACTTCGCCAAATCGGCGTAAGAGATCAGGCAAAGATCGTGGGAGGGATCGGCGGATGTGGCCAGCAGTGCTGCTGTAATCGATTTTTAGACGAGTTTGCACCAGTATCCATAAAAATGGCTAAGGAACAATCTCTCTCTTTAAATCCCACTAAAATTTCCGGTTTATGCAGCCGCTTGATGTGCTGTTTGAAGTACGAGGAAGAAGTTTATAAAGAAAAGAACAAGCGCCTTCCAAGAGTAGGACAAAGAGTCATGACACCGGATGGAGAAGGGAAAGTAATGGGGGTACAAACCCTTACAGAAATTATCTCCGTAAAAGTAGAAACAGAAGAAAATGTACAGATTCAAAATTATTTCTTTGAGCATCTGGAAAACATCTAAAAAAATTTTTTGTATAGATAAAGAGCCACAAGAGTCGAGTATAGTATATTCGGCTCTTGTGTTTTTTATAGAAATCCTTCTAAGGTTTTTAGTTAGAATATGAAAATTTTTTCGGTTGTATTTTTTGGAAGATATGCTATAATAAAAATGATATAGGATTTATATATCAAATACATCCAAATGGATAAATATATAGGGGGAAAATTATGGCTTACAAAATTACTGACGAATGTATCGCTTGTGGAGCATGTGCACCAGAGTGTCCTGTAGAATGTATCTCTGAAGGAGACATCTATGTAATCGACGCTGACGCTTGTATCGACTGTGGTTCTTGCGAATCTGTATGTCCTACTGGAGCAGCTCAACCAGAATAAGAAAAAAAGAATACATATCGAACAAAGATTAAAATTTGTTTAAAATAAAAAGCAAACCCGGAAGAAATTTCGGGTTTGTTTTTTTAGTATGAAAGAAGGGATTTGAATTTGTTTCTTAAAAGAATATACTAGAGAGAGAATAAAGGAGGGAATATGGAAGCTTTAGATTGTCTGCAGAAATATTTTGGTTATAAAGAATTTAGGAAAAGTCAAGAAGAGACTATTCATAAGCTTTTGGAAGGTAGAGATACTCTGGGGATTATGCCTACAGGCTCTGGAAAGAGTATTTGCTATCAAATACCAGCCCTTTTATATGAAGGGATGACGATTGTGATTTCTCCTCTTATCTCCTTGATGAAAGATCAAGTTCAATCTCTACAGGAAAATGGAATTGCAGCAGAAGTGTTGAATTCTTCTTTAAATAAAGACGAGTATGTAGAAGTTTTTCGAAAACTGTTTCGCGGCGAGGTGAAGCTTCTCTATATTTCTCCGGAACGTCTTGAGGTGGAAGGGTTTATAGAAAAATTAAGCCAGCTGAAAATATCTATGATTGCTGTAGATGAGGCCCATTGTATCAGCCAATGGGGACATGATTTTAGGCCCAGTTATCGGCGAATCCACCAGCTTATTGATAGAATCAATCCACGACCTATTGTGGGCGCTTTTACAGCAACAGCAACCATACGAGTAAAAGACGATATCATCGATCAACTAGGGCTGAAAAATCCTTATATCAAGGTGACGGGATTTGATCGAGAAAATCTTTATCCTATAGTAGAAAGAGAAGTAGATAAAAATGCCTACCTTTTGCAAGAATTAGATAAAGGAGAATCGGCTATTATATACTGCGCTACTCGGAAAATAGTAGAAGAGGTTTATCATTTTTTGAAACACAAGGGATTTCCAACGGCAAAATATCATGGAGGACTTTCCAAAGAAGAACGCGATGAGATGCAAAATATGTTTATTTACGATAAACTGCCCATTATGGTGGCCACCCTTGCCTTTGGAATGGGGATAGATAAGCCGGATGTGAGAAAGGTTATACACTACAATTTGCCAAAATCTATGGAAAACTATTATCAAGAAGTAGGGCGTGGAGGGAGAGATGGAGAAACATTTAAAGGGATTCTGCTGTTCTCTCCAGGAGATATTCGAATACAGAAGTTTCTTTTGGATCATAACAACAGCGAAGAAGAGGAATACGAAAAGCTGGATCAGATGGTGGCTTACGCCAATACAAATAGCTGCTTAAGAAATTATATATTGGAATATTTTAATGAGAAAACTCATGGAAAATGCGGTTTCTGTCAAAATTGCGACAGCACCTTTGTAGAAGAAGATATTACAGTAGAGGCGAAAAAAATTCTGTCCTGTGTTTATCGTTCTGGCCAGCGGTTTGGGGTGGCAATGATAGCTGATATGCTCAAAGGGAGTAAAAATAAAAGGATTCGGGAGTTGCAGTTAGATAAAATATCTACCCACGGAATAATGCAGGATTATAATAAAAAGAAAATCCTTCAAATGATAGAGGACCTTCTTCAAAAAGAACTTTTGGGGAAAGAAATGGGAAAATATCCTACACTATATTTAAATGAAAATAGCAGCAAGGTTCTCAAGGAAAGTTTCCCTGTAATTATGAAGTTTCGAAGAGAAGATGGCCTTGTTTCCACTCTGAAATCGACTCAAACAACAAAGACGAAGATTTTCGACTTGACTTCTGAGATGGAAGAATTATTTGAAATCCTTCGAGCATGGAGAAAGGTAAGAGCCTCCGAAGAACAAGTACCTCCTTATGTGATCGCTTCTGATGCCACCCTTCGTTCTATTGTAGAGCTAAAGCCTAAAAATAACGAAGAACTCTTAGAGGTTCATGGAATAGGAGAGAGAAAACGAGAAATTATCGGAGAAGAGGTTCTGAAGATTCTAGAAAATTGGACAAAGAAAGAAGGAGTTCAGGAGATCGAAGTGATCAAAAAAGAGGCAGAGACGCCTAGTTATCTTATCTCGTATCGTCTTTATCAATCAGGCTTAAATATAGATGAGATTGTAAAGCTTAGATCTTTGAAAAAGAACACGATCTACAGCCATTTAATGCAAGCTATGGAAGAGGGGTACCCTATCGCTATAGAGGACTTTATAGCTCCAGAAAAAATTGAGGAGATAAAAAGGGTCTATGATGAACTGGGGACAAATCGATTGACACCTCTTAAAGAAGCCCTTTCTGAAGAAATAGATTACGGTGAAATTCGATTTGTATTAAGAAAAATTAGAGTGGAAAGCAATTCTGATTAAGGATTGCTTTTTTATTGACAAAAAAGTCTTCCTTCGATAAAATCAAAGCGTTATATGAAAAGATGCATAGGCTACTTAAGAAAAGAAGAAGATTTTCCAGATAAGGAAAACCTTTTCGAGTTAAACTTTTATGCAACTAGAATACATAATAAAAGGAGAAAAGGATGGCTTTTATTGCTGCTCCAGAAGAATTATGCAAGGTTTTTTCATTCAAAAGAAAGATAGGGAAAAAGAAAATTCCTATAGAACATATAGAGGGCAGAAGGACTTTGGAGGATCTCTATGCTTGCCGCAGCTTATCCTATCAAGACCAGTCCTCATTAAAAGAAAAGTATCGCTGTGAGTTCCTTTCTTTTGAAAAGGAGAGGTTTTTTACAAAAGGGACGACATTAAAAGAAAACAAAATTCCAAAAGAAGAAAGAGTTATTGATTTTCAAAAAGTACGAGATAAAATTTTCCCTCAGGGGAAATTATTTCAAAAGGGAGATTTGATTGTTTCAAAAAATGTAGGGCTTTCTAAGCGTGAGATCCCTTTTTTAAAAAAAGCAGGAATTAATGAAGTTTTGGTTTCTGAAAAGCCGAGGATCTTCTTTTTATCTTCACAGTTAAATCAACAAAAGAAGACAATACTGGAATGTCTCTTTCAAAAATTTGAAATAGAGGGAAAGATCATTGAAACATCAAATATCTTTCAAAAGATCAAGATTCTTGCAATGGAAGAAGAAATAGATTTTTTTCTTGTGAATGATTTAAAGGAAGAGAAGAACAATATTGTTTCCTTTACTCAAGAGAAATCATGGGTAGAAGAATATCCTGTAGGACTTTGTAAGGTTGAGGGAAAGACAGTATTTCATATAGGAGAAAAGGATCCGGCATTTACTTCTTCTTTGATTTGGATCTTTCAGCAGTTTTTATCATTAAAAGAAAAAAAAGAAGGACCTGTTAAGGTCCTGTTAGGGATGGATTTGAGTCCAGAGATTTATCAGGAATCCATACTGATGAATTTTAAATGTGAGAAAGGATATATCGTGGCCTATCCTTTATTAGAAAAAGAACAAAAGGGAGAGGCTTTAAAAAAGGTCAAGGCGATTTTTTCTTTAAACGGGAAAAGAGCAGAAAGAGGAGAATGGATCGAGGTGTTAAGACTATAGCCAGAAGGATAAAGTAAATCCTACATAGGAATAGAAGTTTTGTACTATAAGAGACAGTTTCTTGAGGAAATCACCTTGAGGAACTGTCTTTTTTGTTTTCAAATATAGTTTTTTGTTAAAATTCTTTGCTAAAAAATTTGACTATATAGTTACTATATCCTTTATAATTCATATTACATTAGAAGGAGGGAAAGGAATGTCAAATAAAATACTTATTAGGAAGGCGAATACTATTGTAACATGTGATGAATTTGATAATCTCTATTATGATTCGGATATCCTTATTGAGGATGAAAGAATCACTAGAATCGGATTTACGGCTGATGAAATGATTCTATCACAAGCAGATGAGATTATTGATGCGAGGGGTAAAGTAATTTATCCTGGACTCATTAACACACATCATCATTTCTTTCAAACATTTGCCCGAAGTCTTGAGCAAATAGACTATACAGGAATGACTGTGATTGAATGGCTGGATAAGATTTATCCGATTTTTGAAAAAATTGATGATGAAGTTATCTATTATTCCACAATGACAGCATTGTCAGATTTAATAAAGCATGGATGCACTACGGCGTATGATCTTCAATATTGTTATACAAAAAACAGTACGAAAAACTTAATTGATTTGCAAATGGATGCAGCAAAATCCCTAGGTATTCGATATCATGGGGGGCGGGGAACAAATACCTTGCCAAAGGAGAAAGGAAGTACCATACCTTTTGGAATGCTGGAAACAACGGAAGAGTACATACAGGATTGTGAGAGACTCATTAGTAAATATCAAGATTCTTCAGATTATTCGATGAGTCAAATCGTTTTATCGCCATGTCAACCGGTGAATAGTTATAAAGAGACCTTTGAAGAAACAATAAAACTTGCAAGAAAAAACAATGTTGTTATGCATACACATCTAGGAGAAGGGGAAAATGCTATTATGGAATCTAGATGGGGAAAAAGGACTTTGGACTGGTGCTATGACATTGGATTTGTAGGGAAAGATGTATTTTATGCCCATGGGTGGGAATTGACAAAGGAAGAGTTTACTCGAATGGGGAACGATGAAATTTCTTTATCCCACTGTCCAGCTCCGGCTGTGTTGGGAGGTTTTCCTATCTTGAATATGGTTGAGATGTTAAAAGCCAATGTTTGTATAAGCCTTGGATGTGATGGGTCTGCTACGAATGACAGCTCAAACTTACTGGATACTATGAGACTTACTTATATGATGCAATCTTTTTACAATAAAGAAAGAGGCGGAGGTGTCAGTCCTGAGGAAATACTTAAAATGGGAACAGTAAATGGGGCAAAAACATTGGGTAGAAAAAAACTTGGATCTTTAAAGGTGGATAACGGCGCTGATCTTTTTATGATTGATGTTGAGAAGCTTGAATGGGTTGGGGCAAGTCATGATCCATACTCATTAATTCCTAGAACAGCAGCTACGGGAGAAGTTTGGATGACAATGATTAATGGCAAAGTAGTTTATAAAGACGGACAACTTTTGGGAGTCAATGAAGAAGAGGTTGTTTCAAAAGGTAAGAAAGCTTGGAAAAGCTTTATGGATAGAATTTAGAGAGAAATAAGGAGGATAAAAATGAAAAGAAGAATGAGCTTTATAATTGCGGTGATGATGGTACTTACATTTACCTTAACTGCATGCGGTGGAGGAGCCGACGAAAAGGCTAAAGAAGGAAATTTAAAGATGGCATTAATTCTATCTGGTCCAGCAAATGATCAAGGTTGGAATGCTACAGCAGTAGAGGGCCTAGAGCAAGTAAAAAATGAACTAGGCTATGAAACTACCTATATGGAAAATGTCCAATTAGCAGATACAGAGGCTTCTTTCAGGGATTATGCCAGTCAAGGCTATGATTTGATAATGGGGCATGGGTTCCAGTTTGGTGAGCCTGCTTTAAGAGTTGGAAAAGAATTTCCGGATGCCTATTTTGCCTCAACAGAATCGAATTCATCAAGTGAAAATATGTCGTCTTTTGTTGTAGGTGCTGAACAAGGAGCCTATATTATGGGAATCATTGCCGGATCTATGACAGAAGCAAACAAGGTTGGAGTCGTTGGAGGATTTGAACAGCCATCGATTATTAAAGAAGTGGAAGCCTTTAAAATTGGGGTGAAAGAAGTAAAACCGGATGCAGAAATCTACAGCGCATATATAAACTCCTATACCGATGTTACTGCAGGAAGTACAGCGGCGAATTCTATGATTGATAAGGGGGCAGACATTTTATATCATGTGGCAAATCAAGCAGGTACAGGTGTTATCAAATCTGCAGAAGAAGCAAAGATATTGGCATTAGGAAATTCCTATGATCAAAATTCGATCGCACCAGAAACGGTTATTTGTTCAACGGTATATAATATTCCAAAGGTAATTTATGAAGCAGCAAAACAAGTTAAAGATGGAAGTTTCAAAGGCGGAATTTTTAATTTAGGAATGAAAGAGGGAATCGTTGAAATAGCTCCTTATCACTCCTTTGAAGATAAGATACCAGCTGAAACAAAGGAATTAATCACAAAGAAGATTGAAGAAATAAAAGCGGGCAGTTTCGAAGTTCCTATCGTTGAGAAGGGGCAAGAATAATATCTAAAGGGGAGATTTATTATGCTACTAAAAATGAAGAAGATTTCAAAATCATTTTTTGGTAAAAATGCATTAAATAATGTGGATTTTGAATTAAATGAAGGAGAGATCCATGCCTTACTTGGTGAAAATGGAGCTGGTAAGACAACTCTAATGAATATTCTTTATGGGATTTATCAAAAAGATTCTGGAGAGATTCAATATCAAGGGAAATCGGTAGAATTCAAGTCTCCCAAAGATGCCCTTAATCAAAAGATTGGGATGGTTCACCAGCATTTTTCTTTAGTGGAAAATTTGACGGTATCTCAAAATGTGACTCTTGGTTTAAAAGAAAAGGGGTTTCCCTTTGTAAATAGGAAGGAATTAAACAAAAAAATTAGTGAAATTTCGAAAAAGTATGGCTTAGGAATTTATCCCGAGGCTATTATATCGGAACTCTCTGTTGGGGAACAACAGAGAGTTGAAATTATGAAACTTCTATATCGCGATGCAAAGCTTTTGATTTTGGACGAACCTACCGCTGTGCTCACCCCTCAAGAAACTGAAAATCTTTATAATGTTTTGAAAAGGCTGAGTAAAGAAGGCCATTCCATTATTATTATCACCCATAAGATATCCGAAATAATGAATATTTCTGATCGAATAACAGTGTTAAGAGATGGGGAGTGGATTATTTCTTTAGAAAGAGGGGAATTTTCAGAGGTTGAACTGTCTAATTATATGATCGGCAGACAACTAAAGGAGAGTATCGAAAGACCGATTATATTGACAAGAGGAAAAAGAAATTTAGAGCTAAAAAATATCTCTCTTAAAAAGGGAGAACATTATAAATTATCCGATATTAGCTTGACTGTAGAATCCGGCACAATTCACGGAATAGCAGGAGTGGACGGGAATGGGCAAAAAGAGATAGCCGAAGTAATAATGGGAATTGATAGACATACGGAAGGGATGATTACTTTTGATGAGAAGGATTTTAGCGACTATAAAATAGACAAGAGGAAAAAAGAAGGTTTTGGCTATATTCCGGCGGATAGGCATCAGGATGGTTTATTGATGAATATGAACCTAGAAGAAAATTACTTATTAAACGGATATAGTGATAAGAATAATATTAAATTTGGATTATTAGATAAGAAAAAGATCTATAAGGATACAAAGCATGCCATAGATCGTTTTCAAATCAAGGCAAACAGTATAAAAAGTCCAATATGCTATTTATCTGGCGGAAATCAACAGAAAATGATATTGGCTAGAGAGTTAAAAGAGAATCAAAAAGTTATTATTGCTTCACAGCCGACGAGAGGACTCGATGTAGGGGCAACGGAGTTTGTACATGAACAATTGATGAAATGCCGAGAAGAGGGTTGCTGTATCGTTATGATTTCTACAGATATGGAAGAGATACTAAAAATTAGTGATAAAATATCGGTTTTATATAAAGGGAGAATCATGGGAACGATGGACAATGGAGCGGATGTAAATGTCTCGGAATTAGGACAAATGATGGCAGGTACCTTATCAAAGGACATAGGAGATGAAAGAAATGTTTAAAAATAGGGATATAAAAAGAGTTCTTTCTTATACAATAATGATCCTCGGAATTATCTCGGTCTCCCTTATTCTCATAT
>RRZU011583744.1_pt1 | contig 10895 bp, 6 predicted proteins | sample 2165561 | NCBI WGS metagenome assembly RRZU01 (sample SAMN10456909, study PRJNA506462) | wastewater metagenome | isolation source: wastewater sludge | place: USA: Moscow, Idaho | reverse complement strand
CGATGTAAAGGAAAGAAGAACAGCCATGGACATGACTTCAGCTCAGACATTCCGCTACTCAATCTCTGATGTCGGATGTCCATAGAAAGAACCTCTTTTCCAGGAAATTGGGGCTTGAAGTCCATACCTGCGCAATTGCACCCATTTGACCAGTCAATTGCATTGGTACTGACCACCGCGTGCATCCGACTTGGCCAGTGGGCAGCAGAGACGCAACAGGCAGAAACCGGCCAAAAACGGACACCGCCAACCCGTTGGAAAAAAACTGAGCGTTGCTTTCCGTTAAGTTTGGTAGTTGCAAGCCCCGTTCAGGAAGAATTGCTCGATCAACGCCGCCATACCTGCGCGTGCGATACGGCCGCGGCGCTCGGCGTCTACCAGGCCGAAGATCAAGGAGGAGAAGATTTCGGTAAGCGCCGGGGCACCGATATCGATACGGAATACGCCCAGTTTTTGCCCGCGTAGAAAGAACTCGTCCAGCGTTTCTGAGTAAGGCAGCCATCGGCAGCCGCCTGCATCTAAATCAAACGTGTCCGGGCGCCACTGAAATGAGAGGAAAACCAACAACTCCCTGTGAGTCAAATGGCCTTCGATCAGGCGATGCAATGCGTCCAAGGGCGCCGACTCAAGATCGGTATCGGCAATGACCCGATAAATAACCACCGAACCATGATCCAGAAGCATCTCGATCAGGTTGTCGCGGGTGCCGCAAAACCTGTTTAGCGTCGCCTTGCTGACTCCCGCTGCCTGGGCTATTTCTTTGAACGTGGCTCGCGGGTGGTCAACGATGGCGATCGCCAGGGCCTTCAGCAATTTCTCATCGGCAGCAGTTAAATCCATCGGTCACTCTTTATCTATCGCAGGCAGATGCGGGTATTTTGCCTAGAACACTCATTTTTCTCAAAGAGGATACTAGCTTTGTTCACACCAAAATCAAATGAGTCAATATTGACTCATTTGATTTTGGTGTGCATAATGCGCGGCTTCGACTACGTACTGGCTTCGTGCTTGGGTGAGATATGAACAAATTTCGCGAGTGGATCACTTTTTCCGTGATCTCCTGTTTGGTCGCCGTGACCCTGGTTGGCTGCGACAAGCCCGAAGAGCAAGGGGAGGAGGCGCCGGCGCGTGAAGTCGATGTGCTCAGCGTGCAGACCGAGCCCTTCACCGTGGTTGCCGAGCTACCAGGACGCATCGAGCCGGTGCGTGTCGCCGAGGTGCGCGCGCGGGTGGCGGGGATCGTGCTCAAGCGCACCTTTGAGGAAGGGGCCGACGTGAAGGCCGGCGACGTGCTGTTCCAGATCGACCCTGCGCAGTTCAAAGCGGCCCTGTCGCGGGCGCAGGGTGAACTGGCCCGCGCCGAGGCGCAGTTGTTCCAGGCCCAGGCGATGGTTCGCCGATACGAGCCGCTGGTGAAGATCAACGCCGTCAGCCAGCAGGATTTCGACAACGCCAAGGCCGCTCTGCAGAGTGCCCAGGCCGACAAGCGATCGGCCCAGGCCAATGTCGAAACCGCCCGCCTGGACCTGGGCTATGCCGAGGTTCGCGCACCCATTGCCGGACGCATCGGCCGAGCCCAGGTCACCGAAGGGGCGCTGGTAGGCCAGGGTGAGGCGACTCTGCTAGCGCGTATCCAGCAACTTGATCCGGTGTACGCCGACTTCACCCAGCCGGCTGCCGACGCCCTGCGCCTGCGCGCGGCCATCGCCGAGGGCAAGGTTGCCGGCGCTAGCGACCAGCCGTTGTCGCTGCGCGTCGATGGTACCGATATCGAGAGCAAGGGCACGCTGCTGTTCACTGATATCTCGGTGGATCGCAGCACCGGGCAAATCGCCCTGCGAGGGCAGTTCGACAACCCCGAGGGCGTGTTGCTGCCGGGTATGTACGTGCGTGTGCGCACGCCGCAGGGGCTCAACCAGAACGCCATCCTGGTGCCGCAACGTGCCGTGCAGCGTTCGGCTGACGGTCAGGCCAGCGTGATGCTGCTGGGGCAGGGCGATACCGTCGAGGCGCGCCAGGTCACCACCGGTGCCATGCAGGGCTCGCGCTGGCAAATCAGCGAGGGCCTGCAGGTCGGCGACAAGGTGATCACCAGCTCGCTGGCGGCTATCCGTCCGGGCGCCAAGGTCATCCCCCGCGAGCAAGATGCCGCCGAAGCCGCTCCACAGTCCCAGGCGCAGTAAGCCGGAGAACCTCTCATGTCCCTGTTTTTCATCCGGCGCCCCAATTTCGCCTGGGTAGTCGCCCTGTTCATCTCGCTGGGTGGCCTGCTGGCCATCCCGTTCCTGCCGGTGGCGCAGTACCCCAACGTGGCGCCGCCGCAGATCACCGTGACCGCCACCTATCCCGGCGCTTCGGCGCAGGTGCTCACCGACTCGGTGACCAGCGTCATCGAGGAAGAACTCAACGGCGCCAAGAACCTGCTGTACTTCGAGTCCACCAGCAACGCCAACGGCATCGCCGAGATCACCGTCACCTTCCAGCCAGGGACCGACCCCGAACTGGCCCAGGTTGACGTGCAGAACCGTCTGAAGAAGGCCGAGGCACGTATGCCGCAGGCCGTGCTGACCCTCGGCATCCAGACCGAGCAGGCCACCGCCGGCTTCCTGCTGATCTATGCGCTGAGCTACACCGATGGCGACAAGGACGCCAACGTCACGGCGCTGGCCGATTACGCCGCGCGCAACATCAACAACGAAATCCGTCGCGTGAACGGCGTCGGCAAGCTGCAGTTCTTCGCCTCCGAGGCGGCCATGCGCGTGTGGATCGATCCGCAGAAGCTGGTCGGCTACGGCCTATCCATCGATGACGTGAACAACGCCATCCGCGCGCAGAACGTGCAGGTGCCGGCCGGTGCCTTCGGCAGCACGCCGGGTTCCAGCGAGCAGGAGCTGACGGCGACCCTGGCGGTCAAGGGCACCCTGGACAACCCGCAGGAATTCGCCGCCATCGTGCTGCGTGCCAACCAGGACGGCTCGCGCCTGACCCTGGGCGACGTGGCGCGCATCGAGGTCGGCAGCCAGGACTACAACTTCGGCTCGCGCCAGGACGGCAAGCCCGCCGTTGCCGCCGCCGTGCAGCTGTCGCCCGGTGCCAACGCGATCCAGACCGCCGAGGCGGTCAAGCAGCGTCTGACCGAGCTGTCGGCCAACTTCCCGGACAACGTCGAGTTCTCCGTGCCGTACGACACCTCGCGCTTCGTCGACGTGACCATCGACAAGGTCATCATGACCCTCATCGAGGCCACCGTGCTGCTGTTCCTGGTGATGTTCCTGTTCCTGCAGAACGTGCGCTACACCCTGATCCCGTCCATCGTCGTGCCGGTGTGTCTGCTTGGTACCCTGACCTTCATGTACCTGCTGGGCTTCTCGGTGAACATGATGACCATGTTCGGCATGGTGCTGGCCATCGGCATCCTGGTGGACGACGCCATCGTGGTGGTGGAGAACGTCGAGCGGATCATGGCCGAGGAAGGCCTGGCGCCGGTGCCGGCGACCATCAAGGCGATGGGGCAGGTGTCCGGGGCGATCATCGGTATCACCCTGGTGCTGTCGGCGGTGTTCCTGCCGCTGGCCTTCATGGCCGGCTCGGTGGGGGTGATCTACCAGCAGTTCTCGCTGTCGCTGGCGGTGTCGATCCTGTTCTCGGGCTTTCTTGCGCTGACCTTCACCCCGGCGCTGTGTGCCACGCTGCTCAAACCGATCCCCGAGGGCCATCACGAGAAGACCGGTTTCTTCGGCTGGTTCAACCGCAAGTTCACCGCCCTGACCGGCCGCTACACCAAACTCAGCGGCAAGCTGGTGCCGCGCGCCGGGCGGGTGATGTTCATCTACCTGGGCGTGGTGGTGCTGATGGGTTTCTTCTACCTGCGCCTGCCGGAATCCTTCGTGCCGGTGGAAGACCAGGGCTACATGATCGTCGACATCCAGTTGCCGCCAGGCGCCACCCGTGAGCGCACCTCGGCCACGGGTGAGGAGCTGGAAGAGTTTCTGATGGCCCGCGAGGCCGTGCAGACGTCCTTCCTGGTCCTCGGCTTCAGCTTCTCCGGCATGGGTGAGAACGCGGCCATTGCCTTCCCGCTGCTCAAGGACTGGTCCGAGCGAGATTCTTCGCAGTCGCCGGAAGCCGAGTCGGCTGCGGTCAACCAGCACTTCGCCAACCTCGATGACGGCGCGATCATGGCGGTGCCGCCACCGCCGGTCGAAGGCCTGGGCAACTCGGGTGGTTTCGCCCTGCGCCTGCAGGACCGCGCCGGCCTTGGCCGCGATGCCCTGTTGGCAGCGCGCGATGAAGTGCTGGGCAAGGTCAACGGCAATCCGAAGTTCCTCTACGCCATGATGGAAGGTCTGGCCGAGGCGCCGCAGCTGCGCCTGGTGATCGACCGTGAGCAGGCCCGCACGCTGGGTGTCAGCTTCGAAGCGATCAGCAGCGCGCTGTCCACTGCGTTCGGCTCGTCGGTGATCAACGACTTCGCCAACGCCGGCCGCCAGCAGCGCGTGGTGGTACAGGCCGAACAGGCCGAGCGCATGACGCCGGAAAGCGTCCTGCGCCTGCATGTGCCCAACGACAGCGGCAGCCTGGTACCGCTGAGTGCTTTCGTCACCACGAGCTGGGAGGAAGGCCCGGTGCAGGTCGCGCGTTACAACGGTTACCCGTCGATCCGCATTGCCGGTGACGCCGCGCCCGGCGTGAGCACTGGCGAGGCGATGCTCGAACTGGAGCGCATCGCTGCCGAGCTGCCCGAAGGTATCGGCTACGAGTGGACCGGGCTTTCGTATCAGGAGCGGGTCGCCAGCGCCCAGGCGACGATGCTGTTCGCGCTGGCCATCACCGTGGTGTTCCTGCTGCTGGTGGCGCTCTACGAGAGCTGGGCGATCCCGCTGACGGTGATGCTGATCGTGCCGGTCGGCGCACTCGGCGCGGTACTGGCGGTGACTGCCATCGGCCTGCCCAACGACGTGTACTTCAAGGTCGGCCTGATCACCGTGATCGGCCTGGCGGCGAAGAACGCCATTCTCATCGTCGAGTTCGCCAAGGACCTGTGGGAAGACGGCTACTCGCTGCGCGATGCCGCTGTCGAAGCCGCGCGCCTGCGTTTCCGCCCGATCATCATGACCTCCATGGCGTTCATGCTCGGCGTGGTGCCGCTGGCCATCGCCACTGGCGCCGGCGCTGCGAGCCAGCGCGCACTGGGCACCGGGGTGCTGGGCGGGATGCTCAGCGCGACCATGCTCGGGGTGATCTTCGTGCCGATCTTCTTCGTCTGGGTGCTGTCGCTGCTGCGCACCAAACCTCAGCAAACCGACAACCATCCCCTGCATAAAGCGGAGTAATGCGATGACCTCTCACTTCATGCTCCGTCGCGCTCTGCTGCCCCTGGCCATCGCCGCCCTGGCGGGGTGTTCGCTGGCCCCGACCTACGAGCGCCCGCAGGCACCGGTCGCGTCGCACTGGCAAGCCGCCGACGCGGAGGGCGCCCGTGCCCAGGCGCTGGACTGGCAGACCTTCATCGTCGATGCCGACTTGCGCCGCGCGGTGGATACGGCGCTGAGCAACAACCGCAGCCTGCGCCAGGCGCTGCTGGATATCGAAGCTGCGCGTGCCCAGTACCGCATCCAGCGTGCTGATCGCCTGCCTTCGATCAACGCCAATGCCAGCGGCAACCGCCAGCGCCTGCCTGCCGATCCGTCGCAGACCGGGCGCTCGGAAGTGACCAGCAACTATCAGGTCGGCCTCGGCCTCGCGGAGTACGAAGTCGACCTGTTCGGCCGCGTGCGCAACCTCTCCGAGGCCGCGCTGGAGACCTACCTGGCGACCGAGGAGGCGACCCGTGCCACGCAGATCAGCCTGGTTGCCGAGGTCATCCAGGCCTACCTGACCCGCGATGGTGCGCTACGCCGCATGGCCCTGGTCGAACAAACCCTGGACAGCCGCATGGCCTCGCTGGAGCTGGTCAGCCAGCGCCGTGCAGCGGGGGCCGCCACCGCCCTGGATTACCAGGAAGCGGTCGGCCTTGCCGAACAGGCTAGGGCCGAGCGCGAGAGCACCGAACGCCAGTTACGCCAGGCGGACAACGCCCTGGTCCTGTTGCTCGGCACGCCAGATGCCGCTCGCCTGCTGCCCGCGACGCCCCGCGACGACCTGATGGTGCTGCAGGACATCGCCCCCGGCACCAGCTCGGAACTGATCGAACGGCGCCCGGACATTCTCGCCAGCGAGCACCGCCTCAAGGCGCGCAATGCCGATATCGGTGCAGCTCGCGCCGCGTTCTTTCCCCGGATCAGCCTGACCGGTTCGGTGGGCAGCTCCAGTGCCGAGTTGTCCGGATTGTTCGATGGCGGCTCGCGGGCCTGGAGCTTTGCCCCGACGCTGTCGCTGCCGATCTTCGCCGGTGGCCGCAACCGCGCCAACCTGGACCTCGCCGAAGTGCGCCAGGACGCGGCGGTGGCCGACTACGAAGGCACCATCCAGACCGCCTTCCGCGAAGTGGCCGATGCCCTGGCCGCCACCGACACCCTGCGCCGCGAGGAGGCTGCCCGCCAGGCTCTGGCCGGTTCCAGCGAGGCTGCGATGGCCCTGGCTAAGGCGCGTTACGAGGGCGGCGTGGACGACTACCTGCGTTATCTTGACGCCCAGCGCAGCACCTTTAGCAACCAGACCACACTAATTCAAATCAGCACGGAACGGCAGATTGCGCTGGTTGACCTGTTCAGGTCTCTGGGCGGTGGCTGGGGCCAAACTGAACCGATGGCCGGGATCGGCGCTGAGTGAGCAAAGCCAGGAGTCCTGCATCCGAAGACCGGACTCTGGCTCCATCACCGGTGAGCTACTGGTCATCGACGGGGCAATCGTCTGATCGAGAATAAGACTGTCTGACGACTGGCAGGCCTATGGATTATTGGTGGCAGCAGCTAACGGCTCTATAAAGAGCTGCAAAAAATCACTGTAACGCATGATTGACTGACTGCTTCTGGCCGTTCTCTGACGGTCGTGACAGTGACACGCCCTGGTCAAGTTGAACGCAATCCGTGGTCAACGCCAACCCAAATTGGTGGTCAAGAGGAGTGCAATTTCGCACATACCTGAGGACTGCTCACCACATCGCTTGCGTCGGTAGTAGCTTCCGCACTTTCCCCGTCTCTCACCGCTAAACAGCGCTTTCCGGTAGCGGACTTTAGAGCGGCTTGATACTGGCCAGCATGCAGAAATTCTGCCCGTGTAGCGTCACGACCGGACAAGCCACTAGGGTGGCGGTCAGGAAGGCAGGCAAACGGAACACGGCGAAGCACCTCGAAGGCGCTGGCCACTTGCCATCCAACTGGGCGCGGCCTTTAATCGGCGGATCTGGAAAGGAGACGGATATGCCATTGTTGGACGAGATTATTGGGTGGGCCGGCGGACTCAGACCCTGGCAGCAGGAAGCACTGCGCCGGATATTTGCCCGGGCCGAACTAACCCAAGATGACATCGAGACCATTCTGCGAATGGTTCGCGAGCAAGAACGGGAAGACGCAACCACGGGGGGAGCACGGCCATTCACGCTGGACGACGTACCAGGCGCCGGAAGTGGCGCAACCGTGCGGTTGGTGGGTGTCTCGGGGCTAGACCAGGTAAACGGCTTCCCGTCCGGTCGTGCCTTTGACCTCGCACCGGAGGGCATGACCATTTTCTTTGGTCATAACGGCGCCGGCAAATCCGGCTACGCCCGCGTCTTCAAGAATGCCTGCAACGCTCGGCATCGGGTGGAGGTCCTGCCCGACGCTTTTGGGGCGGCAACCCCAGCTAGACCGCCATCAGCAGATTTCGCCATTTTGGTGGATGGCACTCCGGAAACGGCACGTTGGGCCCAGAACGGGCCGGCCCATTTGCATTTGAGTTCGGTCTCGGTCTACGACGCGGCCTGTGCCAATGACTACATCGACGCGGAAGGGACCCCTGCATTTCAGCCCTACGGACTCACTCATCTGACGCGCCTGGTCCTACTTCAGCGTGATTTACAGGCACGGATTGGGACCGAACGCAATGCCTTGGCTCTGGATACCCGGCAATTCGAACCGCTGAAGGGTGACACCGAAGTCGGCCGCTACATCGCAAAATTAGGTGGGGACTCGGACCGCGCCGTGCTTGCTCGATTAGGGACGGTCGGTGACGATGAACTCCGGCGACTGGAGTTTCTGAAGCGGACATTACTGGAAAGCGATCCTGTGCCGCAGGCGCTGGCCTTGGAACGTTTGGCGACACGCTTGGACCAGGCGCAGCGTCGAGCCGAGGAAGTCCAGCGCTGGGTGAATGATCGTGCCATAGCACGGGCAAAGGAACTGATTACAACGGAAAAAACCGCGCATCTCGCCATGCAACTGGCGCAAGCGCGTCTTCAGGATCGAGACACACTGAACGCCATGGAGTTGCCGGTAACGTCCTCACCCACCGCCACGCTGCTGGAAGGCACAGGAGCTGAACTCTGGCAAACGATGTACCGAGCCGCTGAGGCTTTCTCTCAGCAGACGGCATACCCTGAACATCCCTTCCCGCACCTGGAACCGGACGCTTACTGCGTACTCTGCCAGCAACCTTATTCAACGGATGCCTCGGAGCGCATGCGGCGTTTCGCGGCATTTGTCGCCGACAGCGCCACGGCGGATGCGCAAGCCGCCACGCTTGCGCGCATGAACGCTCTAGGGAAGGTGCAGGCTGTCGATCTAAACGTTCTGGATGTGCCAACACGGGCTGACGTGGAGGAGCGACTGCCCGACCTACACGCTGCCATCACCGCAGCGGCATCGGTCTGGACCGCCCGGCATACTTGGGTTAGCCAAGCCCTGCAAACTGGAAACTGGTCCCCCGAGTCAGAACCGCTTCCTATCGAAGCAAACCTCGATAGTCTCTTCGCCGCCAAAGCTGCTTCGCTCCGAGTCGACGCCAATACCCTGCGGACCTCTGCCGATCCCGCTCTACGCTTGGCGCTGACCCAAGAACTGGCAGAGCTAGAAGCCCGACAACGCCTCGCCAACCAGCTTGGCGCGGTGGAGCGCTTTGTTCAGGACAGTCAGGTCCATGCCACATTGAGCCGCTGCCATGCCGCCCTCAACCCAGCGGCAGTGTCACGCAAACTGACGTCCCTGGCGGCGACGCATGTGACCGAGGCTCTGGCCGCTTCTATGAATGCTGAGTTGAAAGCCCTGGGCTATAAGCGACGGGTGCAACCCGACCTGAGCGGGCGCACAGAGCTGGGGGTGACCAAGGTCACGCTGCGCCTGCAGGAAATCACGGCGAAAGCCTCCAAGGTGCTGTCAGAGGGCGAGCAGCGCGCGTTGGGGATGGCTATGTTCCTCGCCGAGCTCGAATCCCTGCCACATACTTCGACCGTTATTTTCGACGATCCGTCTACGTCGCTGGATCACGTATATCGTCGGGCCATAGCTCGGCGTTTGGTAGCGCTGGCTGAGACCCGCCAAGTGCTGGTGTTCACCCATGATGCGGTGTTCCTGACCGAGCTCGCGATGGCGCTTCAGCGCGCTGATCGCTCGGCCAGCTACAAGACCATCGGTTGGGACGAGTCGCCGGGACTAGTGAGCGAGGGGCTGACGTGGGCGACGATGGACACCAAGGCCCGCCTGGCCGATCTCGAAAGTCGTGCGAAAGCACTGAACGTTCCGGTCGGCAGCGACCCGGATGATGAGCTTGAGCGGCAAATCGCATCGGGATACTCAAGCCTCCGAGGCACTGTCGAGCGCGCCATACGCGAGGTTTTTTTGAACAATACCGTCCAGCCGTTCAGCGATGTGGTGAGCGTAGAAGCATTTGGTGCTGTCATTGGCCACCCCGCAGAGGAGTGGGAGCAGTTGCTGGCAGTGTATGCGCGGGCCTGCGAAGCTACCGAGGCCCACGACACCCCAGGCGAGCGCCAACTACCGCTTCCCGCGCGTGAGGAGTTGCTCGGCGATATCGCCCAGGTCCTGGAATTAATCAAAAACGCGACTAAACGCCGAACTGCCTACGAGAATCTACGCCGGGAGCGGACCGCGCAACGCAAGAAGCTCTTCGGCGGCTAGCCCGACGTTTCATGCCGGGCTGGTCGGGCATGGCTGTGTTTCTTTCGAATATTGCGAGCTCTCCGTTTCAAAGTTTTTTGTGGCCTCGCGGATTAAGAGGAAGCACATTGGAGGCCGGCAGTTGGCGCTCCAAGTCCGCAATACGGTCGTACAGCTCAAGAATGGTGGCGTCGGCCTCACTGAGTAGGCTGGCTAGGTGGTCACGCTGCTGCGTGATTTCCTCGATCCGTTCTCGAAGTCCACGATTTTTTCTGCGGGCTAATAAGCTGACTTGGCGCACTGATGGCGGACGTTGCTCAGCGTGTCCTTCCACGTACTTTTGGATCTCAGCGATCAGTAGGGGGAAACGAGCTTTTTTCAGTGCAGAGGGGTCGCTGCCGGCCTCCTTGGCAACGTTGTTCTGACTTACGGGCGTCCCCTTCGGCAGTCGTTCGGGCTTGTTGCTCTTCAGCCGCTCGAACGCTGCGCGATACTGCTCGCCGGCACTCATTCGCTTAGCCGAGTCAGCGGATTCAGGTTTGCCGGATGACATGGCGATAATTCTCCACACTACGTTTCTGGGCTTCCAACGAAGTCCTTAGCGGACTATCTACCTCGGCAGCGGCCAGGCGCTCATCCAATACCGCCTCCAACACTTCGACTTCGTCGAGTTGCTCGGGGTCATAGAGAACGTCCGCACATGGTTTGGTTTCTCCGGGGGAATCGCCCCCTCCGCAGCGAGCGATATTGTCGATGCCCCCATAGGGACAGGGGGTACGGCTCGTGCAGATGCCCAGCAAAATCGGTCGATGAGTGACCGTCCCCTTCTTAGCCAGATTGATCGCTTTCTTAGCATCAGAGGCT
>RRZU011047719.1_pt1 | contig 10895 bp, 9 predicted proteins | sample 2165561 | NCBI WGS metagenome assembly RRZU01 (sample SAMN10456909, study PRJNA506462) | wastewater metagenome | isolation source: wastewater sludge | place: USA: Moscow, Idaho | reverse complement strand
GCGTCGCGCGCGACCTTCTCCAGGACGGGCTTCGGGGCGGCCTCGACCAGATCCTTGGCCTCCTTCAGGCCGAGGGAGGTGAGGGCGCGCACCTCCTTGATGACCTGGATCTTCTTGTCGCCGGCGGACTCGAGGATCACGTCGACCTCCGAGGACACCTCCTCTTCGGCAGCGTCGCCGCCACCGGCAGGAGCGGCGGCGGCCGCGACGGCAACCGGAGCGGCAGCGGTGACGCCGAAAGCGTCCTCGAACTGCTTCACGAACTCGGAGAGCTCGATGAGGGTCATTTCCTTGAAAGCGTCAAGGAGCTCTTCGTTGGTGAGCTTCGCCATAGTGGGCGTTCCTTTCCTTAGATCGCAGCCGGGGCCGCGTGATCAGTTGGCCTCGGCAGCGGGCGCTGCGTCGGTTGCCGAGGCGTCCTCGGCGGTGTCGGGCTTCTGGTCAGCCTCGGGGGCGGCTACGGCCCCCGCGAGCAGAGCCGAGTTCTCCGCAGCGGCACGCTCCAGGGCACCCAGGGCGCGTGCGGCCTGGTTGAGCGGAGCGGCGATGAGGTAGACGGCCTTGCTGAGGTTCGCCTGCATGGCGCCAGCCAGCTTGGCGAGCAGAACCTCGCGCGACTCGAGGTCGGCGAGCTTCTTCACCTCATCGGCATCCAGGACGCGACCGTCCATGACGCCTGCTTTGATGACCAGAAGCGGGTTGTCCTTCGCGAAGTCGCGCAGACCCTTCGCCACGGTGGCAACGTCACCGCGGATGAAAGCGATCGCCGTCGGCCCGGTGAGCTGATCCTCGAGTCCTTCGAGGCCAGCCTCACGGGCGGCGATCTGGGTCAGAGTGTTCTTCGCGACGGCGTACGAGGCATCCTCGCCCAGGGCACGGCGCAGATCCTGCAGGCCCTTGACGGTGATCCCACGGTACTCGGTCAGAACAGCGGCGTTGGAGGAGGTGAAGGCTTCCTTCAGCTCCTCGACAGCGGCTGCCTTATCCGGCCTCGCCATGAGTCTCCTTCCCACTTCTTCTCGTGAGCCCCAGACATGAAAAATCCCCGAACGCGAGGCGCACGGGGAGACACCGCAAGGTGACTAACGATCGTGACGCCTGCGCGGGATTTGCACGACCCGGGAGGGTCGACACCAGCGGTCTTGGGCTTCGGGGAATAAGCTTAGGCCGATCGAAGGAGCAGCGCAAATCGCGCCCACACTCTTCACGCCCAAGACAGTGCGCACTAACAACCAAGAGACCCTCCCGTGCTGCTGGACGGACGCCGGCAGGAGCGAGTCCTCGTCGCTCGTGGCAGGTGCGATGGCTGGCGACCGCGCATCCCTTCGTTGGCCAGCATGGTCTTCCAACAGATGCCACACCCGCTCATCCGGCATCCAACGTTCCCCATCCCCGGCAGCCCCCTCGGATGTGAACTCGCCCGGGCTTCACGCCCCGACCCCCTGAGGAGAGATCCTCTCCAATCCTCTGAACCGCGGCCAGGGCGTCGATGCCAAGCCCGACAAAGTTCCTCCCTCCCCTTGTGGCGTGTTGAGTGTGATTGGGGGTTTGTCGCGGGCCAGCCGAGTTGGATCACCCAGGCTTGGCGCTTCGAGGGGCTGACGCACGTACTGCTGCTGTGGCCACCTGGGGGGGGCGGCACCCCTCCTCGTACAGTCGTCAACACTCGCTTTGTTGTGGGTCGGTTGCGCTCCGGTGTGTGTGCGGTATGTTCCCTCGTCCGGATGCTGGGTGGGGGTCTTTATTGGTGGGGTTGTGTCGTTCCAGTGTCGCCACCTGAAGAGAGGCCTGGGGGGTCGCTGTTGGTAGGCCGCCGGTGCTCTGGGGTTCTGTCTGTCGGGGAGGGGCCTGTCAATTTGTCTGTGTAAGCGGGGTGTTCACAGGTAGGGGGTGATCCGGTCGGGGTAGGCCGCGGCGAGTTGGGCGAGGGCTTGCTTCCAGTTCGTGACGACCTGGCCCTCGACGAGCCGGCCCTGGGCCTTGCGCTGGCTCGCGGGCTTGCCACGGTCACGAGTTCGTTCGGCGGCGCGTTTGTCTTCGATGTTGCAGATCGCGAGCCAGAGCAGCTTCACGGCCGCGTCCGTCGAGGGGAAGTGTCCGCGGTTCTTCGTGACCTTCCGCAGCTGGTAGTTCAACGACTCGATCGCGTTGGTCGTGTAGATGACCTTGCGCAGCATCGGCGGGAACTGGAGGAATGGAACGAAGCGGTCCCATGAGTTCTTCCAGGTCATCACGGCGGAGGGGTACTTCTGCCCCAGGGATGAGGTTTCGAACTCGACCAGCGCCGCCCAGGCCGCGTCCTCGCTGGGCGCGGTGTAGATCGGCTTCAGTGCGGCGGCGACCTTCTTGCGGTCGCCGTAGGCCACGAACCGGGTCGCGGCCCGGATCAGGTGGACCACGCAGGTCTGGACCATCGAGTCCGGCCACGTCGCCTCGATCGCCTCGGGCAGGCCCTTGAGCCCGTCGCAGCACACGATCAGCACGTCCCGGACGCCCCGGTTGGCGAGGTCAGCGCACACGTGAGCCCAGAACGCCGAGCCCTCGGTGTCCTGGACCCAGATCCCCAGCACGTGCTTGATCCCGTCGAGGTCCACGCCGACCGCGATGTAGGCGGCACGGTTGATGACCTGACTGTTCTCGCGGATCTTGATCCGGATCGCGTCGAGGTAGAGCACCGGGTAGAACTCCTCCAGCGGCCGCGCCTGCCACGCGGCGACCTCCTCGAGCACGGCGTCCGTGACGTTCGAGATCGTCTCGTGAGACAGGTCCGTGCCGAGCGTGGAGGCCAGATGATGCTGGATGTCCCGGATCGTCATCCCACCCGCGTAGAGGCTGATGATCATGTCATCTAGGCCCCCCAGGCGCCGCTGCCCCTTCGGGACCAGGCGCGGGGTGAACAACCCAGCACGGTCCCTGGGGACGTCCAACGCGATCGGACCGACCTCGGACTGCACCGTCTTCGGCGTCGTCCCGTTACGAGAGTTGGCGTGCTTCGACGCCTCTGCGGAGCCCTTCTCGTAGCCGAGATGGCTGCTCAGCTCCGCCTGCAGGCCCCGCTCCAGCGCGGCCTTGACCAGCGCTGGCACGAACCCGCAATCACCCGTCAGCTCCACCTGGCCAGCGTCGATCTGGGCGAACAACGCGTCCAGCTGCCCGGCGGCCTTCAACTGCTCAACCAGGTCCCGGCCCGACGGCCCTCCCGGCATCTTCTCGTCGGTCATGGTCATGATTCTTACCGTTCCTCTCGGTACGGCTTACACAGACCATCTGACACGCCCCGTCATGCAGCCCCGCTACGAGCCAGAGCCGTGCTCGCCCGCACAATCAAGTTCGTCGACAGCTTCATCCGCTCAGACACCCCCGCTGCGCCTCCTGCCAAGTCGGCTAGAGTCTTAATGGCCATCCGACCCATATCAACCCGCGGCTGATTCACCGTCGTCAATCGGGGAGTCGCCAGATCCACGCCCGGGGCGTTGTCGAAGCCGACCACCGACACGTCCTCGGGGACTCGCACGCCTCGTGACACGAACGCGCCGATGGCGCCCAACGCCATGCGGTCACTCAACGCAAACACGGCGGTGGGACGGTCCGGCATCTCGAGCATCCGCTCGGCAGCGTCGAAACCCGACCCGTACGTATAGGCCCCCTCGAAGATGAGCGACTCATCCACCTCGAAGCCGGCGTCCAGCAAGGCGGCGCGGTACCCGTGCAAACGTTCGTTGCCAGGTAGGAAGTCGGGGGTGCCGTTGATCAAGGCGATCCGGCGGTGTCCCAGCTCCAGGAGGTGCTCGGTCGCAGCCTTTCCACCCTCCCAGTTGGTCGACGAGATGGTCGTCGTGGCGTCCCTGCAGCCCACGTAGGGGTCGATCGCCACCACAGGAACCCCACGGTGGGCCGCAACCTCGAGGACGGGGCTCTGCGCTCCGTAGACCAGCAGCACGATGCCCATCACGTCAGGACGGAGGAACTCCCGCTCCCACTGCCAAGGTGACAACGCGCGCCGGGAACTGCGTGACTCAATGCGGGGCACGACGTCGATCCCTCTTCGGCTCCCTTCTTCGATCATGCCGCGCAAGACCTCGACCGAGTAGTAGGACTCGATCGAATCGGTGAGGAGCGTCACGAGCGGCCGGTCACGTCCATCGGCCGAAGCGCGGCGTGGAAGGTACCCGAGTTCGGAGGCAGCCCGGGCGACGAGAGCGCGAGTCTCCTCCGCGATCTCAGTTCGCCCGTTGAGCGCCTTGGACGCGGTCGCGTGCGATACCCCCGCTCGCTGAGCCACATCCTTCAGTGTCGGTCGCGTCATCGGCGGCGCCTCTCATGATCGGGGCGCAACGCTGCACCCAGCCAGCACTCTACACAACGCGCCGTTCGAAACATTGCGACCGTGATGCCGCGCGCGAGTCTGCCGCGAAGCGCTTCCGCTGAGCGGTGGTTCACGCTGAGCGACGACTCTTGCGACGATCATCGTTGACACGTTCGCGTGGGAGGGCTACCGTTCCGGCGCTTCGGGGGGCTTTGGTACGAAAAGTTTCAGAGCAGGTCTTGATGGAAGCGTCGCAAGGGTGCGGCGCGAGACCGAGCCCCGGCGTTGACGTTTTCGAGGAGGAAAGTGTCGATGAGCGCCATGAACTCGCTCTACTTCGCACGCCCAGACACCATGGAAGTCTGGCAGGTCGACGAGCCGACGCCCGGTCCTGGCCAGGTGAAGGTGAAGACCGCCTACGCGTCCATCTGCGCGACCGACATCCACCAGGTGACCCAAGGCGTCCTGGGGGCAACACCCCCCATGCCCCTGGGGCACGAAACCAGCGGCACCATCGTGGAGTTGGGTCCGGGAACCGAGGCCAGCGGCCTCGCAGTGGGGGACAAGGTCACCGCGTTCCCCGTCTCGGTGTGCGGCCAATGCGCCAACTGCACCTCAGGGATGCCCCAGTACTGCGTCAATGCGAAGCCCTTCGGAGGCTTCAGCGAGTACTACGTGACCACGGCTGCCACCGTGTTCAAGCTGCCCGAGGACGCCGACTTGAAGTCCTACGCCATCGTCGAGCCCACCGCCTGCGCCATTCGTGCGATGGACCTCGCGCCGATCAAGCATGGGCAGACGGTGGCCATCTCCGGGATCGGGGGAATCGGCGCGATCCTGCTCAACGCGATCCTGCTGTCCGGGGCCGCGAAGGTCACCGTCATCGAGCCGGTCGCCGCCAAGCGGCAGATGGCGCTCGCCATGGGTGTTGAGCACACCATCGATCCGTTGTCTGATGACATCGCGGCCGAGGCCGCACGCATCACGGGTGGGCGTGGCTTCGACGTGGTCTTCGAGGCCTCCGGTTCCCCGCGCGCTGCCGCCCCCGCCCTCGACATCGTCGGACGGTGCGGACGCGTGGTCTACTTCGCCGTCTATCCGCCCAGCTTCGAACTGCCGGTCAACCTCTACGACCTGTACTCCAAAGAAGCCGCCATCCTCACGGTGTTCACCCATCCCGACCTGTTCCCACGGGCCATCAACCTGATCCCCCGGCTGGCCCTGGACAAGATCATCGGCCCGGTGGTCCCGCTGAGCAAGGCCCTGGACGGGGTCGAACTGTTCCACTCCGGACAGCATCCCAAGATCATCCTCGACTGCACGGCGTAGTGCAGCCCAACCTCAGGAGTAACGAGAACATGGCAGACATCACGCGACTCGAAGAACTCGCCTACGAACTCCGGGTGAAGCTCCTCCAACTGTGCGGCACCTACGAAGGCGCCGTCCACATCGGAGGAGACCTCTCCGCAGCGGACATCTTCACCGTCCTGTATCAGTACGGCATGAACGTCGATCCCGACGACATCCGTATGCCTGAGCGAGACCGCTTCGTTCTCAGCAAGGGCCACGCCGCCGTATGCATGTACATCGCGATGGCCATCCGCGGCTTCTTCGACTACGACGAGATCGTGGCGACGTACGGTCAACTCGACAGTGCCTACGGCATGCACCCGTGCAAGGTGCAGCTCCCCGGGGTGGAGTGCTCCACCGGATCGCTGGGTCACGGACTCGGCCTGGCCACGGGCATGGCTGCCTGGGCACGCCAGCAGGGCCGCCAGCACCGCGTCTTCACCCTGGTCGGGGATGGGGAATCATGCGAGGGCTCGGTCTGGGAAGCCGCGATCGCCGCGCCCAGCCTGCGCCTGGGCAACCTCGTCGCCTTCCTCGACCGCAACAAGCAGTTCATGACCTCCATGTCGGAAGAGCGCATCATCCTGGAGCCGTACGCCGACAAGTGGCGCGCCTTCGGCTGGAACGTCATCGAGATCGACGGCCACAACATGGGCGAACTCGTGGACGCGGTCGATGCCCTGCCCGATCCTTCCTCCCAGCAGCCCACCGCCATCGTGTGCCACACGGTCAAGGGCAAGGGAGTCGACTTCATGGAAGGCGAGATCGGTTGGCACGCCGGATCCGTCAGCCCCACAGACCTGGCGCGCGCGCTCGCCTCACTCGACGCCTCCCGAAAGGAACTGGTGTAAGACCATGCCCGTCACCTTCAACTTCCGCGACATGCTGTCGGCCCGCTCCGTCATGGGCGACACCATCAAAGACCTCGGCGACCGGTACGACAACGTCTGGGCCCTGACGCCCGACATCGGCCAGTCCCTCGGCGAGTTCAGTGCCGCCCACCCCGATCGGTTCGTCGACGTGGGCATCGCCGAGCAAAACTGCATGACGGTGGCCGCGGGCCTCGCGTACGAGGGGGCCGTCCCGATCGTCGTCGGCATGGGCATGTTCCTCACGATGCGGGCCTTCGAACAGGTGCGCACCGACATCGGGTACCCCAACCTGCCCGTCCGCATCATGTCCACCCACGGAGGCATGGTCTCCGGCGGCGGATCCACCCACTACATGATCGAGGACATCGCCTTGATGACCTCCATCGTGAACATGACTGTGACCGCGATGAGCGACCCCAACATGGTCCGCGACCTGCTCAACCAGTCCATGGACATCCCTGGCCCCGTCTACATCCGGTTGTCGCAAGGCAAAGCGGACCAGGTGCTCTACCAGCCCGGAGAGCACGAGATCCGCATCGGCAAGGCGATCACGGCCCGCGCCGGCGATGACCTCACGATGATCACCTACGGGGAACTCGTGGCCCAATGCCTCGACGCGGCCGAGGAACTCGCCAAGGACGGCATCAACGCGCGTGTGATCGACATGTTCACGCTGAAGCCGGTGGACAAGCAGGCCATCATCGACGCGGCCCAGCAGACGGGGCGGATCATGGTCGTCGAGGACCATCTCGCCTATGGCGGCCTGGCCAGCATCGTCAGCGACACCCTCGTGGACGCCGGCGTCTCGCTGCAGGCGTTCCGACGCCTCGGCGTGCCGCAGGTGTACGCCGGGTTCGGTAGCGCCGACGAACTGCGCGACAAGCACGGCTTCGGCCTGGCCGCCACCATCGAGGCGGCACGCAACCTCGTGTGACCCAGCCCTCGGCAGGGCTTCTGGTGCGGGTCCCGGATCGTGGGCCCGCACCTCGTCAACGACGACGAACCGACGCAACGACGCGTCACACCTCTCTGGGAGTACTTCCATGACAAAGACAGCCGTACCCACCGCCGACGAGCGGGTCCATCTCGGCGTGTGGCGTCGCCTGGGCTATGCCTCAGGCGATTTCTCCAACAACATGAGCTGGTCGCTCGTCAGCGGCTACCTGATGTTCTACCTCACCGACGTCGCCCTGCTTCCGGCCGTGGCCGTCGGAACGATGTTGATGGTGCCCAAGGCCTTCGACGCCTTCATCGATCCCTTCATCGGGAACATGGCCGACAGGACGAACACGCGCTGGGGCCGCTACCGGCCCTGGATCCTGTTCGCCTGCATCCCGATGCTCATCCTCAACGTCTTGACCTTCTCCACGTTCCCCGCCTGGAGCGAGGGCGGCAGATTCGCGTGGGCGTCGGTCACCTACGTCCTGCTGGTCGTCGCCTACTCGCTGGTGAACATTCCCTACAGCGCTCTTCCAGCGGCGCTGACCCGGGACGCGGACGTTCGCTCCGCGCTCGCCAGCTACCGCATGACGGCAGCGTTCCTGTCCATGACGCTGCTGTCCTTTGGCCTCATCCGGGTCGTGGAATGGGCCGGTGGAGGGGACGCGGCTCTCGGCTACCAGCGGGCGGCCATCATCTTCTCTCTCATCGCCTTGCCCTTCTACTTGATCACGTTCTTCTCGACCAAGGAAGTTGTTCATGTTCCTCACGTGAAGGTGCGCTACAAGTACCTGTTCGCCACCTTGAAAGGGAATGCGCCGGTCTGGTCGCTGGTGGGGGCCTTCTTTGCCTGGGGAGTCCTTCAGGGTGGGCTGTCGATGCGCCTGTACTACTTCACCTACAACGCCGGCGATCAAATCCTCTTCGCGAACAATACGACGATCCAGTCGGCGGTCTCCATGGTGGGCGCGTTCGCCATCACCTCGCTGGTGCTGCGCGTCAAGAACAAGGCGGTCCTGCCAGCCTTCGGGTTCTACCTCGCCGGGGTCGCGTGCATCGTGTGCTTCTTCCTGCCCATCGACACCACGGCCGGGGTGTGGTTGTACTACGTCATGAGCATCCTGATTGGCCTGGGACAAGGGATGATTCTCGCGAGTCTCTTCGGTATGGTGCCCGACACCACCGAGTACACGATCTGGCGCTACAAGATCCACGCGGCGGGTTTCGTCTCGGCTTTCATCACGTTCGCCATGAAGCTTGGGACGGCGCTGTCGGCGGCAGGTGCCGGCTACGTGCTCAGCTGGATCGGCTATGTGGCGGGTGCGCAGCAGACCGGAAGCGCATTGTTCTGGATCAACTTCAGCTCGCACATCTTCGTGGGCATCCTGATGCTCCTGGGTGGATTATGCCTGCATTTCTATAAGCTCGATAAGGCGACCTATGACCGGATCGTCGACGAATTGGACGCCCAGGGCGAAGGCCAAGTCCAAGAGATGGCCTGAGGGCCTCCAGTACAACGGAAGGAACAATCCATGTTGACGGTTGCCATTACCAAGATGGGTCGCCTCAATCATCCCGATCCGGAACTCCGCGGGCGCGTCGAGGTCATCGACTTCCCCGAACAGGATCTGGGGCCGCACGACGTCAAGATCCGGGTCGCCTATGCCGCGATTTGCGGCTCCGATCCGCACCTGGCCGAGGGGGCCTTCAGCTGGGACGTCCCCCAGGGGCTCGGCCACGAGATCTCCGGAGTGATCGAAGAACTGGGAGCAGAGGCACACGTGAACGGCCTCGCGGTCGGCGATCACGTGGCGTGCAATTTCCTGCACTTTTGCGGCACCTGCTACTGGTGCCGCACAGGCAAGCAGCAGTTCTGTACCGAACTGGCCGACTACCAGCGACCCGGCATGGCCGAGTACGTGGTGTGGCACGAGTCCCAGGTCTACAAGCTGCCCGATGACGTCAGCCTGCTGAAAGGATGCCTGCTGGAGCCGGTCTCCGTCGGGGTGCGCATGCTCGACAAATTGCAGCCCCGTGTCGGCCAACGCGCGCTGGTGTGCGGAGGGGGACCCATCGGGCAGATTGCCACGCAGCTCCTGGCACGGGCAGGCGCGACGGAACTCACGATGGTGGAACCGATCGCTGAACGTCGCGACCTCGCCCTGGGGTATGGGGCCGTGCATGTGATCGATCCCACCACCGAGGACCTCACCGCTCGGGCGATGGAGATCACCGGGGGACTGGGCTACGACGTGGTGCTCGACGCCTCCGGATCCACTCGGGCCGTCGGCACCCTGCCAGACGTCACACAACGAGGCGGCACGCTCATCTACGGGGCCATGTATCCGAACGAGTTCGAGATGCCGTTCAACATCGCACAGCTGTGCTACTTCAAAGAACTGACGATCTCTGGCCTGTTCGTCTCGCCATATGCCTTCCCCCGGGCACTGCAACTCCTGCCGTCGCTGGATCTGGACGCCTTCACCCAGGCGGTATACCCGCTCGAACGGGCATCCGAGGCATTCGACGTCCATCTGTCGGGCGCGCATCCGAAGGTGGTCATCGCCTGCAATCCGCAGTGACCTGAGGAGGCGCCGGTCTGGCACACCTGGGGAGGGAGGCGACGCGTTGCCGTCGCCTCCCTCCCCGTTCAGCGTGTTGAGCCACGTCGAGGGTCACCTTCCCAGCCGACGCCGCGCGACGAGCAGCACTCCCGCCGCGCCGGAGGTGTCGCCGTTGTGCCCTTCTTTGCCCGACAGGGGGAGATGACGGCAAACTAGGACGGTGAATGAAAAGAGCGAGCGTCCGGATTCTTCTGATCGCGGAGGTTCCGGGGACCGGCAGCGTCCCTACCGCGGGCAGGGGGCGGGCCCACGCCGCTCCGGTGGCGAGGGTCAACGTGGCGGCGCCCGCAACGACGGCGACCGTGGCCGGTCCTGGAGCGATGGGGACCGGGGCCGCGGCGGGGCTGCTCGCGGCGGACAGCATGGGTCCCGGCGATTCGACGACTCGCGGGGCGGCGACGACCGTCGAGGTGGCCCCAACCGCTACGACGCACAGGGTTCCTCGCGCGGCCAGGGACGCTTTGATTCCTCAGGCAAGCCCCGATCCGGGGATGCGCGTCCGGCAGGCCGGGGCACCGGTCCTCGCCGCGAGGATGCGGGACGCTCCGGCAACAGCGGCTACCGATCTGCGGGGGCCGGGCAGCGCAACCAGGACGGACGCGGACGCGATACCAACCAGCGCAGCTATCGCGGTGACCGTGACGAGCCCCGTGGGTATCGCGGCGGTTCGCAGGAGTCGCGTGGTTACGAAGGCCGTGGTGGTGACTCGCGTGGTTACCAGGACCGTGGTGGTGAGTCGCGTGGTTACCAGGGGCGCGGTGGTGACTCGCGTGGATACCAGGACCGTGGTGGTGACTCGCGTGG
>RRZU010239144.1_pt1 | contig 10897 bp, 7 predicted proteins | sample 2165561 | NCBI WGS metagenome assembly RRZU01 (sample SAMN10456909, study PRJNA506462) | wastewater metagenome | isolation source: wastewater sludge | place: USA: Moscow, Idaho | reverse complement strand
GGCCCGGCCGGTCCGCGGCAGGTCGATGAGGTCCGCCAAGTCAGCCACGGTGATCCGGTCGAGGTGCGCCAGCACGGCAGGCGAGCGGTCGAAGGGCGGGATGGTGAAGCCAACATCCGGGTCGAAGGTCGCCAGCGCCTCCGCCTTGGCCTCACGTCCGCCGAGGTGGACGGTGAGGAGGTCGTCATAGGGCTCATCGGTGTGAGGGTCGACGGTGCCCACGTCGCGCCGCGGCTCCCGCCGGTTGGCGATCGCCTTGCCCGCGACGACATACGCCGGACCGCCCCAGAAGGTGCCGAGCTCCACACCGGGTAGGGCCCGCGCGATCCGTTCCAGGTCCGCGTCGGTCGCCATCCCGCCAGTATGCCGGTTCGCCGCCCGGCCCCACAGGCCCGGCTATGGTCCGTTGAGGTCAAGCACCAGTTGCTCGATGCACTCGACGATATTGTCGTATGCCGATACCACAGCATTCGGCCCGAAGCTCCTAGCCTCCAGGTTGCCCTTGCCGGGATCAGTCCCGCCAGAGACGGCCTTGACCCGGTCGAGGTACGCCTCGATGACGGGGGCGACCGACGGGCGGATCCGAAGACTCCAGGGGTCGTATCCGAGGGTGAGATAGGTCAGCCCGTTCCAGGACGGCTGAGCGCCGAAGATCCAGGCGATCGACAACGGCTCCGTGGTGTCGGGAACTGGTACGCGGATCGACGTGCCCTTGACCCCCCAAGCGAAGCGCAGGCCCAGGGTCCGACACCGGGCGAGAAAGGCCTGGGCGGCCTCCCGGTACGGACCGTGGTCGAGACCTTCGAGGAAGGCATCCTCGCCCGCCAGAAGCGCCGCGGCTGCACCGGGCGAGTGCGCCACCGGGGCAGCCGCGACCTGGGCGGCATGGGCCACCATGTCGCCGCGGGCGAACTGGATGACCTCGAGGAGGAAGTACCGTGCCCGCCGCGCGTTCTCGTTGAGGAAGGCGACGCTGGAGACCATCGACGGGGTGAAGTGCTGAGCCGCGACCACGAAGGTGAAGTCGCCGGTCGACAGCACCTCCGCGAGGCGAGATGACAGCGCCTCCATCGCCGAGGCGTCGAGCTGCCACGCCTCGGCGACCAAGGCCTCCAGCGAGGTCACCCGGCGGTAGCGCGGCTCGACATACCTGCTCATGAGGTACGCCTGGACGACGCCGCGGTCGAAGTCCTCGACCGACATCTTCCACAGGTCCGAGCCGTAGTCGATGAGCTGGGCCAACGCATGCCGGAAGTCAGGGTTCTTCCGGCCCGTCTTCGTCTCGACGAGCACGAGGTCCCCCGTCGACGCGAGGCACAGCAGGTCGATGGCCCCCGCGGCGAGGGCGGTCTCGCGGCCGACGACGAGCAGGTCGCGGTCGAAACCGAGGTCGTCCGCAGGGATGAGCTGCGGGTGGCTCTTGAGCACCTCTTGAAGGACCAGCTCGTTGTGCAGGCTCTGCTCAACCAGGTCGAAGTGCTCCTCACCCTGTTGGATGTGAACTCGCCTTGGCATGGCCCACCCTTCGTGTCGCGATCCTCAGTATGCCGACCCTGGAACCACGCGTGTGCGTGTCACGCAGGCCTGCCTCGATCCCTGCTGGTCCGCCTCGCGCGGGCGGTAGCCCGACCGGTTGCTCGTCACGGGGAGGCTGTGGTTCAGGACCTCGTCCGCCTTCACGAAAGCGCTCGAATGACGCCAAGTCCTCGCCCCTGTCTCAACGCGCCGTCGGCGACACCGCAGGTGCACCGTCACCACGGGTGATCCGTCCGGCCGCGCCATCGTCATACTGCTCGGCGCCAGGCGACGATCACCGGCCAACGGGCAGGGCGCGGGACGTCCTCAGGGGACGGACGCCCCGCACCCACCGACGTGTGCCGACGGTGTCGGCCCGAGCAGCGAGCTCAGCGACCCGGTGCTCCCACCGAGGGCAGCGCCCCAGTGGTCGTGCCGATGTAGCCGACCGCGGTCTTCAGCCGGTTGTTCCACTTGCTGTCGAGCAGTGGGAGGATCTGCGCCCAGTCGGGGTCACTGGACCCGATCTCTCCGGGGTGCTGGAAGTTGCTCATGATGTACGAGAAGCCGTTCGCGTCATCGACGGCCTGCAGGCCGGTCGCCTCCGCACCGGTGGGGACCGAGAGGATGCGGCTCAGTTTGCGGGTGTCGACATTGAACGCCCAGACGAAGTTGTTGTTGCGGTATCCCGTGTCCTCGCCGACGAAGAGGGTGCGCATCCCGGCGGAGAACTTGATGTTGTCACCACCGCAGACCTTGTCAGTCGCGCACTTGTTCCCTTGGGCGTCAGCGGTCGAGGAGTAGACGCCGAGGAGCTCGGGGATGGCGGCCATCGAGGTCCCGACGTACGAGGAGCGAATCGGCATACCGGACGAGTCGTTCCGGCCCGACGCCAGATCGATCTCGTACATCGCACCAGCCTTGTCGGTCATCAGCTGGATGTCGCCGACGCCGTCGCTCATGCCGCTCTCCACGCGTGACATGACGACGTAGACCTTGCCGTCGGCGGCATTGTGCGTCGTGCCCTCGAATTTGTTGAACTCCGTCGTCGCGCCAAGCATCGCCGCGTACCGGCGGGTCTCGAGGAAGGCGGCCGCCTGCTCCATGCCGGGCTTGAGCCGGAGCCACTCGGTGCCCATGTAGGTGTGCACCATCGTGTAGCTCGCGTCGCCGGGGTCGGTGTTGCTGACGTCGAAGATGTCGCTGAACCGGATGCCGCCGTCGACGATCGCCTTGATCTGGGCGTCGGTGGCGTGGCCGAGCCGGATCCAGCTGAGGTCGGCCGAGCCGCCCTGCGCACCGATGGCGCTGGTCTGGTGCCACTTCGCGGCATACAGGGTCCCGGCGGAAAGGTCGGCGCGACGGTCGGCGACGAACATGAACATGCCGGTGTAGGCACCGTCGTCACCCATGTATGCCGTCCGCTGGTCCGCCTGGACGTCGATGAGCTCGCGGGCGGCGCGCCCGAGGGCACGGTGCATGACCACCGAGGAGGTGCCGTACCTGGTGACCCGGACCTCCGGCACGAGCCCGTAGTTGTACGGATTGGCCCGCGTGGAGTCGCCGTAGAAGAAGGTGCTGAAGCTCGCGATGTCGGTGCCGTCCTGGGTGTCCGCGGCCGGTGGCAGACCCTCGCGGACCTTTGCGTCCGGCTCGTACTCCTCGGAGCTGAGGTGGGTGTTCCACGGGGAGAGCGAGCCGGCACAGGGGACCCAGAGGCCGTTGACCTTGGCGAAGCTCACCGGTGCGTAGTGGGTGACCTGGAGCGACCCGAACCGCTTGTCCTGGTCGATACGCGCGAGGCTCATCGTGGCGGGCAGCTTGGCCCAGTAGTCGGGGGCGGTGAACTGCGGGCCCACGGGCGGCAGGCTTCGATACTCATACTGCGTAACCAGAGCCAGACCACGGCTTCTCGTACGGTCGTCCGCACTCATGCCAGGCAGCTGGATCAGCGACTGACCATCGGGGGCGTCGGAGGTGATCTGCCCGTTGGCGTCCATGATCGGCTGGTCGTTGACGTCGAAAAGGCCCCCAACCGACTGACCGTTGACCTTCTCGCCCGTGGCCATGAGCTGGTGATAGGCGAGCGGGAAGGTGCGAACGCTGCCGTTGGCGTAGGTGACCTTCGCCTGGGCGGCCGAGTAGACGTCCGTCTTCTGTTCCGGTGTGGTGGGTGCCGGCATGCCGATGAACTCGATCGACCGCGCCGCTCCCCGGGCCGTGCCTGGGCCCGCAGCGAGCCCGGCTCCGCTGGCCGAGCCGGCCGCTGACGTGGTGACGGCGATCAACGAACCCAGCCCTATGGCCAGCCCTGTCGCCCATACTCGGTGCTTCATGTCCCGCCTCGTCTCAGTGGAGGTGCCATGGCGCTGGCGAGTCTAGGAGCGACGCGCGTCCGTGGATAGGGCGGCCGACATCGCCCGCCTGGCCCGAATGCGATGTATGCCGCCCGGCGTGCGTCGTCAGGGCAGCGCCCAGCGTGCGCCGTCAGCGCAGCGCCCGGCGCATCGCCTCCACCGTCGCGTCGACGGCCGCGGCATCGGTCGCGTGATTGCTCACCGAGAACCGGATCACCGTGCGGTCGTGCCAGCGGCTGCCGCTGGGGTGGATGACTCCTTCGGCGAGGACGCGGCGCAGCACCTCCGAGGTCCGCTCGTCGCTCTCGGCGGCCACGCTCACCTGGGTGTAGACGACGTCATGGAGCACCTCGACGCCTGGAAGCTGGGCCAGGCCCTCCGCGAGTCGGCGCGCGGAGGTGACCATGCCGTCGACGAGCGCTGCCACGCCATCGCGACCGAGACTGCTCAACGCTGCCCACACCGGCACCCCTCGCGCCCGTCGGGACATCTCCGGGACCATCTCGTGCGGGTCGGGCGTCGCCGCTTCGAGAAGGTATGCCGCGTGGTGGCCGAACGCGCGGGTCAGCGCGGCGGCATCGCGGACGACGGCCACGCCCGTGTCGTAGGGGGTGTTGAGCGTCTTGTGGGCGTCGGTGGCCCACGAGTCCGCGTCGGCGAGCCCGGGGACGAGATGCGCCAGCTGCGGGCTGGCTGCCGCCCACAGTCCGAAGGCCCCGTCGATGTGCAGCCAGCCACCGGCGGCATGCGTGGCAGCGGCAACCTCGCCGAAGGCGTCGAAGCTGCCCGAGTGAATGTTCCCGGCCTGGGCGCAGACGATGACGGGGCCCTCCACCTGCGCGAACGCGGCACGGAGGGCCTCGACCCGGATCCGCCCCTCCTCATCGGCCGCCACCTCCCGGGGGTGGCCGAGGCCGAGGTAGCGCAGCGCGAGGTCGATCGAGCCGTGCCGCTCGGCACCGACGAGAACGGTGACCGCCGGTCCGGTCAGCCCCCGCGCGGCAACATCCCACCCCGCCCGCGCCAGCACCTCGTCCCGGGCAGCGGCGAGCGCCGTGAAGTTGGCCATCGTGGCGCCGGTGACGAAGCCCACCGCGCTCTCCACGGGCAACCCGAGGAGCTCGACGAGCCAGCGTCCGGCGACGTCCTCGACGGCGACCACGCCTGGGGTCGCGTCCCGCATCCCGGCGTTCTGGTCCCATGCGGACACGAGCCAGTCCGCGGCCAGCGCGGCCGGGAGGGAACCCCCCATCACCCAGCCGAAGAACCGGGGTGAGTCGATCGCCAGCAATCCCGGCTCGACCGCGGCGGCGAGCTCGTCGATGACGAGCTCCGGAGCCCGACCTGCGGACGGCATACACGCCGGGAGCTGCGCGAGGACGTCGGCGTATGCCGCGCGCGCCGGGATGCTGCGGGAGTCCCTCGTGTCGAGCCAGCGCCGCGCGGCGGACTCCGCCGCAGTGAGCGCCGGATGGGGCAACGGTGCCGTCGGTCCGGACGTGTGCGTCATACGGGACTCCTGTCCTCGGTCTGCCCGAACCGGCGGTCGGCGGGTGGTGACCTCTGCAGTCCCCCACCGTATGACGCTCAGGCGCGTCCGTGACGCCATCGAGATCGCCGTCCTCCCGGGTCGGGAGGGGTCCATTCATCTCGTCGTGGTTCCATGTCCTCCACGGCATTCGCCATGTCAGGCCGGTCACGCGGCCGCCGGCGACGATCCTGCCTTGCGCCCGCAGCGCCCGCCTCACCCCTCGGAGGAAAGCCCATGGCCACCGTCCTCGTCACCGGAGCTTCGGGCTTCATCGCCAAGCACATCGTCCGCGAGCTGCTCGAGAAGGGGCATGCCGTCAAGGCATCCGTGCGATCCGAGCGGGGACGACAGCAGGTCGCTGACCTCTTCCCCGAGGCCGGCCTCGAGTTCGTCTCGCTCGACCTGCTCTCCGATGCCGGCTGGGACGCGGCGATGACCGGCGTTGACGTCCTCATGCACACCGCCAGCCCGTTCCCCACGGCCGCGCCGAAGAACCCCGACGAGCTCATCCGTCCGGCCGTGGACGGCACACTGCGAGCGTTGCGTGCCGCGCAGCAGGCCGGCGTATGCCGCGTCGTGCTCACCTCCAGCTGCGCGGCGATCTACAAGGACTCGGCGAAGCCGCCGATGACCCAGCCCACCCGGGAGCACTGGACCGACCCCGACGGCCCGTCGACCACGGCATACGAGGCGTCGAAGACGCTCGCCGAGCGGGCCGCGTGGGAGTTCGTCGCGCAGCACCCCGAGATGCAGCTGACGACCATCAACCCGGGCATGGTCTTCGGTACGCCCATGGACGAGCACTACGGCGCGTCGCTGGAACTGGTCGAGCGGGTCCTGGGCGGAACCGACCCGGCCTATCCCGCGATGCCAATGCCCGTCGTCGACGTGCGCGACGTCGCGCGGATGCATGTCGGCGTGCTCGACCACGACACCGTGGGGCAGCGCTTCCCCGGCAATGCCGGTGCGATCACCTTCGTCGAGGTGGCGCAGATCCTGCGCACCGCCTATCCGGACCGCAAGATCTCCGGCCGACGTCTGCCCGATGGCCTGGTCCGACTGCTCGCGAAGGTCATGCCCGACCTGCGCACCGTGGCCGGCAACCTCGGTCGCAACCTCGACGTCGACGGCTCGGACGCCCCGCGAGAGCTCGGATTCGAGTACGTGCCGGCCCGAGACGCGGTGCTCGCCTCCGCAACCTTCATCGCCGCGCGAACGAGTGCGTGACCGTGGCCGACGTCCTGTGCACGTGAACCTGCAACGCCAGCGCGCGGAACGAGCAACGCCGAGGACGAGCAGGAAGGGAGTCAGTCCTCAGCTCCGGATCACCTCGATGTCCCCGGAGGTCGTCTCGATGACGATGCGGCGAGCGGCGCCCGGGGCGTGGACGAGCTGGTTCTCTACGTCCCCGCTCGCCGTCGTGACCTGAACGGCATACGCGGTCCCGTCGTTCGGGACAACAAGGCGAATGGAGCCACTCGTCGAGGACACAACGACCGCCTCGGGGGCGGTGCTGAGGCGGATGTCCACATCGCCCGAGGTGGCCGTGATGGTGACCCGTTGGGCGGAGATGTCGGCACCGAGGACATCGCCGCTGGCCGTCTCCACGGTGACGTCCCCGCCAAGGCCGCCCAGGGAGATGTCCCCCGACGTCGTCCGGATGCGGACAGCCGTCGCCTCGGGCACGGCAACATCCCAGCTCGTGGAACAGTCCTGGAACAGCGAGAACGGGCACTCGCCCGACAGTGACACCCGCTCCCCGTCGACGGTGGAGTGTACGGTGGGCTGCTGAAAGGCCCAGCGCAACCGTGCGATGGCCGACGGGCCAGCGGCACCCTCGGTTCCCACCCGCACGTCTCCAAACCCGGCACTGACGTCGAGGACGCCCATGGCGGAGGGCAGGGCCACCGTGTGGGTGTCTGTTCGGGAGTGGGTGTAGCCGGCTACGGACATGGCGCTGCCGCCGACGGCGAGGCAGGCGACGGCAACCCCGAGCAGCCTCAGCATTCGATGATGGGACATGGCGGCCCTCAGGAGTCGTTTCGGAGGTACTGGAGGACAGCGAGGACGCGGCGGTGGTCGCCATCGGTGGGCGCCAGGTCGAGCTTGGCGAAGATCGAAGACACGTGCTTTTCGACGGCACCCTCGGTGACGACAAGCGCTGCCGCGATACCGGCGTTGGCCCGGCCTTGGGCCATGAGGGCCAGGACCTCCCGTTCGCGGGGGGTGAGGCGCGCCAACGGGTCCTTGTGCCGAGACCGGATGAGGAGCTGGGTGACCACCTCCGGGTCGAGCATCGTCGCCCCGGCCGCCACGGAACGCACGGCGTCAAGGAACTCTCGGGTGTCGGCCACCCGGTCCTTGAGGAGGTAGCCGACGCCGCGGGGCCGGCTCGCGACGAGCTCCGCGGCATACTCCTCCTCGACGTACTGGCTGAGCACGACGACGGCGGTGCTCGGGTGCATCTCGCGGACGACCAGGGCGGCGCGGATGCCTTCCGAGGTGAAGGTCGGGGGCATCCGGACGTCGATGACGACGAGGTCGGGACGATGCTGGTCGACGGCGGTGAGAAAGCTCTCGGCGTCTCCGCAGGCCGCGGACACCACGAACCCGCCTTCGTGCAGGAGCCGGATCAGCCCTTCGCGAAGCAGCACCGAGTCCTCGGCAATGACCACAGTCGTCGAGCTCACGAGGGCCTCCGTATGCGGTGCGGCAGGCTGGCCGTGACCACGGTCGGGCCGCCCGGTGGCGAGTCCACGGTGAGGCTGCCGTCGACAGCCCGCACCCGCTGGCGCAGCCCCGTCAGGCCGGTCCCGCCAGCCGGGTCGGCCCCTCCGCGGCCGTTGTCCGAGACGCGGACGACAAGGTCGGCGCCCTGTTGGTGCAGCCTCACCGTGACGGCCGCGGCGTCGGCGTGCTTGACGACATTGGTGAGGCACTCGGACACGCAGAAGTAGGCGATCGCCTCGGTGGTCGGGTCCAGCCGTCCAACGCCCTCGATGTCGACGGTCACCGGGACGCTCGTGCGGGCAGCCAACGCCGAGATGGCGGCATCGAGCCCTCGGTCGGTGAGCACCGGCGGAGCGATCCCCCGAGCCACGTTGCGGATCTCCGTGATGGCCTCCTTTTAGGCAGAGTGGGCCGAGTCCAGGAGCACCTTGGCGCGTGCGGGATCCTCGTCGAGCCACTCGCGGGCCATGCCGAGATCCATCGCGATGGAGACCAGCCGCTGTTGCGGCCCGTCGTGCAGGTCGCGTTCGATCCGCCGGCGTTCCTCCTCGACCGAGTCGACGGTGGCGGCCCGGTCCTCGGTCAAGGTGTCGACCCGAGTCGCCAAGGCCGCGATCTGATCCCGGGTGTCCGGCCCCAGGAGCCACCGCGCCAACGCGACGTCGACGCAGGTCAGCCTGCCTGCCACGAGGGGCGCTACTGCGAGGACGAGACCGGCCGTCGCGGCGAGCAACCAGGTGCCGGTGCCGAGCGGGACCGTCAACCACGGCAGGAGCCGGATGCCTCCCGGCGGCACCATGCTCGGAAGGAAGGGGGTCGCGAGCAGGGGGAGACAGGCACCGAGCACCGACATGACGACGGCCCCGATGAATGTCGCCCACAGAGCACAGATCGATGCGTATGCCGTGGCGCGCCACCGGGTGCGGTCCAGCAGGAGCCGCCGCCACGACGTGGGGTGGGTCACCGCGGCGGGTGCCTCGATCCGTATCCCCAAGAACGCTTCGAGGCGAACCCGCTCGGCCCAGCCGAAGAGTTCGGCGAACCACAAGGTGGGCACAAGGATCAGCGCACCGACGAAGGCGAGAGGGAGAGTGGACACCCCGGTCACCACGAGCACAGCAACCCCGACCGCGACGAGGCCAACAGGCAGGTCGAGCACCAGGAAGACGACGTGCCACCACCCCGCACGCCACCGGGACCGGGGCGTTGACGGGGGGGAGGAGAGGCCGGCCACGGCTCCAACCTAGGAAGCCTGGCCGGAGATGGAAACCCTGACAGTACCCCGGTCATGGTGGGGGTAACCCCAGGGTCGACTCGGGAACCTCCCCCATGGCCACGCCCACAGCACGGCCCAATGCTGTGAGCTATGCCTGAATCTGCCGTGGACTCCACGCTCGCCCCGACCTCGACCGCAGGTCCAACCCCGCCTCCCCAGCCCCAGTCCCGACTGACGGCCTGGTGCGTCCGCCACCGCTGGCTCGTGCTGGGCCTGTCCGTTCTGCTCGTCGCCGGCGGGGTCGCTCTCATCGGTGCGGGTCCGCGGACCATGCCGGCCAGCGACCAGCTCGTCGGTGACTCCGCGGTCGCGAACCGCCTCATGACGCGTGCCGGCCTGGCCAGTGAGCCGACGGAGACGGTCATCGCGACGAGTCGCAGCGGCTCGCTGGACCCGCAGTCCGCCACCGAGCTGGGTCGAGACCTTGTGGCCGCGTATGCCGGTGTGGCTGGAGTTGCCCACGTCGGCACGCCCTTCCCCGGCAAGGACGGTCGAAGCGTGGTGCTGCCGGTCGTGCTGCGAGCGGACTCCGATGCGGCGACGGCCCTTCCCGCACCCGATGAGGTGGTCGAGCCTATGCTCGCAGCCACCCGGGCCTTTGCCGCAGCACACCCGGGCGTGGCGGTCGGACAGATCGGCCCCGGGTCGATCACCTCCGAGATCAACGCCACGCTCGGCGCCGACTTCCAGCGGGCCGAGCTCATCAGCCTGCCCATCACCCTGCTCGTGCTGCTCCTGGCGTTCGGCGCCGTCATCGCTGCAGGCGTGCCCCTCCTCCTCGGTGTCGGCAGCGTCGCTGTGGCTCTGGGCGTGACCGCGGCTGCCTCACGGGGGCTCGTCGCGGTGGACCCCAATACCCAGAGCCTGGTCCTGCTCATCGGGCTCGCCGTGGGCGTCGACTATGCCCTGTTCACCATGCGCCGGGTGCGTGAGGAGCAAGCGGCGGGGGCCACGACCAGGGACGCCATCGTCATCGCGGGGGCGACGGCGGGCCGGGCCGTGGTCATCTCCGGGCTCACCGTGGTCGTGGCGATGTCGGGCATGCTGGTCGCCGGCGGGCTCTACACCTCCCTGGCCTTGGGTGCCATCCTCGTCGTCCTTGCCGCGGTGCTGGCGGCCGCGACGACCCTGCCGGCGCTGCTCGCCGTCCTCGGCCGCGGGGTCAACGCGTTGCGGCTGCCGTTCACCAAGCGACGCCAGGCCACGGTGGGGTCGTTGGACTCCGCCTGGGGTCGCCTCGCCGGTCGGGTGGTCCGACGCCCGCTGGCCTGGGCGCTGGCATGCGGTGCGGTCCTGCTCGCGCTCGCGGCCCCGGCTCTCGGCATGAGAACCTCGCTCGGCGGCGTCGAGACCCTGAGCCAGGACCTCAAGGTCGTCGCCGCCTTCCACCAGCTCGAGGCAGCCGTCCCGACCGACGGCACCGCGGTCCAGGTCGTCGTCGAGGCACCGGCCACGGCCACCTCCCGGGTCGACGCCGCCCTGCGGGCT
>RRZU010628160.1_pt1 | contig 10898 bp, 6 predicted proteins | sample 2165561 | NCBI WGS metagenome assembly RRZU01 (sample SAMN10456909, study PRJNA506462) | wastewater metagenome | isolation source: wastewater sludge | place: USA: Moscow, Idaho | reverse complement strand
TGGAACAAGAGAAGAAGTTTTTAAAACAATTAAATCTTATGAACTTGAGGAAATTAAGAACAATTTATTTGATATTGCAAGTGGTTGCATACTTGGAATAATCAAAATATTGATGAAAAACAATGTAATTAATGAGATGTATTTATCCGTTATTGATCAAAAAATTACTCAGGAGTATGTAAAATTATTTTTGCATAATGAAAATGTTAGAGTTAAGACCTTTTCAAAAGGAGTAATTGGAACAACACAGTTAAATATTCATATTTCTATAAAAAATATCAATGATAAAAATCAAATCATTCATCTTTTGGTCTTAATTGGAAAAATACTTTATATAGTTTTTCCTGAGTATGAAAGATACTTTATAAATTATACACATCCTTATAGTATAGGTGGCATGATAAGTTTTGAAAACTCACAATTTCATAAAATGCACAAAGAAGAATCGGTAACAAGACTAGATGACTATTTGTCAAAAGAATCAGCTATCTTAATACCTGATATTCAGAATACAAATGTAGATAATCGATCGTATAAGTTTCAAGTTTTTCCTAAAATATATGGTAAAGAGTGGGAAGCTATACAAATTAAAGATATTAGTTTGGATGGAATCAAAAGATTTGATGCAAAAATACTTTTAGAGAATGCATTAATAACTAAAGAAGCTGTTGAAAAATTGCTTTTTCAAGTAGTGAGTAAAATTAGAGTTTTGAAGAATCAACCCAATCCTATTACAAAAATTAAGCATGGAACAGTTGAAGCTGATGTTGTTTGTATTTCTGTATTTTTTAAATCAAATGAGAGAAAAAGATTTGCTTTATTTAAAAATAATGCTGATTTTATTTGTACTGCTCATTATTATAAAAGTAAATCTGTTCCAAAAATACAATTGGGATTTGAAGATAACTTTAAATTTGAACAGTTGAAAAAATTTGATATTTTTTGGAATGTTAATTTTGTAAATGGATTAAATAAAAGATGAGAGTTTTAAATGATAAAGAATAAATTAATAAAATACACTAACTATTTAAAAAAATATGATGAAGATTTTAATAAATTTCAAAATACTGCAATAGGAAAATTTATAATTGAAAAACTGATACTAAGAGTAAAGAGTTTTTATTCAATATTATTTACTTTTGGATTGATTTTAGTTGCACAGATATCTGCATTTAATAATATTATACAATGGTCAGATAAAGTTGATGAACAACTAAATCATTCTGATGGGTGGGCATATACCGGATGGTTTATTATTTCATTTATAGTTCCAAGTGGAAATATGCTTGTTATTGTAGTATTAGTAATTATATTAATTATGGCATTGATTATTAGATATAAAGAATTAACTGAAGACGGTGAAATTGCAGTACAAAAAAATAAAAATAAGCTTTTTTTAAAAGAATTAGAATATAAATCTAAAAACTATGTAATAACTGAAAATCATAGTAAAATCATAACAAAACTTGAAAAATCTCATGTAGTAGTTATTTCAGGTGAACCAGGTATTGGTAAAACGACACTTGCAGAAAATATTATATTATCATATGTAAAACAAGGTTTTAAGTTTTTTGAAATTAAAGATTCTATTAATGCGGAATTCCACATTTGCCAAAAAAATGAAAAACAAATATTTTATTTTGATGATTTTTTAGGGTCAAATTATTTAAAAGTAATTGAAAACAAACAAACATCTAACATTGTAAAGTTTATTAATATTATAAAAAAAGATAAGAATAAGAGATTTATTCTTACAAGTCGAACAAATATTTTTAATCAAAGTTTATTATTAGCTGACATTTTTAAAGATCAAAATATTGATAATAATGAGTTTATATTACAAATAAAGAATTTAAGTGATATAGAAAAAGCTCATATTTTGCATAGACATCTTTTTAATAATGGTTTATCTCGAGAGTTTACAGATGAAGTTTGTAAAGATAAAAGATATAAGGAAATTATTAATCATAAGAATTTTAATCCTCGTTTGATAGCATTTATTACTAATATTGATAAAATTGAGAAAGAACAAATAGAAGCAGAAGGGTATTGGGAATATATACTTCGCAAACTAAATAATCCACAAGATATTTGGAAAAATACATTTGATAAACAAAGTGATAGTTTTACTCGTGCTATTGTAATCTTAACTGTCTTTAATGGAAATAAAATAAGAGAAGAGGAACTTAGAGATTCTTATTATAGATATATTGAGTTGGCTGGATTGAACAGTAGCTCACATACATCAAAAGAGTTTGATAGTATCATTGAGGAGGTTGTTAAATATTTTTTAAATAGAAATCAAATCTATAACAAAAGAATTGAATATTCTTTATTTAATCCATCTATCGCAGATTTTGTTTTAAATAGATATAGAAATAATCTTATGATATTGAAAAATATATACAAATCGTTAGAAAATGACAAAGCATTAGTTAGCTTATTTACGTTAAATAAAAATGGATTTATAAGATATGAAGATTATTTAGGAATTTTAAATTTGTTGTTAAATGAAGCTAGTATTGAAAAGAGTCCGGATTATTTAATTAAATTATATCGTTTGGCACATCGGGCTTCTATTTTAAATATTAATCAAACACTATTAAAAATATTGATACAAAAAATTATAAATGGTGAAGTAAGGACAAAATGGATTGAAGACTACTATGAACTAGTTAAATTATTTAATGTCAATCAATTTCATGTAAATGATTTTGATTTTTTCTTAGATTTAATTTTTTATGCAAATAATGATATTGATGATATTAATACTGTGATTAAACTTTATAATTTTTTTAGTGTTCAAGATAGCAATGTTGATAGAGAACTTAATGAGTTAATTACTGAATATTTTAAAGAAGAATTGATTAATGAGGCGGATGGAATTTATGAATCAGATGTTGGATTTGAAGAGTCAATGAATGACAAAGGCTACTTTGAAGTAATTGATGGAGAGATAGAATGGATTATTGATAATAAATATAGTGAATTAGAAGAAAGTCTTGAATATTTTTCTGGTTTAGATATTGATGAAGATGAGATAAAAGATGAGATTGATATTTCTGATATTAAGGAAAGATTATCATCTGATTATACATCTGAAAAATACAATGATTTCACTCGTGAAAAAGATGAAGAGGAATATTCTTCCTCTAGTTTTGAAAAAGATGATATTGAAAATTTATTTGATAAGTAAGGGATGGATAATATAATGAATGAATTTGACTTTATAGAGGAAATAGATTTATATAGAGCATACAAAAAAACTAAATTTGAATTGTTTAATGATAAAAATAGTATTTTGACCGTTAATCTATTTAATTTTGAAAAGAATTTAGAAAAAAATATTTCTAAACTTTGTAAAAAACTTCATAAAAATAGACTAAAAGATATAGAAGTAGGAAGTTTTTTTGAGTATCCCAAATCTTTAGAGTACAAAAAACATCAGATTAGCAAAGAGGAGTTTTGCAAAGATAAATCCATTGAAAAATGTTGCGAAGAAGATACAGTTCATTTCTTTTCGAGCTCTTTAAAGCATCATGAAATTGGAGAAAAGGATATAAATAGGTATGAATTATCATTTAGGAAAATAATTGATGCAAATATTGAATTTCATATTATCTCAACATTATGGGTAATGAAAATTGGTCAATACATTGATGAAAAATTTAGTAAAGATGTTTATGGCTCAAGACTAATTAGAATTAAACCAACTGACACTAGTTTATGTGAATATGATCTTTCAAGTCAAGAGTTTAATATAGATAGCCCAAGAATTTACGAACAATATCAATATAAATATCAAAACTGGAGAAATAACAGTTTTAAAAGTATTAGAGAGTTACATAAAACATCATCTGTGATTGCTATTACAATGGATATTTCAAAATTCTATCACTCAATTAATCCCCAATACTATTTAACAGAAGAATTTTATGAAGAATTTGATTTTAATATAAAGATAAATAATAATTGGAAACAGTTTCATATTGACTTTATAAATAAAATTATTGAATGGAATAAATCTCTTTCTAAAAATAAAGAAAAAGATCAAATTATTGGAATTCCAATTGGTTTAACAGCTTCACCTGTTCTTGCAAATGCAATTATGAAAGAATTTGATAAAAACATTAATTCTATAGCTCCAACATATTACGGAAGATATGTTGATGATATTCTTTTAGTTTTTCCAGATAATGGAGAGTTAAATAGTGGAGAAAAAGTTTTAGAATATCTCAAAAACAGAAATGTAATAAATGAAAAAGGCAATGATTTTGTATTATATAAAGATAGTGAAAATAAAGGTGATTTTAAATTAAAAAAATCAAAACAGAAGATTTTTTATTTAGATAAAAATGCTGATTTAAGTATTATTGATGGAATGGAGGCAGAAATAAACTCTGTATCTAGTGAATGGAGATTTTTACCAGATATTGCTGATAAAAATTCTTCACTATTAAATAAAATAATTGGATTTTATGGAGATGGTAAAGAATTTAATGATGCACTTAGAAAAATTGATTCTACTACAATTAAAAGACTTGGATTATCACTTTTAATTAGTCACTCTCACTCATTAAATGAATATATTTCACCGAAAGAATGGAGTGAACAAAGGTATCAAATATATAATCTAATTGAGAATCATATCTTTATTCCACAAAATTTTATTAATAATTATGCATTTATCTCTAGATTATTCAGGCTTATGATTCATAGTGGTGATGGAGAAAGAGCGTTTTGCTTTTTTCAAAAAGTTAATAATATTATTAAGGATATTGAAAAGATTCCAAACAAAATAACATCAAACGGTGATGTAAAATTTTCTTATTTTGAAAGATATAATAAAATCTGCTTGAGAGAAGTTTTATTAGAATCATTAAGTTATGTAAATACTATTAAAGATAAGTACGCACAAAAAATAATAGATTTACTATTTTGGGAAGAAGATATTCTCATTCATGATGTTTTTTATACTGAAATATTTAATGATTTAAAAACTACTACTCCATCTGATAAAGATAGTTTTATTAATTCTGAGGATTTCCATATACCAGTGAATAAATTAACTAGTGAAGAAATTAAATTTATAAATTTGCACTTCTTTTTAAATGATTTATCTTTTGATAGTTTTGGAACAATTTTAACAAAATTTTTATTGACAAAGAATAAGCAATCTTTAATTAAAAAAATTATGAGCCTGAAAATAAATAATAATTATTTATTTGAAATTAATATTTCAAATAAAGACTATTTATCTTCTATAAATGAAATAAGAAAAATTATTGTTTCTGAATTAAAAATCAATATAAGTAATTTGCCTCTTATTTTTTCAACAAGATTATTGAACCCTTTAGATGTATCAATCATCTTAAATAAAGAGCATAGTGATTTTGTAAAAATTATTAACTCTATTAGAGGCAATAATAGTGATATTGAGAATAAATTTACAAATATTAAAAATGATGATAACAATTTAAAACCAAAAATAATAAAAATTGGTAATAAAAAGCTTAATAATATAGAAAAAGTCAATGTAGCTATTACAAATTTCAAAGTTGAAGATAGTTATTGGAAAGACTCTGTAATAGAAAAACCAAATAAAACATTAAAAAGATTTCAACAATTAGAAGAGATTGTGAATGAAGCTGTACGAAAAAGACCAGATTATCTTGTATTACCAGAATTGGCAATACCTCAAGAATGGGCTTGGTTAATATCTAAAAAATTATTAGTAAATAACATATCCTTAATAACAGGTGTTGAATATATTCATGATAGTCAAAATATTGATCAAAAAATAAAACAAAAAATTGTTCACAATACAGTAATGATGTTTCTAATTTCTGATGATTTAGGTTATAAATATTTAAAATTTTATAGACAAGATAAAACTGTAGCTGCTTATCAAGAAGGAATTGATTTATATGATATTGCAAAGATAAAACTTATTGCTGATTTTGATAAAAAATATGATAAGAAAGATGTATATCAGCATGGAAATTTTTTCTTTTCAACTTTGATATGTAATGAATTAACAGATATTCAAAATAGAGCAAGATTAAGGGGTGAAATAGATAATTTATTTGTTATTGAATGGAATAGAGATGTAAACTCTTTTAGCTCTTATGTAGAATCTGCATCATTAGATATTCATTCTTATATAGTACAAGTAAATAATAGAAAATATGGAGACAGTAGAATAAGAGCCCCATATAAAGAGTCTTTTTTCAGAGATATAGTACAAGTTAAAGGTGGTAATCATGATTATCTAATTATTGGAGAAATTGATATTAAAAGTCTTAGAGAATTTCAATCACATAATGTTTCACCTAAACAGCCATTTAAACCTACACCAACAGGCTTTAAAATGTCAAAAAATAGAGAAAAATGGATAAATAATTTAGAACCTGATAATGAAGATATAGAGGAATAAAACAAATATGAAGATTTTATACTTTTATATTACTAAAAGTGTTGAAATATAAAGAATTGAATTTTTTTATTTAAATCAATAAATCTTATTTCAATTATAGAATTATTAGTAAAAAAATCTTCGTAATTTACCGTTAAGATATCTAATAGTTTTGGAATACTTCTTATCTTAAGCCTTTTAAATTAATAAGAGATTCTAAAGTCTTTCTATCAATTTTAAAAAAAGTACATAAATTGTAAAAATACTTAACTTTCATACAAATAAAATTCATATTATAAAGTTTAAAAGATGCTTAATTAATTATACTTAATAGTTAAAAATATTATTATACTTTAAATAAGAAAAAATATATTAAATAATCGCTTTAATCCTATAAAATAGATATTATTCTATTATACTAAAAAAATAAGAAAAGAAAAAATCGTCTTAGTGAACCATTTTTAGATAGAATTGACTTGTATTTAGTAATTAATGATAGTTTTAATGATAATAAAAATGTCGTAAGTTCGACTGAACTTCATCAAAATGTAATAAAAGCTTTTATCAAACAAAAAAGTAGGGGACAAAAAGAGTTAAATGGAAAACTAAGTGATGAGGATATAAAAAAATATTGTCTTTTAGATGATGAAAGTTGTGAAATTTTAGAAAAAGCAAGGCTAAATTATAGTTTGTCATTTAGAAGTATAAATAAAGTTTTAAAAGTAGCACGAACTATTGCTGATTTGAATAACAATGATATTATCACTAAAAGTGATTTATTAAAGAGTTTGAATTTTAGAAGAAGATAAAGCCTTATAAAAATTATGTTACTATTACGGTTATTTATTATATAAAAGGCAAATAATGACAAAATGCGGATATGTTTCAGTTGTAGGACGACCAAATGCAGGTAAAAGTTCTCTTCTAAATTGGCTTGTTGGTGAAAAAATAGCGATGGTTTCACACAAGGCAAATGCTACAAGAAAAAGATCAAATATCATAGTTATGCATGAAGATGACCAAGTTATCTTTATAGACACACCAGGAATTCATGAAACAGAAAAACTTTTAAATCAGTATATGTTAGATGAAGCTTTAAAAGCTATGGGTGATTGTGATTTGATTTTATATCTTGCACCAGTTACTGACAAAATAAGTTATTATGAAGACTTTTTAGAAAAAAATAAAAAAAATGTAAAACATATCTTGCTTCTTACAAAAATAGATTTTGTAAGTGCAGATGAACTTATGTTGAAGTTAAAAGAGTATGAAAAATACAATGATAAATATGAAGCTATTATTCCTGTATCTATTAAAAAAGCTACAAAAAAAGCTGATATTTTAGGTGAAGTTGTAAAATATTTACCAGAACATCCATATTTATATGACCCAGAGATTATGACAACTGAGCATTTAAGAGATATTTTCAAAGAGTTTATAAGAGAATCAATTTTTGAAAATATTAGTGATGAAATTCCTTATGAAGCAGATGTTATAGTAAATAAAGTAGAAGAAAAACCAAATGTAGATGTTATAAAAGCTACGATAATCGTACAAAAAGATACTCAAAAAGGTATGATTATAGGAAAAGGTGCAACTGCAATTAAGAGAATTGGAAGAGATGCCCGAATGAAAATAGAAAAACTTACTGGTAAAAAATGCTTTTTAGAACTTTTTGTTTCAATCAAAAAAGGTTGGACAAAAGACAAAGAGGGGTTAAAAGCTCTAGGATATGACGTAAACTTATAATAAAACTTCAAAATTAAGCCACATTTTTATATACTTTGATAATAATTATTAAAGTTAAAAATGAGGCTTTAAATGAAGAATATTCTCCCACAAGAAAAATTAACTTTACTTGAGATTGAAGTCTCTGAGAAAATTGATAACAAAAACCTAAAAAACTTTATTTATACTAACTTTAAACTAAAAAATATAACTACAAATAAAAATGATAAAACTTTTTTAATTTATATAAAAGAACTAAAAAAATACCAAATCTTTATCTTAAATGAAAAGTATGATTTTTTTGAATTTCAAGTTTTTGAACAATTTTATGAAAATAAAGAAGAGTTTGGAAAAGTCGATTTATATTTGAGTGAAGATTTTTTTTGTTTATATAAAAATTCTAAAATCTACTATTATCAAAAGCTAAATCAAATTATACAAAAAGATGAACTCATCGAGTTTTTAAATAAAAAATTTCAAATAAATATAGATAATTTTAAACAAATTGATAAAAATGAAATTGAAAAACTAAAAAATAGTTATTTAGAAAAAAATATAAAACAAAATTTATCTTTTCTAAATTTGAATCAAGATTATGGTTTTGTCTTTTTTGTTTTATATCTATTTGTCGTATTGATTTTTTCATTTTTTATCTTTTCAAATGAAGAAAAGATTGAACAAATAGAAAACAAAGAAGAGATAAATATTGATATTTTAAAACATAAATATGAATTTCAAAGTTTTCAAGAAAAACTTGATTTGATTTTCCAAGATATAAATACAAATAGTTTAGATTTACAATCTTTGGAGTTTAAACAAAATAGATTGAAGCTTATTTTAACTTCAAGCAAAAAAGAGGATTTATATCAATTTTTAGAAAAAAACAATAAAAATATAACTTTTTCATCTATAAATCTTTTGGAAAATTCAAATCTTTATGAGGCTGTTATTGATGCTAAAATCTTTGAATGATAAATTTTTAAATAGCCAAACAAAAACAAAAATCGAGCTTTATTTACTTCCTTTATTACTATTATTGCTTATTTCTTTTTATACTTTTGAAGAGAAACAAGAAGAGATGATTTCTACAAAAAATAGTTTTGATGAAATTTCAAATAAAAAATTTGAAGGTTCATATCTTGAAGTTTTAAGTTCTTTAGAGAATTTAGCAAATAAAAATCAAATAACTATTTTAACAAATGAAAAAGATAAAGAATCAATCTTTTTAAAAGGAAAATTAAAAATAATTGTTTTAGAAAACTTCTTAAAACAAATAGAAAATTTAAATAATTTTTCTAAAGTGCAAAGTCTGCTTTTATATAAAAAAGATGAAAATGGTTACTATTTTTTTGATTTAAAAATTAGTTTTGAAAAGTTCTATTTTAAGCAATTAAAAAATGAAAATGAACTGGAGTTAAAAGTTGAAGATGATGCTCTAAACAAAATTTCTAAAGAAAAAGAAATAATAGAAAATAAAAAGTTTGAAATTAATGCAATTATTGATAAATATGCTTTAATAAATGGAAATTGGATTGAGCAAGATGAAGAGATAGATGGTTATAAACTGGTCGAATTAGAAATGTATTTTGTAATTTTGGAAAACGAAACTGAAAAAATAAAATTGGAAGTAGATCATGGAGAATATTTTAAAAATTTTAATTGATTTTTCTTTATTTGAAAAGTATGACAAAGAGTATTTTATTAGTAACAAAATCGTGCCTATTTGTGAAGATAGTATCTCTTTAAAAGTGGCTGTTTGTAAAAATTCAGATTTATCTAATATAAAAGAAAAGTTTTCAAAACTTATCAGTTTTGTTGAAGCTGATGAACTTGATATTTTATTTTTATTAAGTAATTTAGATAAAAAAATATATCTTTATAAAATAGCTTCAAAATCGATTTTTCAAAAAACTGATGAAAAATATATTGAAGAGTTTTTAAATGAATTAACTTTATTTTCAATATATTTAAGAACGAGCGATATTCATATTGAAATGTATAAAAACTTAGTTTTATTTAAATTTAGAGTTGATGGTAGATTAAAGATATTTTTTACTTTTGAAAAAGAGTTTTTTAAATCTATATCTTCATATATTAAACTAATTTCAAATTTAGATATGACACAAATAAGGCTTCCACAAGATGGACGCTATTCTTTAAATATCGAAGATAAAAAGTATGATTTTAGAGTTTCAACGATGCCAACACTTGAAGCTGAATCAATAGTTTTAAGAATTTTAGATAATAAAAATATAGATAAAAATCTTTTAACTTTAGGTTTAACTCAAAGTTTATTACATAAATTAAAACAAAGTTTAAAATTAACTCAAGGTTTGATTTTAATAAGTGGTCCAACAGGAAGTGGAAAAACTACAACTTTATATTCAATTTTAAAAGAGTTAAATTGTGAAGACAAGAAGATAATTACTGTTGAAGACCCAGTTGAATATAAAATAGAAAGTATAAATCAAGTTCCAATCAATCCAAAAATTGGGCTTAGTTTTGAAGTTGTTTTAAAAAATATATTAAGACAAGACCCCGATATAATATTTATAGGAGAAATAAGAGATAGATTTTCACTTGACATTGCTTTACAAGCTTCACTAACTGGTCATTTAGTATTATCAAGTATTCACAGTAATAGTGCAGTTGAAACTATAACTAGACTTATTGATTTACAAGCAGATCCATTTTTGATTTCAACTACTTTAAAACTCATAATGGCTCAAAGATTAGTTTTAAATTATTGTAAATT
>RRZU010585429.1_pt1 | contig 10898 bp, 11 predicted proteins | sample 2165561 | NCBI WGS metagenome assembly RRZU01 (sample SAMN10456909, study PRJNA506462) | wastewater metagenome | isolation source: wastewater sludge | place: USA: Moscow, Idaho | reverse complement strand
GGAAAGCCCACTTTCTTCTGCACGGTCCAGGCTTCGTCCATGCTGTGGGCGATGCCGCTGCGCGCCGACCCGAGGCCGATGCGCGTCATCGCGTCCTTGAACTTCAGGCGGTCTTCGGCCTTGTCGATGGGCTCGGGCTTGGCGCCGACGCGCTCGACGTTGTACTTGGCCAGCACACAGTGGTGCCACAGATCGAGCGCGCAGTTCAGCGCCGTCTGGCCACCCATGGTGGGCAGGATGGCGTCGGGGCGCTCCTTGGCGATGATTTTCTCGACCGTCTGCCAGGTGATCGGCTCGATGTAGGTCACGTCGGCCGTCGCCGGGTCGGTCATGATCGTGGCCGGGTTGCTGTTGATCAGGATGACGCGGTAACCCTCTTCGCGCAGCGCCTTGCAGGCCTGCACGCCGGAATAGTCGAACTCGCACGCCTGGCCAATGACGATGGGGCCGGCGCCGATGATGAGAATGCTTTGGAGGTCGGTACGTTTGGGCATATTTCGAGATTCAATACAACAGCTTGACCGGGATGTGGCAGCTGAGAAAGGCGTCGGTCATGGCCTTGACCACCAGCGCATGGCCAAGGTCGCGACCGCGCTGGGCAGCGCGTTCGGTGCCGCCGCCGAGCAGGGCGTCAAGGCCGGTGGCGCGGCGCAAGGCCGCGTAGCGCGGCTCGGTGGCAAAGGCGGCCAGGGCCTGGGTTTCTTCAGGCGTCGCGCTGGTCGGCAAGCGGGGGGCCGGGTCGCCGGCGCCCGCCAGCATGGCGTCGCCAATCAGGCGCGCGGCACCCGCTTCGAGCACGCGCAAGTCGCCGTCCAGCGTGTCGGCGTGCGCCTGGGCGTAGTCACGCGCGGCCTGGCGCTGGCGACCCGACACCACGGACGACGACAGCCCCGCACGCATGCAGGCCAGTTGCGTGTCGCTCACCAGATCGGCCTTGGCGCCCAGCGGCCAGCGCGCATCCTGCGCGGCGGCGACCTCCATCACGCGGCCGACGGGCAGCAGGCGCACGTAGGCGTCGGCAAAGCGCTGCACGCGGTCGAAGGGCGTTTGCGGCGGCTGCGCGCAGCCCGCGGCCAGCAGGGCCAGCGCCGTCACGCCGCGGCGTGACCAGCGCGGGCATCGCTGCGAGCGGGATGCGCGCGGCGCGCGGAGTTCAGGCATGGCGGTCTTGTTCGAGTTTGTTCAGCAACGCCTGCACGCGCTCGGGCGGCATGTTCTTTTGCATCAGCTGGATCACGCCATCGCCTTCGACCATCGGGCGCAGCACTTCGGCCTCGGCGTCGTAGAACTTGGCGTCCCACGCGGCCAGTTCGCCATTGAATTCTTCATCGGTCCAGGTCTTGCCCTTGGCCAGCAGCGTGACGAGCGGCATGGCCTTGTGCTCGCTGAAGGACTTCTTGTAGGGCTTTTGCGACCAGCGGTCGGCAAACCACTCCTTGTGTGGCGAGGGCAAAGTCAGCATGCGCTTGGCAATGGCTTTTTCAAGCGCGGCCTGGGGAAAGCTGTAGAGCTTCATGCGGCGTTCACTCCTGTTTTGGTAGCTGCTTGCGCTTGACTGGCGTGCGCCAGCTCCATATTTCTTATGAAACGATCAAACAGGTAGCCCACATCGTGCGGGCCCGGCTGCGCTTCAGGATGGCCCTGAAAGCAGAACGCGGGCTGGTCGACAAACGCAAAGCCCTGCAGCGTGTGATCGAACAGGCTGACGTGCGTGGCGCGCAGGTGCGAAGGCAGCGTGTCGGCATCCACCGCGAAGCCGTGGTTCTGGCTGGTGATGGACACGCGGCCGTCGTCCTGGTCCTTCACCGGGTGGTTGGCGCCGTGGTGGCCAAATTTCATCTTGTAGGTCTTGGCACCCGCGGCCAGCGCCATGATCTGGTGACCCAGGCAAATGCCGAACACCGGCACGCCGCTGCCCACGATCTCGCGCGTGGCGGCGATGGCGTAGTCGCACGGCTCGGGGTCGCCCGGGCCGTTGGAGAGGAAGACGCCATCGGGCCGCTGCGCCAGCACCTCGGCCGCCGTGCTCTGCGCCGGCACCACGGTGACGCGGCAGCCGCGCGCGGCCAGCATGCGCAGGATGTTCTTCTTGACGCCGAAGTCGTAGGCGACGACGTGAAAGCGCGGCTCGGACAGCTTGCCGTAGCCGGTGCCCAGCGCCCACTCGGTCTGGTCCCATTCGTAGGGCTGGTCGGTCGACACCACCTTGGCCAGATCGAGCCCCACCATCGGCGGCGCCTGGCGTGCCGCCTGCAGCGCCGCATCGATGCGATCTGGCGTGGCCTGCTCACCCGCCGCCAGCGCCACGATGGCGCCGTTTTGCGCGCCCTGGGTGCGCAGGATGCGCGTGAGTTTTCGGGTGTCGATGCCGGCGATGGCGACGGTGCCGCCGTCCTTCAGGTAATCGCTCAGCGTGCGTTGCGAGCGGAAGTTGCTGGCCAGGGCCGACAAGTCCTTGATGATCAGGCCGGCGGCCTGGATCTTGCCGGACTCGATGTCCTCATCGTTGGCACCGACGTTGCCGATGTGCGGGTAGGTCAGCGTGACGATTTGCTGGCAGTAGCTGGGGTCGGTCAGGATTTCCTGGTAGCCGGTCATCGAGGTGTTGAACACCACCTCGCCCACGGTGGTGCCGGTGGCACCGATGGACTGGCCCAGAAAGACGCTGCCGTCGGCAAGCGCCAGGATGGCGGGCGGGAATTTCCCCTCTAGGGAAGCAAGCACTGGGGTTCTCCGTCTGGTGTCGGTCGCCCGTGCGCGTCGCGCGCCGGCAAGGCACGCGGACTGCTCTCAAAAAAACGAAGGGGTGCTTTTGGCGCGGTGGGGCGACGCGGTTTCGAGAAAAGCCTCCGATTATAGGCGGTGCCCCACGCGCCCGCCGGCGCTTTTAGCCCATGCCTTCGGGCTTGATCTGCGCCCGCGCGATGACCTGGCTCCAGCGCTTTTGCTCGGTGGCGATGAACTGGGCGAATTCGGCGCTGGAGTTGCCCACCGCCAGCGCCGTCTCCTGCGCCAGCTTGTCCTTGACCAGCGCGCCGCGCGTGGCCTTGACGGCTTCGGCCTCCAATTTGGCCAGATGCGCCGGCGCCCACTTTCTAGGCGCCAGGAGGCCGTACCACTGCGTCATCTCGAAGCCGGCAAAGCCCTGCTCGGCCACCGTGGGCACATCGGGCAACTGCGGCAGCCGCTGCCCCGTGCCGGTGCCAATGCAGCGCAGCTTGCCGGCCTTGATGAAGGACAGCAGCGCCGGCGCGCCGACCGAGGCCGCCTGCAGCCGCCCCGCCATCAGGTCGGTCAGCATCGGCCCGGTGCCCCGATACGGCACGTGCAGCATGAAGGTGTTGCTCACCATCTTGAGGTATTCCATCGCCAGGTGCCCCGCGCTGCCGTTGCCGGCCGAGCCGTAGTTGAGCTGCCCAGGCTTGGCCTTGGCCAGCGCCACGAACTCCTTGATGTTTTTGACCGGCAAATCCGGGTGCACGACGTACAGGCTGGGCACCTTGGAGACCAGCGTGATCGGCGCGAAGTCGCGGTTGGCGTCGTACGGCAGCTTCGGGAAGATGTAGGGGTTGACGGCCAGCGTGCCGATGTGGCCGAGGATGATGGTGTGCTCGTCGGTGCTGTTCGCCACCTCTTGCATGGCGATGTTGCCGGCGGCGCCGGGCTTGTTCTCGACAAACACATTCTGGCCAAGCGTCTTGGCCATTTCGGCCGCCACGGCGCGGGCCACGATTTCTGAACTGCCGCCCGGCGCAAACGGCACCACCAGACGCACCGGCTTGCTGGGCCAGGCGGCTTGCGCACGCGCGGCGAGCGGCAAGGCGGCCAGGGCGGCAACGCCAGCCTGCAGAACGTCGCGGCGCGACAAGGGGGTCGATGGCATGAGAGGTCTCCTCGGTGTCGCCGCAAGATCGGGCGAGCGAATTATCGGGATGCGGCGCGCGGAAGAAAATCCGCTCAAACCCGCGCCACCGCGCTGGTGCACAGGCAGATCGCCGCCGCCGCCGCCACGTTGAGCGACTCCTCGCCGCCCGGCTGTGCGATGCGCAGCGCCATCGCCGCGCGCGCCGCCAGCTCGGGCGACACGCCCTGCCCTTCGTGACCCATCACCCAGGCGCAGGGCCACGGAAGCGACGCACGGTGCAGCCATTCGCCCTCGTGCGAGCTGGTCACCAGCAACGGCACCTGCAGCGCAGAGAGATCGCCCGCCGCCAGCCCCTCGACCAGCCGCAACCCGAAATGCGCGCCCATGCCGGCGCGCAGCACCTTGGGCGACCACAGCAGCGCCGTGCCTTTCAGCGCCACGATTTGCGTGAAACCAAACGCCGCCGCGCTGCGCAAGATGGAGCCGACGTTGCCCGCGTCCTGCACACGGTCGAGCACCACCGTGGGCGCTTCGGCTTGCAGCGCGGGCGCCGCAGGCAGATCAAGCACGAAAGCCAGCGGTGCGGGCGACGGCAGATCGCTGATGCCGGCCATCAGCGCATCATCGACAACTACATTTTTAAGAGCTGCTTGCGCAAGTCCGGCAGGCGCCAGCGGCCAAAAAGACGCTGAAAACACGGCCAACGCCGGCTTCAAACCACGCACCAGCGCCGCGCTGCACAGATGCTCGCCCTCCACCCACACCCGCCCCTGCTTGCGGTGCGCGCCGCTGTCTTGCGCCAGCCGACGCAAGTCCTTCAGCAGCGCGTTGTCGCGCGAGGTGATGCGCTGCGGCCCGGATTCGCTCACGCGCTTTCGCCCTGCCGCACGAAGACCGCCGCCACCGGCGCAAACGAGCGGCGGTGGTGCTCGCACGCGCCGTGTTCGCGCAACGCCGCCAGGTGCGCGGCGGTGCCGTAACCCTTGTGCGCGGCAAAGCCGTATTGCGGCCAGTGCGCGTCAATCTCGGCGCACCAGCGGTCGCGGTGCACCTTGGCCAGGATCGACGCGGCCGAAATCGCCTTGACCTTTGCGTCGCCATCAATCACCGCCTCGGCGCGCATCGGCAGCACCGGCAGGCGGTTGCCGTCGACCATGACCAGCGCCGGCGGCAGACGCAGCCCTTCGACCGCGCGCCGCATCGCCAGCAGCGTGGCCTGCAGGATGTTGAGCGTGTCGATCTCCTGCACCGTGGCCAAGGCGATGGCACAGCACAGCGCCTTGTCCATGATTTCGTCGTGCAGGCGCTCGCGCTTTTGCGGGCTGAGCACCTTGGAATCGGCGAGGCCCCGGATGCGTTTGGCCGGGTTCAGGATGACGGCGGCGGCCACCACCGGGCCGGCCAGCGGGCCGCGCCCGGCCTCGTCCACGCCGGCGATCAGGCCGGGTGAATCCCAATCCAGGGGTGCTTGTTCAGCGCGCAAGAAGCGTCTCAATCGCATCGGTGGCCAGGCGGGGCGTGTCGCGTTTCAGTTCGTGGTGCAGCGCGATAAAGCGCTGCTGCAATTGGGCGATTTTCTCAGGCGCGGCGAGCCAGTCCAGCACGGCTTGCGCCAGCGCGGCGGGCGTGGCCGCGTCCTGGATCAGCTCGGGCACGACGAACGGCGCGTCGGCACGGTCGGCCATGTCGTGCGCGGACATGCCGGCGGGGCGATGCAGCCACTCGCGCGGCGCGCACAACACATTGGGCAAGCCGACCCAAGGCAACTGCCGTTTCTTGCGCATCAAACGGTAGCTGAAGGCCGGCATGGCGTAGGCGATGACCATGGGGCGCTTGAACAGTGCGGCCTCCAGCGTGGCGGTGCCGCTGGCGATCAGCGTCACGTCGCAGGCGGCCAGCACGGCGTGCGACTGGCCGCGCACGACCTTCAACGCATCGCCCAGGCCGCTCACGCGCGCCGCGGCCTCGATCTGAGTCATCAGGTGCGGCACCGCGGGCACTATGAATTGCGTAGCTGGTCGCGCTTGCCTGATCAGGCCTGCGGCCTGAAAGAACCCTGAAAGCAGATATTTGACTTCGGCCGCGCGGCTGCCCGGCAGCAGCGCCACCACCGTGGCGTGTTCATCCAGCCCCAGCGCGAGGCGCGCGGCGGCGCGGTCCGGCTGCATGGGAATCACATTGGCCAATGGATGGCCGACGTAGGTGGCCGCGATGCCGTGTTCGGCCAGCAATTCGGGCTCGAATGGGAACAGGCAGAGCACATGATCGGCGGCCGCCTTGAGCTTCAGCAACTTCTCGGGCCGCCAGGCCCAAAACGAGGGGCTGACGAAATGCAGCGTCTTGATGCCGGCTTTCTTCAGGCGCGCTTCGAGGTCGAAGTTGAAATCAGGCGCGTCGACGCCGATGAACAAATCGGGCCGTTCTGTCAGCAGGCGATCTCCCAGTTGCTTGCGAATGCGCAGCAGCTCGGGCAGGCGCGGCAGCACTTCCAAATAGCCGCGCACCGAGAGCTTTTCGATCGGCCACCAGGCGTCAAAGCCCTGCGCCGTCATGTGCGCGCCGCCGATGCCGGCGGTCGTCAGTTGCGGCCAGCGCGCCCGCAAGCCATCGAGCAGCAAGCCGGCCAGCAAATCGCCCGAGGCTTCGCCGGCGACCAGACCGAAAAACGGCGCGGCCCGCACCATGCGCACGTGCCTCAGCGCACGATGCCGCGCGCGGCCGACGACAGAAAACCCTGCATCAGCGCGATGTCGGCATCCGCCTCGGCCACCTCGCCGCGCAGCGCGTCGATCTGCTGGCGCGCGGCGTCCAGCGTCAACCCTTTGCGGTACAGCAGCCGGTACATCTGCTTGATGAGCGTGATGCGCTCGGGCGAAAAACCGCGGCGCTTCAGCCCTTCGGCGTTGATGCTCTGCGCTTCGGCCGGATTGCCGCCAGCGGTGACGAAGGGCGGCACGTCTTGCGCCAAGCGGGTGTGAAAAGCCGTCATGGCGTGCGCGCCGACGCGCCCGAACTGGTGCACGCCCGTCAGGCCGCCCAGAAACACCCAGTCGCCCAGATGCACGTGACCGGCCAGCTGCACGGCGTTGGCCAGGATGATGTGGCTGCCCAACTGGCAATCGTGCGCGATGTGCACGTAGGCCATGATCCAGTTGTCGTCGCCCAGCCGCGTGACGCCCTCGTCCTGCACCGTGCCGGTGTTGATGGTGACGAACTCGCGGATGGTGTTGCCGTGGCCAATCTCCAGCCGAGTCGGCTCGCCGGCGTATTTTTTGTCCTGCGGCGCGGCGCCGATGCTGGCGAACTGGAAGATGCGGTTGTCGCTGCCAATGCGGGTGTGGCCCTCGATCACGCAGTGCGCGCCAATGGTGGTGCCGGCGCCCACGCGCACGTGCGGGCCGATGACGGCATACGGGCCGACGCTGACGCTGGCGTCGAGTTCGGCCCGCGGATCGACCACGGCGGTGGCGTGAATGCCGCTCACGGCGCCTCAGACGACTTTTCTCATGGTGCACATGATCTGTGCTTCGGCAGCGACGTCGCCGTCGACGTCGGCGTGGCAGTTGAATTTGTAGATGCCGCCGCGTGCGCGCTCCAGCGCCGAATGCAGGATGAGTTGGTCGCCCGGCTCCACGGGGCGCTTGAAGCGCGCACCGTCAATGCCGACGAAATAAAACACCGACTCATCGTCGAGCGCGATGCCCTCGGTCTCGAACGACAGCAGCGCGCAGGCCTGCGCCAGCGCCTCCAGCATCAGCACGCCAGGGAAAACCGGCCGCAGCGGAAAGTGCCCGGTAAAGCAGGGCTCGTTCACCGTGATGTTCTTGATCGCGCGGATCGTCTTGGCCTGCATGTCGATGTCAAGCACCCGGTCAACCAGCAGAAACGGGTAGCGGTGCGGCAGCTTGGTCAGGATCTTGTGGATGTCCATCATGGCAGTTTGCTCATCAATTAATAGCTGCTCGCGCTTGATGGTCAAGCGCTGGCGGCCTGTTTTATTCTTGATCCTGCCCTGGCAGAAATTCTTCAAGATGCTTGACGCGGTCGCGCAGGCGGTAGATCTGCTTGAGCGTGGCCGCGTTCTTCTCCCACTCGCCATTCTCAGCGATGGGGAAGAAGCCGGTGTAATGCCCCGGCTTGTGGATCGAGCGCGTGACGATGGAAGCCGACGAAATGTGCACATGATCGGCAATCGTCAGGTGCCCCAGGATCATGCCGGCGCCGCCCACCGTGCAGTACGCGCCAATGCGCGCGCTGCCAGCCACGCCGACGCAGCCGGCCATCGCCGTGTGCTGACCGATGTGGCAGTTGTGGCCGATCTGGATCAGGTTGTCGAGCTTGACGCCGTCTTCGATCACCGTGTCGTCGAGCGCGCCGCGGTCGATGCAGGTGTTGGCGCCGATCTCGACATCGTCGCCAATGCGCACGGCGCCGAGTTGCTCGATCTTCTCCCACGCGCCCTGGTTGGGCGCAAAGCCGAAGCCGTCGCCGCCGATGACCGCGCCGCTCTGCACCACGCAGCGCGCGCCAAGCGTGCAGTCTTCGCCGATGGTGACGCGGGCTTTCAGCACCGTGTCGGCGCCGATGCGCGCGCCACGGCCGATGAAGCAGAGCGCGCCCACGCTGGCCGTGGGGTCGACAAACGCGCCTTCCTCGACCACCGCGCTGGGATGAATGCCGCGCCGCGCTGCGCCGCCGTGCAGGCGCTTCCACAGCTGCGTGACGCGGGCAAAGTAAAGATGCGGGTTGTCGGCCACGATGCAGTCGCCCGCACCATCACCGCCCCGCTGGCGCGCGGCCTCGGCCGATTCGGCACCGACGATGACACAGCCGGCTTGCGTGGTCTTGAGCAAAGGCGCCAGCCGGGGGTTGACCAGGAAGCTGAGTTCGGACGGCTGGGCGCGCTCCAGCGGCGCCAGTTGGGTGATCAGGCGGTCGGGGTCACCCTGCAACTCACCACCCAAGGCCTGAACGATGGCGCCGGTTCGAAGGGTCACGACTCGCGTCTCGGGACGAAGCAATGCAAGTCAGGCACGGCGCGCGCGGCCGAACTCACTTGCCGGCGTTCAGCGCCTTGATCACCTTGTCGGTGATGTCGAGCCGCGGATTGACGTACACCGCCTCTTGCAGGATGACGTCGTACTTCTCGGCCTCGGCCACCTGCTTGACGACGCGGTTGGCGCGGTCGAGGATCTGCTGCAGCTCTTCCTGCTTGCGTGAGTTGAGGTCTTCCTGGAATTCGCGCCGCTTGCGCTGGAACTCGCGGTCCTGGTCCATCAACTGGCGCTGGCGGTTCTGGCGCTGGCTTTCACTCAGCGTCGGCGCCTCGCGCTCGAAGCGCTCGGAAGCCGTCTTGAGCGTGGCGCCAGCGTCGTCGATTTCTTTCTCGCGCCGCGAAAATTCCTGCTCCAGCTTGGTCTGTGCCGCCTTGGCGGGCGTGGCCTCGCGCAGCATGCGGTCGGTGTTGACGAAGCCGATGCGCGCGTTCTCCTGCGCAATTGCTGCGGGCGCGCCCGCCACGGCGGCCAGCACCGCGACCACCATCAGACTGCGAGACATGAAGGGCTTCAAAACGAAGTTCCGATCTGGAATTGGAAACGCTGGATTCTATCGCCGGGGCGCTTGCGAAGCGGCTGGGCAATGGCAAAGCGCAGCGGGCCCAGGGGCGAGATCCAGCTGAGGCCAATACCGGCGGAATAGCGCAGCGCATCGCCGCTGATCTTCTCGCCATCGCCGTACAGCGCACCGACGTCGACAAAGCCGAACAGCCGCAGCGTGCGGTCGTTGCCGGCACCTGGAAAAGGCGTGATGAACTCGGTGTTGAGCACGAACTTGCGCGTGCCACCGATGTAGGCGCCCGTCACGTCGCGCGGGCCGAGCGTGGATTGCTCGTAGCCGCGCACCGACCCCAGGCCACCGGCGTAGAAGTTCTTGAACACCGGGAAGGGCTGGCCGCTCAGGCCCTTGCCCCAGCCCACCTCGCCATTGAAGGCCAGCGTGTACTGTTTGGACAGCGGCACAAACTGCTGGTATTGGTAATTGGCCTTGACGTAGCGCGCGTCGCCGAACAGGCCCAGCTCGCCCAGCAGGCGCTGGTAGCGGCCCGAGTTGGGCGCCAGCGCGCTGTCGCGCGAGTCACGCGACCAACCCAGCGTGAAAGGGAAGGCCGAGCTGGTGTAGCCGAAGCGGTTGGCGTAGTCGAGGTAAGCCGCCGGGATGTTGGTGCCGGGCTTGATGCGCGTGCGCTCGGCGTTGATGCCGAGGTACACGGTGTCGAGCTCGGTCACGGGCACGCCGAATTTCAGGCCGGCGCCCATGGTGATCAGCGTGTAGTTGCCGCCCTGGTCCTGGTACGGCTTCTGGGTGCGGTAGTACACATCGACCGTGCGCGACACGCCATTGGCGGTGAAGTACGGGTCGGTCGCGCTGACGACGATGGTGCGGTTGAACTTGCCGGTGTTGAGTTGCAGATCCAGCTTGTTGCCGGAGCCAAACACGTTGTCTTGCGACAAGCCGAAGGTGAAAGCCAGCTTCTCGGCCGATGAATATCCAGCGCCAATGCTGATGCTGCCGGTAGGTTTCTCCTTGACCTCGACATTCAGGTCGACCTGATCGGGCGCGCCCGGCACCTCCGCGCTCGACACGGACAGTTCGGTGAAATAGCCCAGCCGATCCACACGGTCGCGCGAGAGGCGAATCTTCTCGGCGTCGTACCAGCTCGATTCGTATTGGCGGAACTCGCGGCGGATGACTTCGTCGCGCGTGCGCGTGTTGCCCTGGATGTTGATGCGGCGCACATAGGCGCGGCGCGACGGCTCGGAGCGCAGCGTGATGGCCACCCGGTTGTTGACGCGATCGACCTCGGGCACCGCCTCGACCTGGGCAAAGGCGTAGCCGTAGTTGCCAAAGTGCTCGGTGAAGGCCTTGGTGGTTTCGGCCACGTCGTCGGCGTTGTAGGCCTCGCCCGGCTTGATCTTGATGAGCGACTTGAACTCGTCGTCCTTGTCCAGGTAATTGCCGTCCAGCGTGACGC
>RRZU011353626.1_pt1 | contig 10900 bp, 10 predicted proteins | sample 2165561 | NCBI WGS metagenome assembly RRZU01 (sample SAMN10456909, study PRJNA506462) | wastewater metagenome | isolation source: wastewater sludge | place: USA: Moscow, Idaho | reverse complement strand
TTTGTATAAACAAAGTAAAAGACTGCAGCCAGTGAAAACTGAACAATGAGTTTTGTTTTGGCACTCACCCCGTCGTTTTTCCCTTCTTTAATGATTTTATAATCATCAATAAATCCAAGTAAACCATACGCAAAAAACATAAACATCAATAATAATATTTGAACGTTTAAATGTTTGTTTAAAACAACCAAGCTTACCACAATGGGTAAAATCACAAAAATTAAGCCACCAAAAGTAACGGTACTGTCTTTATCTTTAAATTCATCCAGCGCATACTCACTTACTTTTTGCTGTGCGGTTGTTCTTTTTAAATAATCAATAAAGATGGGATATATAAAGAAGCCCAAAATAAATGTTAATCCTGCACCGATCAATCCGATTGTCATAATAAATCTCCTTTTTCAAGTTATTTCAGTGTAACTTCTATAACTTGATTTTCTTTTAATTTCGTTTGTGGTTCAACAGATTGTTTTTCTACAAAACCACTGCCATTAATTTTAATTTCTAAATTCATAAATTGTGCTAAAGCCGTCACTTCTTTAGCTGACCAGCCTTTCATATCCGGCAAGATATGTGTATTCGAATTTGTATTCAATAAAATCTTTTCATTATTCAATACAATACTGCCTCTTTGAGGATATTGTTGGATGACAATGTCTCCATCACCTAAGATAATGGGTGTATACCCAAATTCTTTCAGTTCAGCCTTGGCTTTATTAACACTTAAATTAACATAATTCTTCAATTCAATTTGATGGACAGGTGCTTCAGTATTATCCGTTTTATCTTCAATATCAATTGGATAATTTGAGATCAGTGTCTTAATCACATTATTCATCTCAGCCGCAACTTCCCTAACAGGGTGACCATCAAAGGTACGATAGGCATAGTAAAATGCATACTTAGGATTTTCATAAGGAAAACCAAGCATGGCTGAGAAGATATTTTCATCTTCTGAATATTTCCCATCAATAACAATTTCAGAAGTACCACTTTTACCCATGACACGAATGTTTTCCATGGAAAAACGGTCTGCCCCAAAGGGTTGCTGTTCAACGTTTTCAATCATTGCATCTCTAACAAGTTGTACTGTTTCTTCGGTAAAGACTTTGGGTCCTTTTGTGACTTCGGCTTGATATTCAACTTCACCTGTATTTGGATTTGTGATCGATTCTACAATATAAGGTTTCACAACACTGCCATCACCAAAGATCGCGGTGTGTGCTTGAAGTAGTTGTAGCATGGTTACAGTGGATCCTTGTCCAAAACCATTGGTTAATTTCTCATGGTAATATTCCCAAAGCTCATATCCTGATGCTTCAGGGAGTTTTCCAATGTTTACCGGTTCATAAAATCCAAGCTGGCGCATATAACGTGGGAAGGCTTCTTTACTGAGGTGTTGTGCCATGACTTCTGCAATCATAACGTTTGAAGAGCGTTGATACCCTTCTTTCATCGTAATGGTACCGTAGTTTTCTTGAAATGGGTTTTTAATCACTTCTGTATACCCTTCACTGGGTGAAACACGTTTTCCGGTATCATTGTCATATATTTTAACATAATAAGATGATCCATCATATAAATCATCTGGACTGATGGCTTTTTCATTTAAAGCCATTGCGTAGGTTAACGTTTTCATGGTGGAGCCTGGTTCATATTCATATTCTGTGGCTCTGTTTAAATAAAGCGTATCTGGATCATTGGCATCAAATGCAGGGGCATCTGCCATCGCAATAATACGACCTGTTTCAATATCAATTAAAGCACCCCATGCTTCTTTTGCGAGGACACGTTCATTTTTCATGATGTTATTCAGTGCTTTATCAAGTGACCCTTGCACAATCTTATCAATGGTAAGTCGAATATCTTTACCATCTTCTGCAGTTTCAGATAAAAAATCAATGGAATCATAACGATATTGGTCACGATCTTGTCGATAAACCTCTACCCCGTTTTTACCCGTTAGTACATCATCATAGTACTTCTCAACACCCATAACGCCTTCTTGACGGTTTAGTGTTTCATTAAAAGTGGTAAGACCAATCAAGGTCGATCCAAGACTGCTTGAATAATACCCTCTGATTAAAACCGGTGTGAAGCCAAGTCCTGGTATATCATATGCGTCCAGTGTTTCTTTTTGCGTGGTTGTGATTCTTTTTCCTTCAACCCCAAACTCTACTTGTTTAGCCGTTTCATCACTGAGTCTATCTAACACAAAATCATATTCTATATTTAAAACCTTTGCGATTTTCTCAGCTGCATCTTCCTTGTCGACCACATAAGCTGGTTGTGTGCCATCAAAGCGATCTTCTGCGATATAGGCGTGGACTGTATAAGCTGTGTTGTCTTCAACAAGCACTTCATTTTGATAATCTAAGATGCGTCCCCTTTTGGCAACAATCGGTTCATGAATGGTATGAATGTCTTCGATTTCATGTTTAATGTCTGTTTTTGAATTGATGTGGTAGCCCTTGATGCTCACAATAAAAACATTGATTATCAACACAGAAAAAATCGTGATAATCAATGTAAATGTAATCAATAGTCTTCTGTTACGTTTAGCCTTCAATTTTAATCACCCTTATTAACAAAGTAACTGTTGTCAATATTGTGTTGAAGTCCTGAGGATTCTGCCTTTTCAACGATGTTTGCATAATCGCCCATGGCATTCACTTCACGAAGGAGTTTCTCTTTATCTTGAGTCAATTGTCTGACAACAATCTTGTTTTTTTCGATTTCTCGTGCAAGACGTGCTGTGTTTGCATGCACAAAGATTTTCGTTACAAAACTAAGTATAACACAAAGTGAAAAAATTAGTGTAGCATATCCAAATAGATTTAATTTTTTTTGTTTTCTTTTTCTTACGAGTTTAGCCATCTTCATGCATCCTTTCTATGACTCTCAATATGGCACTGTGTGCTCTATTGTTATGTTCAATTTCTTCTTTACTGGGTTTTTTATTTCTGTGAATCCATTTGAAGCTGATATTGTCTTCAATTGGAATCGGAATTCTTGGATTTACTTTGGCTGGTGTTGCTTCTTTGGTGAAAATGTTTTTAACCAAACGATCTTCAACACTGTGAAATGTAATGACAACGACCCTGCCACCCACTTTAACGCGTTTGATTGCGGCTTTTAAAGCTTTTTCAATATCACCAAGCTCATTGTTGACTTCCATACGGATTGCTTGGAATGTCTTCTTAGCGGGATGACCTTTTTTAAGTTCACGATATGGATAAGCTTTTTTAATGCACTCAACCAGTTCAAATGTGGTTTCTACGGGTCTATTTTCAATGATGTGTTTCACAATGCCTTTTGCATAACGCTCATCTGAATAAACCTTTAACATTTCAACCAGTCTTTCTTCTGGATATTCATTCACCACTTCATAAGCACTTAAGGCTTGAGTTTGGTCCATCCTCATATCGAGTCTTGAATCAAATCGATACGAGAACCCACGGTCTTCATCATCAAATTGTGGGGAAGAAACACCTAAGTCAAATAAGAACCCATCGACTGTATCAATGCCTTGTCGATCTAAGACTTTTTCGATATTGGCGAAACTGTCATGGACAATGATTGAACGTTCACTCAACAGTTTCTTTGATGCTTCGATGGCATCCAGATCTTTGTCAAAACAAATGAGTGTGCCTATATCAAGTCTTTTATCAATTTCTTGAGCATGCCCTGCGCGCCCTAAAGTACCATCGATGTAAATTCCTGAACTTTTTATATTTAAAGCTTTGATTGCTTCTTTTAACATTACTGATTCATGCATATTAGAAAAACTCCGTTAATTCTTCTGCAATATCTTCAAAGCTTTCGCTTGCGATTGCATAGTATTCATTCCATCGTTCTTGATCCCAAATCTCAACATGATCACTGACGCCAATCACAACACACTCTTTTACAAGTTGTGCTTCTTTGACTAAGGGTTGTGGGAGTCTGATTCTTCCTTGAGCATCAAGAGTACATTCAGCGGCTTTAGCCATAATCATATGTGTAAAGCGACGGGCTTCACGCTTTGTACTGGGTAGTGTTTGAAGTTTTTGGTAGAGTTCTTGCCATTGTTTTTCAGTGTAGATTGCCAAACATCCATCGAGCCAGCGCGTTACAATCATGGTCTCACCCAATTCCTCACGAAACTTCGCAGGAATGATAATGCGACCTTTTGTATCTAAATTGTGTTGATATTCGCCCATGAACATTTGAAACTCACCACTTTCTACCACTATATGACACTTTCTACCACAATTATATCATATTATAGCTAAAATGGAAGAAAAAACCACGAAATAAGTGGCTTTTTAGACAAAATAAAAAAACGCCACATACGTAGCGTTTTATGATTAATTTTAGTTATTATGCACTGGTTCGATCAAATAAATCGTAGAGTACCTCTACCTTTAAACCGAGGGTCATCCCACCATAGGTAAAGACAGCAGCAACCAGTAAAATTAAAAACATGACTTTATCTGACATTCTACCCGTAAGTAGGTTTTTGGCTAATAGAATAACCACACCCATGACAAAGGCAGAAAATATAATTTTAACTAAATCTTTGATAATCGCAATCATGCCAAGGCGTTCAAACTTCTTCAATAAACTGATGAATAAAAAGCTTGCGCTGGTTAAGGCACTGATGGATAAAGCAAGAGTCAAACCTTTAATCCCTAAAGTGAATCCCAACACAAAGAAAAGTAAAATTCCTAAAGTAGAATTAATGATTTGCGCATATAAAGGTGTCATAGAATCTTGATAAGCATAATGAATTCTCATAAAGAGATCTTTAAGGGCAATAAAGAAAAGTCCAACTGCCGCAAATCTAAAGACATTACTCAAGACTTCTAATTCTTCAGGTCCCACTTTACCCCCACCATAAACAACAGTTACAATTTCATAACTTAAAGTCATAAAACCAACGGTTGCAGGAATGATAAAAAGTGAGATCAATAAGATAGCATCATTCATGGATGAGACCACTTTACGTTTGTCATGTTTAGAAGCCGCATTTGCGATGGTAGGATAGGCAACAGATAAAATACCTGTCACAAATAAACCGGTCGCAAAACCCATTAATCGGGTCGACATCATGATATAAGAGTAACCACCCTTACCATGGATAAAGGTTGATGAACTCATCATGATTAAATCTTGTAAAGACAAGATGGCGGTTGAAATAAGCAGTGGTCCAGCAAGTGTCACCATTTTTATTAAATGCGGATCTTTAAAGTTAAAGACCATACGGTATCTGAACCCGTACTTACGCATATATAAATAAATGATCGCACCTTGCAGTAAATATCCTGCTAACGCCCCATAAGGCATGATGGAGGTCGTCCCTGCTTTATAAGATAAAATGGTTGTTGTGATGATAATGATGTTACTGGGAATTGAAATTAAGTTTGGTAAAACAAAACTTTCATTCACATTTAAGTATCCTGTTCCCAATTGAATAATCGCAACGGAGATGACACTTACAGAAATCACACGCACAAAACTTGCGGCCAAGGCATTGGTCTCTTGATCAAATCCTACCGCAGCAATTTTAACCATCACATTGGGAAATAGAAACATAAAGATCCCCAACACAAGCGCAAAAGAAATCATGATATTGAAAATATTATTCACAAAATCATTGGCTTCTTCTTCACTCTCTTGTTTGACACGCGTATACATGGGAATGAATCCTGTCACAAATGCCGCTGCGACCACCGTTAAGACTAAAGATGGCACACCAAAGGCAAGCATGAAGGCATCACTCACTACACCCACCCCAAAAAAGTATGAGATGATTCTGTCACGCGCAAACCCAAATAGTTTCGCAATGATGGTTACAATCATGACAACAATGGTTGTTTTTTTCATGATTTAACTCCTAGATGACGCGCCATTCTAGTTCTAATGTCACATCATATTCTTTTTTCACACGGTCTTTACACTCTTGAATAACCGCCGCAATGTCGTCTACTTTAGCATTTCCTGCATTCACAATGAAGCCAGGATGTTTTTCTGATACCAAAGCATCTCCAATTCTAAAGCCTCTTAAATCAACCCCATCAAAAAGTTTCCAAACAAATAAGGAATTGCCTTCTTTGTCTTTTGGACGCTTGAAGACAGAACCTGCGTTTGCGAAGTTTCTGGGTTGTTTAACATAACGTTCATGACGATAATCAAGCATTTGTGCTAAGACTTCTTCGTAGTTTCCTTCAATGGCTTTAAGTCCACATCTTAAAACATAAACTGGTAAATCATTGAGTTTTGAATAACGATATGCAAAGAATGACTCATCTGGAATGATTCTTTGAATTTCATTTTTTTCAATATTATAGACTTCGATCCAGTTTACATATTGTCCGATGCTATATTGCCATTGTCCAGCGTTCATATAAAGTCCGCCTCCAATGGTTCCAGGAATATCTTCGGTAAACGCAAGTTCACCAAGCGATTGTTCACACGCAAACCATGCAAGACGGTGCATTCTTGTGCCTGCTTCACAAATGATTTCATTGCCATCAAATTCAATATCGTTAATTAGATTTGTAAGGATGAATGCATAAGATTCATCATAGTATTCTTTTGAAAAGAAAATATTGGAACCATTTCCAATGACCACAATTTTACGATCTTTATAATCTCTTAATGATGACACAAACCCTTCAATTGAATGTGGCATGACTAAGGTATGGGCTGTGACATCCAGTCTGAGTGTGTTGTAGCGTTTTAAGGACGCATGATTTAAAATAAAATAACCTGTCATAATTTCTCCTTATAATTTTTAATAAAAAAAATCTTGGTAACCCAAGATGATTTTACTTTTTATCACGTTCAACGCGGTGTGGTACGCTCCACTCACCTGTAACTGGGTCTTTTACAACTGTTACGCGTGGTAATTTAACATGCGTTCTTCTTTTCGCTTTACGAGTTTTTGACGTTCTTCTTTTTGGTACTGCCATGGTATTCACCTCCGTTAATCAAATTTGAATTGTTTTAATTTTGCTAATCTAGGATCTAGTGTCTCTTCTTTTTCTTTGGTGTAGTCTTCCTCTGTCAGAACACGCCATCCATCTCCAGACGGATACGTTTCAAGTTCAGGGTCAACGACTTTAATTGGGATTTCAGCTAAGATTGCGCTCCAAATAAAGGGCCATAAATCAATCTCTAATCCTTCTACCAAAATTAAATCTTCATCTTCTTCAAGCAAGTCATTGTCTTCAAACATAAATGTTTCTGATAACTTTGTCTCAATGTCAATTTCGATAGGAACTAAAGAAATTGCACAAGGGACTGTAACAGAACATGTGATGTCCAATCCAACAATAAACTCGTTTGACTTAGAATCATAGAATCCATGTCCACTCACATAAATATCTTTCATATCACTGTAACGTTCATGTTCAATATACGATTGATCATCAAGTTCAATGTGTTCAGATATTGTTAAGTAGGGATTCTCGAGATCTTCAAGATCATAACGATGCAACTTCATACTATCACCTAACTTTAATTGCTATTCAATTATAGTGAATATCAAGCCAATTGTCAAATATAACTTTGCGGTCTTTTTCACACTATTCACTGAATCATTTTCTTATTTAAACTTCCACATTTTTCATGGCTTTTTCGTAACTTTTTTTAATACGATCCATGCTAACGTGGGTATAAACTTGTGTTGTACTGATGGACTCATGACCCAGTAATGCCTGCACCACCCTTAAGCTTGCCCCATTATCTAAAAGATGGGTCGCAAAGGTGTGTCTGAGCATATGCGGGTGTAAATGAGATCTTAGATTCGCCTTTTCGCCTTGAATTTTTAAGATGTACTGTAAACCTCTAACAGAGAGTGGTTTACCACTGTTACTCACAAAAAGGAAGTCATGTTTTTCATTTTTTAAAAGTTCGGGTCTAACACTTTCAATATAAAACTTCATACTTGGTACAAGACTTGGATAAAAGAATAAATGTCTTTCCTTATCTCCCTTACCCACAACCTTCAACATCCTTTGATCAAAATCAAGATCATGTAGACTTACATTACACAGCTCACTGGCCCTTAAACCACACGCATACATCAGTTCAATGATCATTTTATTACGATATCCAAGATCATCCACTTCACAAGATGCAATGAGTTTCTCAAGCTCTGAAAACATCAGAAATTCTGGCAAACGTTTTTTTCTTTGTTTGATTGAAACATTTAGAAAAGGATTTTCTTTGGCACCATAATTCATTTGCATGAATTTCATAAATGATCTTAAAGATGATACTTTTCTGGCAACACTTGATGTACTCAAGCCTGTTTCATATAAAACATTAAGATAGGCATATCCAAGCATACTATCTAAAGCCATGATATCTTCATCTTCGATATAATCAAGAAATTGTAAGATATCAGTTTCGTATGCATCTTTTGTGTGCTTTGAAGCAGTATTTCTATAATCTGTATGTTTTAAAAAGTTATCGAGATAAACTTTGTTTAAATGCTCTGACATGGTCTAAACTTCTTTGTGCCATTTCTTCACGATCTTTAAGTCTGTTTTGTACAAGTCCAAAGTTAGCATTCATCGGTTGGAAATTGTGTGGGTTTGCACTTGCAACATAACTTGCCATAGCACCCATCACTGTTTCTTCTGATAAATGATGTAAGGGTCTTTCTTCTAAGTGCTCAATCATATTCAGTGCTGCATATAAACCACTGGCACTGGATTCAATATAACCTTCTACACCGGTAATTTGTCCTGCGAAGAAAATGTTATTGTATTCTTTCATTTGATAGTTTCTATTTAAACTCTTGGGTGCATTGATAAATGTATTACGGTGCATAACACCATATCTTACAATTTCAACATTTTCTAAACCAGGAATCATTTGAATGATGCGTTTTTGATCGCCCCACTTGATTCTTGTTTGAAAACCAACCAGGTTATAAAGTGTCCCTGCTGCATTATCTTGACGCAGTTGCACAACCGCATAAGGTCTTGTGCCGTCTTCTTTTTCTAAGCCTACTGGTTTAAGCGGACCAAATGTTAATGTTTTGGGACCACGCTTTGCCATCACTTCTACGGGCATGCAGCCTTCAAAGACTTTAAGGTCTTCAAAATCACGCATGGGCGCAAGTTCTGCTTCAATCACAGCACGATGGAAAGCATCAAACTCATCTTTAGTCATGGGACAGTTAATATAGTCTTTACCATCCCCTTTGTCATAGCGACTTTTACGATATGCAATATCAAAGTTAATGGTTTCTGCATCCACAATAGGTGCGACGGCATCATAGAAATAAAGTGATGTATCATGTACCAAATCTTGAATTGACTTTGATAAGTTATCAGAAGTCAAGGGACCTGTTGCAATAATGGTTGGAATGTTGGGATCAATTTCTGTGATTTCTTCTTTAACAATCGTTAAGTTGTCAAACGTTTTTAATGTATTTTCTACATATTCACTAAAATCTTGACGGTCTACCGCCAATGCACTGCCTGCTGGAATACGTGCATTGTCAGCAGCTTTCATAATCAATGAATCTAATTGACGCATTTCTTCTTTTAAAAGCCCTGCAGCATTGGAAAGTGCATCAGAGCGAAATGAGTTTGTACAAACAAGCTCAGCCAAGTTTTCTGTTTCATGAGCTGGCGTTTGTGTTTTGGGACGCATTTCGTAAAGTGTGACGTCATATCCTTTTTTCGCAAGTTGATATGCAGCCTCACTTCCCGCAAGACCCCCACCGATGACTCTAATCTTCTTTGACATCTTGAGTTTCTTCCTTTTTTTCTTCTTTTTTATTCTTCTTTTCTTCAGGTTTAATATAACGACATTTAGGGAATGCTGAACAGCCTGTGAAGTATGTACCATAACGGCTCTTTCTTCTTACAAGTTCACTACCACACTCAGGACAAATTTCTCCTGTAAGTTCTGGTTTTGCTTTTTCTTCTAAGGGTCTATTATATCGACATGCTGGGAAATTATTACATGCAATAAATTTACCATAACGTCCTGTTCTATACACAAGATCACCACCACATTCGGGACATGCTTCCCCTACCTTTTCAGGGGGTAGTTTGACCATATTTTCATCTGCTTTTTCAAGCAATGGATAAAACTCATCAACGAAAGCTTGAAGTGATTTAACGTTATCTTCATTGCCTTCAGCTATTTTATCTAAGGTCTCTTCCATATCGGCTGTATAGTGTACGTTAATAATGGATTCAAAGTGATCTTGTAGGTTGTCATTGGTAAGGACACCTTGTTCTGTTGGTTTAAAGACACGTGTTTTATTGGTTTCTGATTGTGCCCCAAAGGTTGAATAACCACGTGCTACAATCGTATCTAAAATCATGGAATAAGTCGATGGACGACCAATGCCCAATTCTTCTAATTCTTTAATAAGACGGGCTTCAGTATAGCGTGCTGGGGGTTGTGTAAAGTGCTGTGTTGGTTCAATCTTCTCAGCTTTATACATTTTATCTTCATCCAGTTCCCCAATAATTTTATCAGTACTTGTTTCGTATGAATATACTTTTAAGTAACCATCAAATTGTAAGACTTGACCTGATCCATTGAAGTCGTAGTTATTTTGTGTAAACACAACACTTACAGCATCATAAACAGCAGGTGCCATTAAGGACGCCAGTGCACGATAATAAATAAAACGATAGAGTTTGTATTCATCAGGTGTTAAAACACTCTTTAAGGATTCAGGTGTACGTGTGATGCTGGTTGGGCGAATAGCCTCGTGCGCATCTTGTGTGTTTTCTGTTTGTTTGGGTTGTTTGTAGCTTCCTACATACTTTTTACCATGTTCTTGTTCAATGTATGACATGGCACTTTCCACAAAACTGTCTGAAAGACGGGTTGAGTCAGTACGCATATAGGTAATGAGCCCTTCTGTTTCTTTTCCAAT
>RRZU012664887.1_pt1 | contig 10902 bp, 8 predicted proteins | sample 2165561 | NCBI WGS metagenome assembly RRZU01 (sample SAMN10456909, study PRJNA506462) | wastewater metagenome | isolation source: wastewater sludge | place: USA: Moscow, Idaho | reverse complement strand
TTTTCATAGTTGGTTGGCATTCTTGACTCATCTAATTCAGTACCAATTAGATAACCATAGAATTTTTTTATTTTTCCACCAGATTTTGCTGCTAAGAGTCTCGAATACTGTACTAAATCAGGAATATGATCTTGAAGAGGTGCAAATTACTGAATAAACCGACCACCCATTCTTGTTCGTACCGTACCATCTATTCCTATTTGTCATGTACCACTCAAGTTAAAGAAATGGCTCTAGACTATAAGATTTGATCACTTAGTCTAGAGCCAAAAAATTGGTTTCACTCTTTAGCAGAATATAATTTTTCTCTATAAGATCGCCCATGTACTTCTAATTCATATGAACGATGCAAGATTCTATCAAGAACAGCGTCAGCAATGGTTGGGTCTTGAAACTGCTCAAACCATAATTTTTTCGGAACTTGACTGGTAATTAATAGCCCACCATTTTGTGATTGCTTATCAATAATTTCAAGGAAAGAAGGTGCTAATGATTGGTTAAAACCGCCTAATCCAAAATCATCTATGATTAATAGCTTAGTGGAACACACTTTCTTTTTGAAATTTCTAATCTCACCTAAAGCTATTGCATTAGAAATTTCATCAAATAAATGAATTGCATTGAAATACATAACACTATGCCCACGATGACAAGCCTCAGCTCCAAATGCACAAGCAAGCCATGATTTTCCAACGCCTGTTGCTCCAGAGATAATTAGCCCACGGCAGTCACTAATCCATTCACAATTTGCATAATGATTGATGTTTGCTTTTTTTATCTTACGCTCTACCGCATAGTCAATATGCTCTAATCGCGCAGTTGGATAACGAAATTTTGCACTTGAAAATAACCGCTCAATTCGGCGATTAGAACGGTCATTGATTTCAGCATCTAAACAAAAATCTAACATGTCTACGAAGCTAGTGCCTTGTTCTATCATTTGATTCAAAGAGATTTCTGCAGTACGAAGAAAACCTTTCAATTTAAGCTGCTCTAATTTATCTTTAACTGAGGTTTTAAGCATGTGCGACTCCATGAGATTTTAAATAATATTCTGCACCGCGAATGTTTTGATGATAATTTTGTGCTTGATTCAACTCATTTGGCATATCTTGGACATGATATGCATTATTTATAATAATCTTTTGTAGTCGATCTAATGCAAAAATAAAGCGTTGTAAAGCATAGCCACAGGCTTCTTCTAGACAATGTGATTTTTGATTATCAACCACCCATTTTCTAAACTTATTTAACGATTTGATATTTCGTGCTAAATCACGTTTTTGAGCAAGAATCCGCTCAACATATTTAGAGGTACTTGAACCAATACGATTCGCCCATAATATAATTTCATCTTTTGACAATCCTTTCTGTGCAAGATGATTAGGTGACATATGTTCTTCAAGACAAAAGTCTTGGTAGGTATTGGAGCTTAGATGATGTTCTGCAATTTTCTCACGTTCATAAAATATATGAATAGAATTATTGGAGATTTTGAGATCAACCTTTAAGTGAATATATGTATAAGGCACTGAATAATGGTTAGTCAAATATTCAACTCGATAAGATTCGCTTACACGGACATTGCGTTTCCACGTACAAAGCTCATAAGGGTAAAGTGGTAGCGGATTTAAATCTTTAGCGTCAAGGACATTAAACTGCTCAAAACGACTAATGGTAAATCGATGTGTTGTTTTTCTATTAATAATGTCCATTTTCTCTTGAATGGCACGATTTAATTCGTCTATTGAGAAGAATTTTTGATTTCTTAATGCAGCTAAAATTGAACGCTGAACAATCTGTACACCGACTTCCGCTGGGCTTTTATCTTTAGGTTTACGAGGACGAGTTGGTAATATTGCAAAATCATAATGTGCAGCAAAATCTTCAAAGTCCTTCTGTAACTCTAATCCAGTTTTATTATTTTTAATTACAGCTGCTTTTAGATTATCTGTGATAATTGTATCAGGAACACCACCTAGATGTTCAAATGTTTTAACAAAGCACTCAAGCCAATGTTCTGTTTTTTGTGATGGAACTGCATAGGCAAAACTATAACTTGAAGCTCCCAACACACCAACAAAGACTTGAGCAAAGCTTTTTGAGCCATCAATTGCTGAGGTGATTTCAACGGTACGACCACAAAAATCAACCAATAATGCCTCGCCACTTTTATAGAATTGGCGCATTGATGCATGTCGTTTTTTCTGAAAATTTCTAAATACTTCACAAAAGCGAGAATATGAAAGTCCATTAGCATATTGTGCAACATACTCCTGCCAAAGCAGTTCTATTGTCATATCTCGTTTCTTTAACTCTAAATTGATATACTCAAAATCAGGATAAATTTTACGGGTTGGGTAATTAATCTGACGAGAAATTTCTAAAAAATCCAATAATTCATTATCAGTAAATAATTTCAATTCATCATTTTGGATAGGAAAAAGCCTTAACTTTTCATGAATGATTTTAATGGAGCTTCGATGGATTTTTATTTGCTTACTTATTTCTCGTTGACTATAGCCAAGGTTTAGAAATCTTGCAGTTTGCCGGATTTTATCTGTTTCTACACGCATAGTATGCACCTCTTTGGTTTATTAAGAGGCAGAAAAGCGTCTATTGGACATTGATAAAGTTAACAATGTCCAATAGAATACAAGTGTCTTGACCGCAAAATTAAGACATTGTTATAAGAGGCTCATGTGTCAGCATGGGCCTCAACTACTTCTGCCGTATTGTATTAATCTTTTACTTGGACATTATTAGGAATTTGCATAAATTGCTTCAAAATGAAGTTAATTTGAGCATTCATTGACCGTTGTTGAGCAATGGATTCCTGTTGTAATTGTTTCCGTAACGTTGCTGGAATACGAATTTTAAGTTGAGCAGTTTCATTAATATTTGAGTTCATATCGACCTCATAAAACCATTATGGTTTATATATGGTACACCATTTTGGTTTTAGGTCAATGTGCGGAGTTTAGTTTTTATGAGTCTATTACCAGATTCTCAGATAAAATTGAGATTACCTACTGAATTAAAACAAAAAATTGAAAATGAAGCTCAAAATACAAAACGCTCAATGAATGCTGAGATTTTGGCACGTCTTGAGAATAGTTTTAACTTTAAAAAAATAGATATAGATGGTGATATCTCACTTAACCCTTATCAGCTCCTTGATCGAAAGAAAGAACTATCAACACGCTTAATCAAAGCAATAGAGTGGCTAAATTCATCACAAATTCAAGAAATTAAATATTCGCTTATTGCCGAAAAACTTGGATATGAAACAGCCGAAATATTTTTAGATTGGGTGCAAGGAAAGCAAGAACCTACTTTTACTGAACTCCGAAAAATTGCAGATTTCTTTAGAATCAACCAAGATTGGTTAGTACATGGTAATGGCCATCCAACTCCTTATTCTTTTTTTGAAGTAACGGGAAATCCCGAAATTGATATTCCAAAATTATTTTTAACCACCGGAATAACGGATCAAGAAATTTTCTTATCAGAAATAAAGAAAATTCATTTTGTTCGTAGTCTGTCAGATGAAGGTGAGTTATTAATTGTTCGTGAGCAAAAAAATGGATTTGTTGAAGTGCTAGAGACTCGGGCACATATTTCAACTTCTATTGGTGAAGGAGGTCGAATTGTATTACAAAGTTTTGCTCGGTTATGGAAAGCACTTTACGATAGCCCACACCGTAGTTTAATCAGCAGTTATTTAATTAATAAGTCTAAATTTAATCAAATTAGAGAATTTGATATTCATCCATTATCAATTATTCGTAGAACTCAGACATCTTTTTGGTGGGAAGATATTTGGAAAAAGACTGCAAATAAAAATATACGAGATATGTATATTGGAATTTGGTCTGATTGGGATTCTACATCTGCATTGGCAAATGAAGGCATTAATGAAGAAAATCATTTGAAAAATAAATTTTAGATTTTATAACAGTATAGATGTGTATTAGTAGCAAATTAAGAAGAACCTATAAATAATTTGCCTATAATAAGTACAGGCAAATTATTAGAATACTATATCAAGCCTTATTCATCAATTTGGCTACAGAGAAAAGTACACTATGTAAAACATTTGGGTCTTTGTAGCTGTTAGCATGGTCATATCCATTGATTTCAAAAACTTGTAAGATTTTATCACGAAGTACATCTTGAGCCGATTGATGACAGACTGTTCCATCACCAGCTCCCGTAGCAGGGTTAGGTGCTACACGCAATTTAAATACAACATCCTCTTTTCCATCTCTTTTAATGCGTCTCTCTCCATCTTCATCAAACAGCTCCTTATCCCACCCAGTGTCCTCAACAGTAGCTGTTAGTCTAATGGTTGCCATTTTTGCAACTCCATCACTTGAATTATCTAAAGGAGCACCGTTTGGTAATTCTTCAGAAAAACCATCCGAGGATGAGGTTGATACTGAGGAGTTTTTAGTAGGTGATGACCGTGCAATACCCGTATACTCGATCAGATCATCTTCGGTTTCAATTTCTAAGATTTGATCTGTTTCCCACACAACCTCACTAAATGCAAGAAATCTAGGATCATTTCCATAATGAGCATAACAATTATCATGATAGCTATCAGAGATGTATTCATGTGATTTCTCTACAACTCCTAAAGTTTTAACTAAAACATTCTGCAAACTTAAATCATAATCAGATTTAGTCGGTTTTTTTATTTCTTTATTAGCCTCTTGTTGTGCTTTTACTTCAGCAATATTGCCAAATTCAATTGGCATTCTATCAGGCTTAGGAAAAGCTTCATTTCTAATGGATTGATTGGGATCAAGAAAATCTGTATTAATCATCCTCCACCAAGTATCTGTTCTGTAGTAAATTTCAGAATATGGGTCGCTCTTTGGTAAGGTGGCGGTTATTTTTTTGCCATTTTTATTTTTTGCGATAAGTTTTAACCATGGTTTTACTTTCACTGTGGGATTATCATCATAGGTGGTCATGAAATTAGGAAACGGCAATAATTCAAGCCCACCCGGCGCATTACCCAATACTGGTGTTAATTTTGCTGATGTTGCCCCAAAAACGTGTTTAGCAACGCTATCTACAAAATTACCTGTAACCTCTTTACCATCCCAGCCATTGGCTAAACGCTTATAGACCGTTGGTGCACCACTCGCAGGCATAACCCCATGGATAACACCCAAAATATCCGCAGCCACTTCAGTATCTTGAATTAGTGCTCTAGTGACTAAGCCCCCCATAGAATGGGTGACGATAATATATTTCTTAAAGGTGGCTTTTGGAAATTCCTTGGCAATCTGTGGCTTAACCATTGAATTTAGCCTTTCTTTTACTGATATTGCTGAAACTCTATTGCTTTGTAACCAATTATATCCCAGTGCAAATATAGGGAATGCATAGTCAGCTAGTTTTTCAAATTCTTCTTTTTTTAAAAATTCAAAGACTTTTGCAGGATTAAAGATTTGCTTAAGTTCATCTTTTTGTTGAGCTGTTGCTTCTGGAATTTCAGTTACGTTTTGCCATGGTTCAGATCCCGCAAAACCATCCCTATCTTCATTATGAGAAGAATTCGCGGCTTGTGGTCTGATTAATTGACTATTCAGGAATTGTTCTAGGAAAACCATTCCTTCGCCATAGCCATCCCAGTAAACTGTACCCCAGCCCCTTGCGCGGGCTTCTTTTTCACCAAAGCCTTTAATTGCTTTTTTATTGATTTTTATATCACCAGTGTTACTGACATGAGTAGTCTTTGGATCTAGCTCGGTCTGTCTATCTTTAGCAGATCTAAAAAACTTCCCATTAAAAGCCGCCCCAATCCCTGCTAACAACCCGTTTGGTGGAAACCAGACTTTTTCCCCTTTATCATTCATTATATTGGAACCCATAATACCCGGAATAAATATGATAGGAATAACGTATTTAGGACCTAAAACTGCATGGGTAATTGTTTCATTTGAGGTGGGTGTTGTGGTAGATTCAAAACTGTCACCATTTTGTTTTTGGGGTTCTTTATCTATAGTCATTTGAGTTCCTAGAATTTTCTTATAGAGTTTAAAATGAATTCATAAAGTTGGATGGTTTCTTTTTCATTCAAACTTGCTGTCTTTATATTATTGCCATCAAAACCACTATCAACATTAAGCTGTATTACTGGATCTAACGCATTTTGAACTGTACCAGCATGTTCCCAAGTCGCTATCGCACCGTTTTGACCTTGCATAGGCGCTTGTGACAACCACTCTTGACCCATGAGTAGATCACCGCCAGTTTGATTTTTATTTCCTTTACGTATGGTCTTAAAGCTTGAAGTGGTGAGGCTATAAATTCCACGTTCTTTGAGATTGCTTTTCATCGTAGTGATTAAGTCGGCTTGAGGATTCAACAATGCTTCTGCCTGTAAACTCATTTTTACTGATGGGTAGCCAGAGAAATCAAAAGGGACAGTATTTTTACTTTTTCGGAATTTTTTTCCATCATCTTGAATAAATCCATTGGTGATACAAACCCCTTTTTCTTTTGGGATGCTGTTATTTGATCTAACGCTTAGGGCGTTGATTATTCGATTTAATTCATCTGTAACTAAATCCTTATTCTCATTAACATAACTAATTTCAATCTTAAATAAGGTTCCTCGATCCAAAACAAAACCAAAAAGATCCATTGGACCACTTGGATGTGAACCAAATTTACCACTAAATATTTTTATTGTTTTAGAGCCAGATACTTTAGTGGGTAACTCAAAAATTAGCTTACTAGCCTTTGTATTTTTGTTGTAGTCATTAAAAATACTAATATATTCAGAATTTAATTTAGCCGTATTTGCATTTGTATAGCTTTTAATTTGAAAAGAATTATAAAAATCCGTACCACCTGTTAAAACAGCGTTTTTTGGTAATTTAAAAGCATAGCGCCCCACACACCAATCTTTAGTATTTTTTAAATCAAGCATTGAATTGGATTCCTCTATATTTTTTGCTTGGGAGCAACCAGACACTAAAAAAATTGCTGAAAATAAAACAGCTTTTAAATTTATATTCATGGTGATTATCCCTTGGTTGCTTAATGTTTTATTAAAATATATTTAAAAACTCTATTTCATATATCTTATTTAATCTGTGTGTCCTAAAATTTCTAGCACCACTTTACCCATTGATAGTGAAGTGGCTTTTTCGGTCTTACCCTCACTATCGGTAACACCAGTGACCACTTTACCATCCGCTGTAGTCATTTTATACTTTGTGTTTGGCATGACTTTGCCTGCTCTATTCTTAACAAGATATTGCTCATCATAATCCATCTGTAATTTTGGCATTGCGGCAAGATCACTAGATAAAGAAGCACCACTCATCGTTTTAATTTGACCAGCTTTTAGTGTCATCAAACCCGGACAGGCAATATCAATATTGCCACCTTCAAGTTTGATATATCCGCCACCAGCAGTGATTAAAACACCTTTGCCACTTTCAACTTTTACATAATCATTCACCGCATAGACATGCATAAGCTCTTGAGAGGAAATTGTCATCCCATCATCCTGGGCTTGAATTTCGACTGGACCTTTACCCGCTTTAATTTTTATTCCAGCCGCTTTTGCAAAAATACTTATTTTTTCAAGAGCATTTGCTAAAAAGTTGCGACCTGCAAAGAATTGAACACTACTTGGGGTGCTAGTATCAATGTTTGCTTGAGCTTGAGTTAACATGCCTTTTTGACTGTCTAGAAGCATTATATCTGCTGAATGTGCGATTAAATATTGAGTTGAATCTGAATCGCCCCATTCAGGAAGTGCAGATTCAAGCTCTATTTGTTGTCCAATTTCTGGATCATCCACCAGATGGGCAGTCGCAGCTTTTTTAATAGCTTCATTTGTACCATGTGTAACTTTTAGATTGGCTTGGATTTCCTCTCGGTCTAAATGCTTGCCTTTTGCTTTATCTGAGGATTTTGTTGTGATAAGCACTCCTTTTCCGCCACGTATAGCCCCATGAGCATCTGAACGTAATTCAAATCCCTCACCACGCCCCTCACTTTCAGCTTTTTCTTTTGGATGGCTTAAATTACCAAGGTTAAGTTGAGTTGCTTCATGACTGCTGTGTAATTGGGCACTAATTTGTCCTGTGGTGTCATCAAAGCGCAGTTGGTTATATCCTTCACCATCCACTTCTTTGGAGCGTATCCCACTAAGTTTTTTGGTATCAGGGAGTTGTCCTTTTATATCGAACTTAGTCGGATTCCGTTCTGCTTCATGAATACGTCCTGTCACAAATGGACGATCAATATTGCCATCAAAGAAGTCAATCACAACTAATTCATCTTTGCGGGGTAAGAATCTAGCGCCATAGCCTTCACCCGCCCAAGGGGTAAGCACATCTACCCACGCTGAATCGGTATCATTGTCATTTGAACCTGCACCACCATCATGACTGTGGTCATCTGTACGGGTGAACAGGAAACGAACTTTAATTCGCCCCCATTCATCGACATGAATTTCTTCGCCATCTGTGGTGACTTTAGCTCGTTGTACGTGTGCTACAGGGCGATGTTGTAATGGATCATATTCAGGAACAACAGTAATACTTCTACGCACTACCATCAACTCATTGGCTTGGCGTTCTTGCTCACTATCTTTACTGGTTTCCCAATGACTGAGTGTGAGCAACTTTTCCAATTGATCTTTTAAATCTTTTGGAAGGTTATTTTGATTATAGTAGTGCTTATTCAGTATTAAAAATTCTTTATCATCCGAACTATGATTTTTCTCAAGTTCTGGATGATCGGAGAGTTGAAACCAATAGCCAACTTGAATATCTCGGACACTGCTGTGTGCGGTAAAATATTTGGATTGCAAGGCTTGGTATTGATTCAGTTGAGTGTTGAGTTTATCAAGTTGGCTATTGCCTGATTTTGTGGCTTGATCTTCACCTTTAAGATCACTGATCCATGCAGGGGAGATACTCCATGCTTGTTCTAGGCTTAGACTTTCATTGTCCCGATTGGCACTGTGTTTATGCGAACTGAGTACTGATCCACTGGCATCTTCTTGACTTAAGCTATCCGCTTGCCAACGTTGTACATGGATCGCTGTAGGTTGTAAGCTACGTTGTGCGATAAAGCTAGTGATGCTGTCATACTGCTCTGTTGCATTTGACCTGTGGTAGCGTATGCTTCGACGTTCGATGGCTTTGAGTTGGGCATTATCATCGACTAAATGTAATTTTTGTGGTTCAATGCTTTGGCTATTACTTGATACAATATAACTCGCTTCATCAATGAGCCAATTAATTGATTCTTCTCGCATTAATCGAGTTAAATATGCATAATCGCTTTCGTTTGACTGCATCGAGAATGGACGGATATCATAAGACTTAGCTAGACCACTCGTGTCTAATTTTAGGCTTGAAGCAAACAGGGCACTTTTAGATTGCCATTCTTTGAAAATTACTTCAATAATTTCAACAACATTCTTATTCATGAATACACGGCTATTACGTCGTTTATGCCATAAGCTGGTCGGGTCTTGCATGGTCAAGCGGTATAAACTTAAAGCACCGTCAGATTGTCCTTGAGAAGCGCCTGTAATAATGCCAGTCGTTCTAAACAATCGACCTGAATCAGTCACTTGATCCACAGCCACTTGGGAACCAATGAATTGTTTGAGTTCTATAAATGGATTGGTTGATAGGCAGATCAATTCTGCTGACATTCCTTCATTGATGCCATGAAAGCCATCAATACGTTGTAGCATAATTTGTGAATTAAGTTGTGCATTTGAAAATTGAGCAGAGATGGCACGTTTTTGAGTTCCAAAGCCTAACTTATCTAAAATGCCAAAAATATTATCTAACATTGTTATTTATTGCCTTATTATTAACCAGGAAATATTAACAGAATGGATATTTATGCTCAAATCCTATTCATTTTCATTTTGTTTCAATTCAGTTAAAAGTTTGCGATAGCTTCTTATTACATGCCGACCAATTTGATATTTTTTTTGTAGTGCGACAATCGTCATCGTTTCGAGATCAAATTGATGTTGTTTTACCCAATTTATTTTTTGTTGAGTATGTGAAATTTTAAGTATTTTCCTTAATTGGGCTCGACATCCACCTATAAAACACTTGTTCGTATTAAATTTTTGAGCAATTTGTTCCAATGAAATATCATTTCGTAATAACTCAATCTGATGATCAAGTATCCACTGTCTCTTGTCTTTTAACTGTTGTTGCCATTGCTCAGATTGAGTCGGTATATTTTTTTCTTGGCATGCTAAATCATGGATTATTTTTGAAATATAGTATGAGAAACCAAATTGCTTTTCTATCTCTTTAATATCGAGCCCAGACAACTGTTCTTTATTTTCCTCAAACCATAGAATATGTTTTCTTTCGCAAATTGATTCACGTTGAAGCTGTTTACGCACAATACCATGATGAATTAAACGGTTTGTATACGAAACGATTTGAGGCTTGGTAAGGCCATATTTTTGAGAGAGTACTTCATAGCTGTCATAAAGAATTTCATCTTGGTGTTCAAGAATCCATTCAAAATTGTACGTAACGGGATGGGATAAGAAGAATCCAATAGTTTTTCTAAACTTTCGAACAACAGGCTCAGAAAAACCAAGGGTCTTTGTGATATGGACAATACTATGTTGTGTTATATATTCTGCAATTTCATTGGTTAAAATATAATAAAAATTAGCTTGCCCACCATTTTGAGGTGTTTCATCATAAGGCCATCCTTTATAAACCATTATGCCTGCTTGAGTCTTGTGTTCTTCGTATACATCCCAGTATTCACCTTCCCAGTCTTTGATAGTCTGTATTTTGAAAATTTTATACTTTCCCATTTGTTACTTTATTTCATCCTCATTATTTTTAAACTTAATAGTTGAAGCTT
>RRZU011397986.1_pt1 | contig 10902 bp, 12 predicted proteins | sample 2165561 | NCBI WGS metagenome assembly RRZU01 (sample SAMN10456909, study PRJNA506462) | wastewater metagenome | isolation source: wastewater sludge | place: USA: Moscow, Idaho | reverse complement strand
TGAGACTTTTTCAGCTGTTTCTACTGCTACAACTGTTTTAATTGTATTTGATGTTATTTTTTCTGTTTTAACAACTGTATTTGCAATTTTTACTGTTTTCTGAGTATTTCAGACAACTCAAACAGGTACTAACATTGCAATTATATATCATCATATTTGTCATATAGCTTCTGATTGTTTTTCAGGTGGTAATTTTTGTATTCTAATTATTTCTTGAGATAATGCTTTTCATATATTTTCAGGTAATTCCGTTTTACAATAATTACAAATTTTTGATATTTGTATTTGTTATTCATTTATACGTTTTTTATCAAGTTTAAAATCTTTTATATATTTAAGACTTGATATTATTCATTTTCATAATAATACTACTAATTCAGGTATTCATTTAAATAAATCTAATATTCATTCTACAAATCATTCATTAACTCATTTAACTCAAATATACCGTGATTTAATATCATTTGGTAATTCTTTATATGAATTAACATATTTTTTAAATATTGATGTATCTTTTAATTTTCAATTAATTATTTCTTTTAGAGTTTCTTTTATATTATCATATTTTTTTTGATTTTCTGGATTTAGTGTTTTTCATTTAGTATCTCAGACTAATTTTTTTAATACAATTTCTGCTTGTCATTTTAATATATCATATCATTCATTAAATGTTTGTTCAGGGCTTCAAAATCATAAAAATTCAGTTATTGAATTTTCAAAGTTTCAAAAAGCTAATGAAATTGTTTCATCTTTAGATTTTTGTAATTGTTCAATATTTTTTATTAAATCATTTGTTAGTTTTTCATAGTTATTTAATTTTTTAGATACCTCTTTATTTTCCTGAATATTTTTTTGTTTTATTTTTTCTTTAACATTATTAGAATTATTTAGTTTGAATGCTTCATATTCTTTTCTGATATTTGGGTCATCAAGAGCTAGTTGTTTTAGAACTCAAACTAGTTGTTCTTTCGTTAAAGTTTCTAGATATTTAAATAACTGTTCATTTTCTTTTTGTTCTTTTTCTTTGTCTGATAATACTTTTTCATTTTCTCAGGATTTTAATTTGTCTAACATAATTAATATTCTAAATTATCTAATAAGTTTGTTATCTCCACATCCTCTTTTTCTTTTTCTATTTTTTCATTATTAACTCTTTCAAATTTATCTAAATTTCATACATTATTTTTAATTTGATAAAGATTTATATTATTATTTTCTTTTAATCATTTTAAAAAATTTAGTAAAATTTGTTTTTCATAAGTTAATGCTTCATTAATAGTTTCAATATGATTTTGATTTAATTTATCAAAAAACATTAATAATTCTTTTTTAAAATGCTCATCAAAAATCTCAGTTTCTTTTAATTTTTCTAAAATATTATTATTCATTTTATTCTAAATATAAACTAATTTCATATAAAGTGTATCATATTTTAAAATTAAATGCAAAAAAAATTGTTTTAATTTTTATTAAATATTTCAAAAAATAAATTCCATTTTAATAAATTCATATTTGATAATATATACGAAAAATAGTCAATTATAAAATAATTAACTTTGCCATATAGGACAAACAAAAAATCTTGAAATTAAATTTCAAGATTTTTTTAAATTTAATAAATCTATTTTTTGCCAAAACAAAACTTTTCCATATAATCAAAATCTAAACTTACTTCCCTAACATTTCAAAATGACACAAAAAGAAACTCTTATAAAACTAATTAAATCATTTAAAAACCACATATGAAATATAAAATTTAATTTTATTGTAATTATCTGATTATTAACAACTATTCTTTGAGCATTTGAACCATTTTTCAGTGCAAAACTTATCTGATTTATTGAAATTTATTTTAAAACTGGAGTATTTAACACAGAAACTCTTATAATATTTTTTTCTTTATGGATGAGTTTTATTGTAATTCACCCTATAATTAGATATATTTTTAGATATTTTTGTCTTGATAAAAATGCTCTAGATTTTTATATGTATCAAGCTGAAGTTTTTAAAGAAAAAGCTTTAAGAATGACAGAATTTGAATATTTATGACAAAAACCATGAAAATTATTTAAAATCTTTGATAGATGATTAGAATCAACATTTTTCATATTATTTGCAATATTTTTTGATATTTATCCAGCTTTGATAAATATAATATTTGTAAGTATTTTAATAATTGTTATCAATCCTATTTTGGCTTTGGCTACACTAATTTTTATTCCAATATTTATTTTTATGTGATGATTTTTCAATGTAAAAACTAGAATTCTTCAAACAAATGTAAACAAAATTTGGGATGAATTTTATGCTAAACTTTGAGATGCAATTACAAATTTAACTTTAGTAAAAACTCTTACTTTTGAGAAAAACATCCTAAAAGAAATGTGAGATATTGCAAATAATTGATATAAAATACAATTACCTATTTCAAAAAGATGGAGTATTGCTGATATTTATGTGTCATTTTTGATAAATATTGTAAGACTTACTGTAATTTTTACTTGAATATTTTTGATTAAAAATTGAAATCTAGATTTGGCTACACTTTTCTTGTTTTTCTCTTATATTTGATATATTTACAACCCAATTAATAATATTTTTTCTCAACTTAAAAATCTTCAAAAACATCTTGAGGATATCAAAAAATTTTATACTACTTTTGAAAATATTCATCAAGATAATGACTTAGAAACTGCAAAAGATATTGAAAGTTTGGCTTGAAATATTGAATTTAAAAATGTGAATTTTTGCTATATTCCTGGAAAAACAGTTTTAAATAATATAAATTTAGAAATAAAATCTTGAGAAAAAGTGGCTCTAGTTTGAAGTACTTGAAGTTGAAAAACAACTATTTCTAAAATACTTTTAAGACTTTTTGAAATAAATTCTTGAGAAATTTTAGTAAATTTAAACAACATAAAAGACATCAAAAAATCATCACTTAGAAAACATATTTGAATAGTTATGCAAGACTCAAGTTTGTTTAACACAAGCATTTTGGAAAATATGAAATATGCAAAAACTGATGCAAGCTTGGAAGAAATTGAGACAGCTTTAAAAAAGGCAAAAGCTGATTTTATATTTAAAACTGAAGCTTGACTAGAAACTCTTATTTGAGAAAGATGATTAAAGCTTTCTGGATGAGAAAAACAAAGAATAAATATTGCCAGAATTATGCTTAAAAATCCTGAAATATTAATACTTGATGAAGCCACTTCAGCACTTGATAACAAAACTGAAATTGAAATTCAACAATCTCTTGATGCTTTAATGGAAGGAAAAACTTCAATAATTATTGCTCACAGACTTTCTACTATTAAAAAAGCTGATAGAATTTTTGTGCTTGATAACTGAGAAATTGTTGAGTCTGGAAATTATGAAGAATTACTTGAGAAAAAATGATTTTTCTATAATTTGGCTAATCCTGATAAGTTGATTTTGAGTTAGAAAAAAGCAGAAAAAACATTTTAAAATAAAAAAAGTATAATAAATAATTTATTATACTTTTTTTTATTATTATTTTTTCCCTCATTTTACAGCTGTCTTAAAAAAAGATTTTGTTTGAGAGTTTTTCATAAATATTTTTAATTGTTTTTCAGCTGATCATTTAGTTCATTTTTCAACTAAATCTTTAATTTTATTGAAATTCATATTTTTTTAATTAATATTTAAAGTTTATTAAATTTTTCTTTTACCCAAATTTTAAATTTAGAAATAAATTTTAATAAAAATATATTACTTTTAAAATGATGCTCATCTAGTATATTCTTAAAATCAATTAAGTCAAATTTTAGATAGTCTCTATTTTCAAATTTTCAATTTTTGTATTTTATATGATATTTTTTGCAAAAATCATTAATATTTAATATATCATAATCTATAAGATATTTATATTTATCTTTATTTAATGAGTGATATTTTTTATTTGCAATAATAATTTCTATATTATTAAATTCATTTTTAATCTTAAATACATTTTCAATTGAAAAATAAAATCAATCAATAAAAACATCTATTGGAACATTTCTTTTTTTATTTATCTTTCTTAAATAAGTATAATAAAATGAAATTCTTGGCTCTTGAAAAATCAATGTAATCAAAATTTTTCTATTATATTTATTACATTGAGTAATATTTTGTAAGACTTTATTATAATTTCGAAAAGTTCAGTCAAAAATAAAATTTAAATTATTTTTAAAACAAAATTTTAAGATTTTATCTGCTACTTTCACACAAGCATGTTGATAATCTGATGAGTTTTCTCAATTATATCAATTAAAATAGTTTCTATATTTATCAATATCAATTATAATAAATCATCACTTTAGCTCATTAAAAATAGTTTCTAAAAATTCAGTTTTTCAAGCCCCTGGAGCTCATGCTAAAAATATAGAAGAAATAGCATTATTATCAAATATTTTGTATTTATTTAAATCTCAAATTTTTGAAATAATGTAATTTGAGAGTTCTAGAATTCAATTATCAGTATTATCAAATTTTGGCATAATATTGTTTTTAATAAATATATTATTAATTATTTTTCTAAAATCTCCACCTCTTTTAAAAACTATAACAATATATTCAAAAAAATCAAAACTAATAAAGAAAAACTCCTCGAAAAAATTATTTTTTTTCAGGAGTTTTTTTATTCATAAAATGTGAAAATATTTTAGTTAAAGCTTTTTGTCTTAATCATCAAATTACATGTGATTCAGATTTATTTTTTCAAATATTATCAAATATTGAAAAAATTAATTCATTTTTAAAATAAAAATTTATTCATAATTGATTTTTTCAATCACTTGTTTCTTCTATTTTAAAATAATGAAGCATTTCTTCATCTCAAAAAATTCTAGTTTCATTTAATATAGAAAGCACAGCTTTGGGTTTAATTGTAGATTTTTCTTGAATAATTTTTTTATACAAAGCATCTTTAATATCATTTTCATGTGAAATCAAAAATACTCAAATAGTCCATCACCAATCAGATATTTTTCAATTTTTAATATCATTTATTATTTCCTGTGAAATTGATTTAGGTAATCTTTTATTTTTTTGAGTGTGATTTCTTATCTCAAAAGTAAAATCACTTGATGTAACATTTTCAGCATTTTGTTTTAAATCATTGATTTTTGCTACATATTTTTTTTCTTTAAAAATATCTCAAGACAAAATATCAATAACTGTTCTTGAAACATTTATATGATTTGAAATATCATTTAAATCTTCTCTAGAATATGGAGATTTTTCTCATCTAATTAAAACATTTTTTAAAATTCTATGTACAACTCAGTCTGAATATCTTCTAATTGGTGAAGTAAAATGCACATAATTTCTTGTAGCCAAAGCCATATGTAATCCATCATTATATTGATAATTTGCCCTTTCATCAAGTGCAGCATGTACTCTAAAAATTGCATCAACATTATTTTTTACTAAAATAACTCCTGTTGAAATATTTGCCAAAATCATAAATTCTTCAATAATTCTTTTAGAAATATCTTTGCTTACATCGTGAGGTTTTTCAATTTTATTTCAAATAAATAATTGTCTATCTGATTCATCATAATCCATTTTTGCTCAAGAAACTTTTCTTATAGATTTTCTTTTTAGAGCAATTTCATACATCAAATGAAGTTTTTCATGATGTGTAGAACTTGGGTCAATATAATCAGTTAAAAAAGATTCATAATCATATCTTTTTTGATTTTTAAATTTACTTTCATAAACAAAAGCATCTCTAAAGTTTCAATCATTATCTAAATCAATATCTAAAGAAAGAGTAAATTTATCTCAATTTTCATTTAAAGATAACAAATCATTTGATAATGCTGGAGGATACATATTTATAACTTCTTTTCTATAAATACTTGTTGTTCTTTTTAGAGCTTCTAAATCAAGAGGTGAAAATTTTTTTATAGCTTCAGCAACATCTGAAATATGAATTGATAATCTATATCAATAATTTGTTTTTTCTGCCCAAATTGCATCATCTAAATCTTTTGATTCAGCTCAATCAATGGTAATTCACTCAACATATTTTCTTTTTTCAGCTTGGTCATCTATTCAATTTTTTAAAATATTTTTAACCTGATTTAATGCATATGGAGAATAATCAACTCTAATTAATGGATTAGAGTGAATATCTTTTGGAATGTATGACATTATTTGTGATTTCATAAATATATTTTAAGAAATATTAAAATTAATTATACAATAATTATTTATTTTGCAAGAAAAATTACTAAAACCTTTTAACTTTAAAATATATTTTATTAATCTTTTTCTAATAATGCTTGATTTATTTAATTTATAAGTATAATTAAAGCTATCTAATTTTTATAAATATCAATTTATGGACATTTTTTCAAGTAAAAACAATGAATCAAAAAGTAATTTTTTTTGAAAAATTCAAAAAAACACACAATCAACAATATCTACACTAATAAATCAAACTCAATTTATTAATGATTTTAATAATGCTTTTGTTGAAAATGATATTGAAAGTTGTAAAACAATTATTTCAAAAACAGCTAAAATTAAAGAAAATATAAAACAAGATTTTTTTGAAATATTATTAGATTTAAAAAATTATGATTTAATAAAATATTTTACTAATATTAATCCTCAATATTTAGCAAATAGGAATTTTTTAAAAATTGCAATAGAGAAAAATGATACTAATTTATTTTATTTTGATATAGATATTACAAATAATAATATAGCTTGAAATTTATTACAAGAAGCATTTGAAGTTAAAAATATTAATTTAATAAATTATATTTTAAGACAAAATCCAAATATTATTTTTGATGAAATTCAAGATTATTCTCTAAAATCTCAAAATTATGAATTGATTGTAACAATTATTGAAAATTGTAATATTTCAAATTTTAGTAAAGATTATTTGATTTATGCTATTGATAATGAAAATATTTGACTAGTTAATAAAATTTTAAAAAATAAAACATTTATAAATAATTATGACATAATAAATTATGCTATATTAAATGAAAAATGCTGTATTTTAAAAGAATTACTTGAATTATGATTTAACATAACTGACATTGATTTAGTAAATTGAAATACAACATTAATGAATTTTATTTTAAGTCAATATTTTGATAATCCTGCTAAATTAAATATTTTTGAAAGTGATGATTTTCAAAAAACTTTTTATTACATTATTGATACTTTATCAACTAATAAAATAATTAAAATTAAAAATAAGCAATGAGAAACTGCATTAAAATATGCTGTAGAAAAAAATAGCTTATATTTAATAGATTTACTTATAAAAAGATGAGCAAATCCTTGGATTAAAAACAATGAAAATGTAGATGCAATAGATACAGCTATAAATATTACTGAAGATAAATTAAGAAGATCAATACTTTCTATTATTACAAATTGAAGAGTTAAATTTTTAAATGAAATAGAAGAAAATAAAAGACACTAATTAAAATAAATTAGTGTCTTTTATTAATATTTATATAAAAATATATTGAATTTATAATTTGAAAATTAATAAAAAAATCATATAATATTTTCCCAAATTACATAAAAAACTACAAACTATGGTTATAAAAAAAATAAAAGCTAAAAAGAAAGCAAAATTAAATAATTTTCATTCTGAATTACTTGAAATTATAGGTCATATTATAAGTGATGAGGATTTCAAAAAACTCATTTCTATAAAACAACACATATTTTTTAACAGATATGAGCATCTTATAAATGTATCAAAATTATCTTATAAACTAGGGAAAATATTTAAAGCTGATTTAGAAACTTGTGTACTTGCCTGACTTTTACATGATTATCATTTCACTTACATAAAATCATATATTCATGGAATTATGTCAGCTGAAAATGCCAAAAAATTCTGAGTTTCAACTGAAATCCAAGAAATTATCAAAAATCACATGTTCCCTTCTGGAAGAAAAGCATTACAAAGACCTAAATCAAAAGAATTTTGGATAGTAAAATTTTGTGATAGTTTTTCTGCAATTTATGAGATATTTTACTCAATTTTTAAATTATCATTTTTTGGAAAAAATAAAATAAAAATGAAAAAAAATCAATTACTTTTAGAATTAATTTAAAATTTTGAAAAAAACAAAAAAATCATATAATACATAAAATAAATAATCTTGAAAATTTCAAGATTATTTTTAAATTATAAATAAAAATTATGAGACAAAGAGACCAACAATTATACAATTTAGTTACTACAGAAAATAGATCTAAAGCAAAAATCAAATGAGTTTTTGATGATGAATTACAAATTATGCAAGATGATTTAGAAGAGTTTTTAGAAGAAGAATTATCAAAACTTTATGAATATGTAGATATTGATTCTTGAAGCAAAAATTTTAAAATAAAAGTTGATGATAGTGAAAAATACATACAAAAACTTATAAAATGTCATTTTGAACACACAAAAGCTGATGAAAAGTATTTTAATACTCGTATTCAATTAACATTTACAGAACTATCAAAAGCCCCATTAATCATACTTGTTTGAAGATTTAGTATCCTAGATTTAGATAAAATTAAAACAGAAACTCTAAAATTTTTAATAAAATGAATAGATTTAATAATTGAATAATTAAAAAATATGAAAACTGAACACGAAATATTAGACTGAGTAACATTGGCTTCAATACTTGAATATTTAGAAGAAGAATATGGTTTTGAAGAACTCTGAGAATTACTTAAAATTAACTGTTTCTTAAATAATCCTAGTATGAAATCTAGTCTAAATTTTTTAAGAAAAACTCCTTGGGCTAGAAAAAAAATAGAAAATCTTTATGTTGACACAAAAATGGATGAAGAAAATTAAAAAGCTTAAATCAATTGATTTAAGCTTTTCTTTTAAAAGAAGTATTTTGTAGGAATATCATATTTTACACTCTTACAAATATCTGCAAAATGAGGATGTTTTAAATAAATTTCAATTTCAGTGTAAATTCAATGATTTTTTCAAAGATTTAGATTTTGCAATTTTGAAGTATCTATTAAATAACTTTTAAAACTTTCATTTATCTCAATTTTATCACTTCAAAAAATATTTTCTAAAGTAGAATTAGCATAAATATTTTTATAAGTTTTTTCAAATAATTTATGAATTACAACAGTATTTTCAAAAGATCTTGTATATTTTCTTTGTTCTCATTTTGAATTTCTCTCATACTCATAATATTGTCATTTTTCAATATTTTTAGCATAAATTTCTAATGTAATTTCGGCTAAATCTTTTTTAATAATTCAAGAAAATTGAGAAGAAAATGAGTTTTCTATATTAAAATTGTCAATTCAATTAAATATTATTGGTAATCTTAAAATAAAATATCTATAAACATAATAAATTATTGGAAAAATAATACATCAAATCAAAATATATGCTAAATTTATATAAATATTTACTTCAAAACAAAATAAAGAAATTATCATTCAAACTCATATAATAACACAAATTCATCAAATAATTCAAAATAATTTTAAAATATTTAAAACTACTCCAGCTGAAATATCTTTTTCTTCTAATACAGTGTTAATATTTGTTTTATCTTCTGATATTTTTTCTTCAGTTAAATTTCTATTTTCTTTAGAAATATTTTCTAAATCAATAATCTCTTCAATTTCTAAATTTATAAATTTACTACTATCAAAAACTAAAAAAGTATTTTGAATACTTACTTTAGCTTTATACATTTGTTTTATACTTTTTCAAATATAATTAGAATTATTATTGTTTATTTCAATTGAAACTTCAAAAGGTCAATTATAAACATAAGTATTAATTTCAGAAACTTGTGCAGTTGTATTTATTGGATGGGTATATCCGATAAGATCTACTCAATACAGAATAAAAACCTCAATGTTTTTTCAAATGTATTTTTCATCTAATTCTAGATTAAAACTAATTTTTCCAGAGTCTAGTTTTGCAGGAATTAAATCATAATTTTTATCAGCCATATTTAATATTTTAAAAAATAATTTGAATTGATTTTATCATAAACATCTAAATAAGCAAAAATTTTAGTGATAATGTTTTCTAAAATACTTATAAAAAATTCATACAGCCAAAAAAAGTAAAATAATATATAAAAAATGATTAAAATATTTTTCTGCTTGGACTCATAAATAGCTATACAAAGCTAAAGTAAAAATTTGAGGAAAAAGAGAAAAAATAAAGTATTTGAAAAAATTATATCTAACAAAACCTGCACTATAACACATTATATCAGTTGGAAATGCTGGAAAAAGTGAAGCTAAAAATATAGCTTTTCATCACTTTTTTTTGATTTCTTTATTATATTTTTCTAAATTTTTAATAAATCTAAAATTTTTCAAATCTTCTCTAAATAAATATCAAATACTATAAGTTTGAATAAAACCTAAACTCACTCAGATAAGAGAAACACTAAGAGTTAAATAAAAATTTTGAAATATAAATCAGCTAGCAACTGTTATTAAAGCTCAAGGAATAAACAAATAAGGTCTAACTAAAAACAAAATCAAGATAATTAATACTAAATATTCTCTTGAAATTTTGAGTGTTAATAAATATGTTTTTATATCAAATCAAATAAAATATAAATAAATACTTAAACTTATTCAAAAAACAAATAATAATCACACAATTATTGATAATAATTTTCTAACTTTTCTAATCATTTTTTATAAATAATTTAATAATTAAATTTAATAATATTATATTTTTAATAAATGTAAAATTTTTATAATAAAAAAGCCATAAATGAACTGCCCCCCAAAAAGTAGAGTAAATAAAAAAACTCTACTTTTTTGATATTTAAATATAATAATAAAAAAGTATTTAAATCGTAATTATAATAAATATGACACAAATTAAATATATATCATCTCAAATAAATG
>RRZU011840896.1_pt1 | contig 10905 bp, 6 predicted proteins | sample 2165561 | NCBI WGS metagenome assembly RRZU01 (sample SAMN10456909, study PRJNA506462) | wastewater metagenome | isolation source: wastewater sludge | place: USA: Moscow, Idaho | reverse complement strand
GTGAGATAGCCGCCGTCGACATTGGCGACGGCACGACCCTGCTGGGCCAGGGTCCGGGCCGCCAGATAGCCTCGGATGCCCACGGCGCAGACGACGAGAAGCTCACCGTCTGGGAGGTCGCCGAGTCGGCCTCGCAGGTCGTCCACGGGGACGTTGACCGAGCCCGGGATGTGCCCGGCGGCATACTCGGGAGCGGTTCGGACGTCCACGACGGTGGCGCCGCCGGCGACGCGACCGGCCACCTCGTGCCACTGGACGGTGTTGACCAGACCTTCGGTCATGTTCCGGGCCACCCAGCCGAGCATGTTGACCGGGTCCTTCGCTGAGGAGTACTGCGGGGCGTATGCAAGCTCGAGGTCGGCCAGCGCGGGCGCCGTGAGCCCGCCCGCCATGGCCGTCGCGATGACGTCGATGCGCTTCTCGGCTCCGGCCCCACCGACGGCCTGCGCGCCGAGGATCATGGTGCTGACCGGGTCGAAGAGCAGCTTGAGCGAGATCGGCTCGGCCCCGGGGTAGTAGCCCGCGTGGTTGGCCGGGTGGGTGTGGATCGCCCGGTATGGCGTGCCAGCGGCCCGGAGCCGCTTCTCGTTCCAGCCGGTGGTGGCCACGGTGAGGCCGAAGACTCCGACGACCGCGGTGCCGAGGACGGGCCGGTCCGAGCCGCCGTGGCCGGCGATGATGTCGGCGACGACCCGGCCCTGACGGTTGGCGGTGTTGGCCAGCGGGACCAGGGCCTGCGAGTCGTCGAGGGCGTCCCGCTTCTCGACGGCGTCGCCGACTGCGTAGATCGCCGGGTCCGACGTGCGGAGCTGGTCGTCGACGAGGATGCCGCCGCGCGGTCCGAGCTCGAGGCCGGCGCCCAGGGCCAGCGACGTCTCGGGGCGCACCCCGATGGCCGCGACGACGAGATCCGCCTGCACGACGGAGCCGTCCGACAGGGTCGCGGTGTCGCCACCGATCGCGCTCACCGACGCGCCGAGCACGAGGGTCACGCCATGCTCCCGCAGCCGGGTGTGGACCAGGGCTGCCAGCTCGGGGTCGAGCGGGGCCATCACCTGGTCGGTGGCCTCGACCAGGGTGACCCGCAGGCCGCGGTGGACGAGGTTCTCGGCCATCTCGACGCCGATGAAGCCCCCTCCGACGACGACGGCGGTGTCGGCCGGGCCGCCCGCGGCGACCATCGCGTCGGTGTCCTCGATGTCGCGCAGGCTCAGGGCGCGCTCGATGCCGGGGATCGGCGGGCGGACCGGACGGCCGCCGGGGGAGAGGACGAGGGAGTCATACCGCAGCGTGCTGTGCGCGCCGGTGCGCAGGTCGGTGACCGAGACCTCGCGGGCGGCGGGGTCGATGGCGGTGACCTCGTGCCGCACTCGTACGTCGATACCGAAACGCCTCTTGAGGCTCCCAGGGTTCTGCAGGAGCAGGGCGCCCCGCTTCTCGATGACGCCCCCCACGTGGTAGGGGAGGCCGCAGTTTGCGAAGGAGACGTAGCCGCTGCGTTCTAGGACGATGATCTCGGCCGACTCGTCGAGGCGGCGCAGCCGGGTGGCTGCCGACATGCCGCCGGCGACCCCGCCGATGATGATGGTTCTCACTCTGACAACTATACCCTAGGGGGTATAGGCTCGCTTTCGGCCCGGGACCTTCGGGTCCACCGACACAGCCGTCGAAGGAGGAAGCACATGGCCCGGGTCGTCGTCCTCGGCGCAGGAGTCGCCGGACATACGGCGGCGCTGCACCTGCGCCGCAAGCTTGGCAAGGACCATGACGTCATTGTCGTGTCGCCGAACGCCAACTGGAACTGGATCCCGTCGAACATCTGGGTCGGCGTGGGGCGGATGTCGGCCGAGCAGGTCGTCTTCCCCCTGGCGCCGATCTACCGCCGCAAAGGCATCGAGCACCATCAGGCGAAGGCCATTGCGGTCCGGCCCGAGGGTGACGCGGAGGACCCGCGCGGTGCCGTCGATGTTGTCTACACCGACCCGACGCGCGTCGGCGAGGAGGCTCGGCTCCGGTACGACTATCTCGTCAACGCCACCGGTCCGCGGCTGAACTTCGGGGCCACCGAGGGCCTGGGGCCCGATGGTGGCCACTCGTGGTCGGTCTGCACCGCCGGGCACGCGACCCAGGCGGCCGCTGCGCTCGCCGAGGTCATCGAGGTGCTGAGGTCCGGACGCCGTCAGACCCTCGTTGTCGGCATGGGCCATGGCACGTGCACGTGTGAGGGCGCGGCCTTCGAGTACGTCTTCAATGTCGACCACGAGCTGCGGGCCGCGGGAGTTCGTGAGCTCGCCGAGGTCGTCTACCTCACCAACGAGTTCGAGCTCGGCGACTTCGGGGTCGACGGGATGTCCTTCGAGCAGCAGGGCTTCCGGACCTCGAGCAAGCTGTGGACCGAGTCGCTCTTCCGGGAGCGCAACGTCCGGGCCATCCTCGGGGCGCACGTCGAGAAGCTCGAGCCCGGCGTCGTCCACTACGAGCAGCTCGACGGGACCCGGCACGCTCTCCCGTTCGACTTCGCGATGCTGCTCCCGCCCTTCCGCGGGGCCGACCTTGTCGCCTACGACCGCGCCGGTGCCGAGGTCACCGCCGCGCTCTTCGCCCCGAGCGGGTTCATGAAGGTCGACGCCAACTACGCTCCCAAGGGGTATGACGACTGGGCCGCTGAGGACTGGCCGTCGACCTACGAGTCACCGGCATACCCCAATGTCTTCGCCGTTGGCATCGCCTTCGCTCCACCACACCAGATCTCGCGGCCGCGCAAGAGCCCCAATGGCACCGTCGTCGCCCCGTCCCCGCCCCGCACGGGTATGCCGAGCGGTGTCATGGGCAAGACGGCGGCCCTGACGATCGTCGAGCGGATCACCAAGGGGCCCCAGGCGCACACTCATACGGCCTCGATGGCCAACATGGGCGCTGCCTGCGTGGCCTCCGCTGGGACGGGGTTGCGCACCGGCTCGGCCGCGGCGATGACGATGTTCCCCGTCGTTCCCGACTACGCCCGCTACCCCGGGTCCGGCCGGAGTCTGAAGGACACCATCGGTGAGATCGGGCTGGCCGGGCACTGGCTCAAGCTGATGCTCCACTACCTGTTCATCTACAAGGCCAAGGCCCGCCCGGGCTGGCAGTTCATACCGGAGTGACCTCATGACCTCACCGACTCCTCGCGACGACGCCCCGCTCATCGCTGCCGACCGTGTCGTCGGCGCGGCACCCCTGCCGACCGAGAAGACTCTCAAGGCGCGACGCAACCTCGTCATCCAGGCAGGGCGGTTCGTCCTGCTCAACGCCCGGATCATGAAGATGGTGCTCAAGGGGCACCACTGACCTGAGCCGTTCGATCGGCCCGCTCGGGATCGCTCAGCGGGTGGGTCCGGCGCTCGACCCGTGCGGTGTCTAGTCCGTCGCCCCGGTGTCCGAGACTCCCGCGGCGACCGAGGCTGCGGCGACCCGGGCGTACTTCAGCGACGCCCACTGCGCGGTGCACTCGGGCCCGATGTCGAAGTCCGCGACCGCACCGAGCGCCCGCAGCTTCAGCAGGGAGGCGACGAAACGCTGAGCCAGGGTCCACGGGTCGATGGTGTTGATATAGATCTTCGTCCCGCCCTCGAAGCCGGCCAGCGTCGAGATGCGCAGCGAGACGACGACCCGGAAGGGCATCGCCACACCGATCCCCGGCGGCTCGTGGTACCACTGCTCGTTGACCGGCACCTGTGGCCCGGTCGCCGCGTGCATCGCGTGGACCAGGTCGGAGAAGCCCCGCAGCTCCTCGGCGGTATGCCGCCACGGCTCCCGGGTCGCGCTCTTGGAGTACACGACGACGCTGGGGTACCGGTGCCCCACCCCCGCGACGGCCACCGCATGCCGGTTCTCGGCGATGACCAGACCGCGCTCGGCGGCATACCCCACGCCGAGGTGGGCATAGACCCACGGGTCCTCACGGACCCGCTCGAGCTGACGCTGCGTCTCGACGGAGAGCTCGTCGATGGCGACGACCTGCTTGTGGAGGTGGTCGAAGGAGGCCCCGGCCGGCCGCAGCCAGTTCTGGAAGGCCTGGACGTAGCGCGCATAGGGGTTGGCGGCATACTGCGCGCCCACCGCGTCGACGGTGAAGGCGAGGTACTGCTCGTGCTCCTCCGGGCTGAGCGAGCCCGACGACGCGACCTGGTCGTCGTGCTTGGCCCGGTCGAGATAGTGCCGTCGGGCGACCACGACGTCGTGACATCCGCCGAAGAAGGCCTCGGCGTGTCGCAGCTGCTCCTCGGGCGGCAGGTCGTCCCAGTCTGCTGACGCGACCCCCGAGGCGGCGGCCTTGGCCCTGGCGATGTCGAGGACGTGCGCCCGGCCGGCCGGGGTCGACAGATAGGCGCGCTCCCGTTCGCGGGCCGCGGTCGTCGGGGCGTACCCGTAGTTGAGCCGCCAGTAATCGAAGGAGAGGATCTCGAAGAGGTTGGGGATGAGGCGGAACTCCGCGACCGTGTCGCTCAGCGTCTCGGCCGTGACATCGGTGACCCGTCGCCATTCCGTGCCGGAGCGGACGATGCGACCCTTCTCGGGCGGGGTCTCGAGGTAACGGTCCTCACAGAAGGCGCAGTAGCGGCCGCGCTGCGCGGTGTCGAGGCGGTGCCGCGTGCCGTGGCCCGACCCGAACGGCCGGTTGGCCCGGCCCGGGACGGTCCAGACCTGGGTGCCGGTGAACGGGTTGACCTGCTTGATCGTCCCGTCGGGCAGGCGGCTGAGCGGCTCGCGTTCGCTGCGCGCGCCCTTCGTCTGTCCAGCCACGCCCCCCAGCGTATGACGTCCAGCGGTCACGGTGCCGGGGTGGGGCGGTGAACACTCGCCGCCCGGCTCACACGCCGAGCCCGGCGTCCGAGGAGCGGCTCGGGCCGCGTTCCCCGGCGAGGTGGGCGCGGCCGTCGAGCAGCTCGCGGCAGCGCTGCGCGAAGGCCGGCATGCCGCGCAGGAGGGTGTCGAGGACGTCGTCGAAGCCGGACTGCCCGCCGTACCACGGGTCGGGGACCCCGTCCCCCTCGTCGGCCTGCGGGTCGAAGGTGCTGAAGAGCACGGCGTTGGTCAGCGGGCGCCCGGCGATCCGGCGCATCCGCTCAAGGTGGATCGCCTCCATGCCGACGACCAGGTCCGCCGCGTCCAGCTCGCTGGGGGTGATCTGATGCGCGACATGTCCGTCCGCGTCGTAGCCAGCCTGCCGCAGGGTCCGGGCCGCGCGCGGGTCGATGGGCTCGCCGAGCTCCTCACGGCTGGTCGCCGCGCTGGACAGCTCGACCCCGTCGATGCCGGCCTGCTCAAGGTGGTGGCGGGCGACGCGCTCGGCCATGGGGGAACGACAGATATTCCCCCAACAGACGAAGACAACCCGGACCATGGTCCATGCTCGCACCGGATTCTCTTGTCCCCCAGGTCCAAAGGTCCTCTCGTTCACCCGGCGTTCACCTTCGCGTGCGCAGGTGGTCGCCGCCCGCTGCCCAGGCCCGTGCCACTCCGTCGAACCGGGTATGGCGCACTGGCCATCGGTGTGACGAGATTCGTCATCCCGCACCCTCCTCGAACCCGAAAGTCGCGGGTACCCTGGCCGCGGTCACTGGGAGGGAAATCTCCGGAGGGTGACCCGTACAGACAGGGGCATACCGTCATGAAGTACACTCTTGCACGTGCAGTGCGCAGCGGCATTGCCCTCCTTGCGGCGCTTCCACCCGCGATGGGCCTGGCCTCCACCGCCCCCGCCGCGGCCCTGCCGGCCGACACGGTGGTGCTCCCCGCGGTCTACGAGGTCGCGCCGGCCTTGCCCTGGTTTGCGACCTCGGGCACGGCGTTCGCGGCGACCGACTGGATCAACGGGAAGGTCTTCCGCTCGACCACGGGGACGGCATACGCGACGGTCGGGGCGGACCCTCGTGGCACCATCACGGGCTCTGCGGGTTTCGCGTGGTGGCTCGAGGGTCCGTGGTCCGGGCCGGGCACGATGCATCGGCTCAATGTTGCGACCGGAACGGTCACCGATCTCCCCTATGCCGGTGATGTCGTTGCTGTCAACGCCACTGGTCACCTCGAGGTCGATGTGGACACCCAGGTGATGAGCTATGTGGCCGACGGCGGAACACGTGCGGATATGGGCCCCGCCGGCAGGGTGTCGATGGACGCGACGGCGGCCGCCACGGCGGTCGAGACCTGGAACGACTCGTTGATGAGCTATGAGACGACGATCCGGCTGCGCCCGCTCAGCGGTGCGGACCCGCGCGATGTCGCGACCTTCGCCGGGTCCACCTCTGGCCTGGTCCTCACTCCGAACAGCATCGTCTGGCTCAAGGACACCGGCGGGGCCGTGTACCTGCAACGGCAGCCGAGAAACGGGGGGACAACCACCAGCGTCAAGCTCCCCCTCGGGTGGACCCCCCACCTGGCAGCGACCGACACGGCGGCGCTCATGCCGGACGGAGCGTCCTGTCTGATGTACCGGGGAGCCACCAAGGTCCCCGTCGTCCTCCCTGCGGGGTACACCCTCGACTGTCGCGATGCCGTCGGGGTGGGTGCGAAGTTCTATGCCGCCACCAACGAGAAGGGGACCGCTGCAGGTGTGTACTCCATCGACCCGGTCACGGGTGCCTCGACGAAGGTCGCCTCGCCGCCGCCGACCCTTGCGCGAGTGGAACTCGACTTCAACGCCGGCAAGCTCTACGGCGCGGATACCAAAGAATCGCTCGAGTCCCGGCGCATCTGGTCGCGGTCGATCGGGGGCACGGTGGGCGCTGAGAGCCTCTTCCCGCAGCGCGCCAGTGGTTCTGGAATCCTGGCGTTCACCGGCAATCGCGCGTGGATCGAAAGTCTCACGGCATACAACTCGCGCCTCTTCGAAGGCAGCACCTTGGTCAAGGAGGTGCCCGACAGCCTCCAGGACGGCGACGTGAGCGGTCCCTATCTGCTCACCTCCGGCGACGTCAACGGCGACTGGGTCTACCAGGTCAAGCGGACCGACGGGGCCGTGGTGTGGACCTTGTCGAGCACCGTCGCTGCCTCGACGGCACTCTTTGGCTCCCGGGTCGTCTGGGAGAAGGAGAATGGCGAGATCTGGGTCCAGGACGTCGCCAAGGCGGCGAGCGCGACGAACCCTCGGCTGGCGCGGGCGAGCCAGTGCGCGAACTGGTGCTCCGGCTATCTGAGGACCTGGGGCGACCTTGTCGTCGAGACCACCGATTCAGGGATTGCCTCGGTCAACCTCGCCACCGGGGCGGTCGGCACGATCAGTCGGTCCTTGACCCACGCCGTGGCAACCGACGGCGCTGTCCTGTTCACCCAGAACAATCAGCTCTACGCCTGGACTGCTACGACCGGCGCTGCGCCCGTCCTCATTGCTCCAGTCCTGGACCAAGTCTCCTTCGCGGCCGAGAACGGCAAGGTGGCCTGGGTCGGGCCGGATGGTGTGGTCCGCGTCGCGTCCATGCCGATCGCCGCGACCTCCCGCCCGAGGATGCTCGGCATCGTTGGCACACCGGCGGTGTTCGCCCCGAATGTCACCGGCCAGGCCAAGACCTGGAAGCCGCAGATCGACCTCACCGAGGACCTCACCTCGTGGACCTGGACCTTGCGGAAGGGCACTACCGTCGTCCGCACCCTCACGGGAACCACCGCCAATGCCGCGATCCGCACGCTGGCGTGGGACGGCAAGGACGGCGCCGGGGCGCTGGTCGGTAACGGGCGCTACACCTGGTCCCTGACCGGCTCGGCCAAGGACGGGTCGGGCACCCTGGCGTCGGTCGACGGGTCGAGCACGGTGACCGGGACGATCGACGTGTCGACCCAGGTGCCGGTTCCGATGATCACCAACCCACTCGTCGCCTCCTCGGCGGGGACGACCACGACCATCCCGGTCACGTGGTCGGTCACGAACCCGACGACCGGCGTGCCGCAGTCGTATGACGTGCAGTACCGCTCGGTCACCCGGGACGGTGCTGGGGCCCAGGTGTTCGGGGCGCCGACCGCGTGGCGCACCGCGACTCCCACGACCTCCGCGAGCTTCACGGGGACCGCGCACTCGACCTGGCAGTTCCAGGTCAGGGCCAAGGACAGGTATGGCCGGACCAGCGACCGGACTCCGTGGGCGAGCACGACCTTCCCCTGGGACGACCGCGAGCTGACCACGTCGGGCACCTGGAGCGACCTCACCGCGGCCACCGACTGGGCGGGGACCTCCCGCTCGACGACCGCGTCCGGGTCCTCGCTGCAGCTGACGACCAACACCGCTCAGATCGCCGTGGTGGGCTCGCGCGGCCCGACCTCGGGGTCCATGCGCGTCTACGTCGACGGCAGCCTGGTCGCGACCGTCGACCTGTATGCCGCGACGGCCACCGTTCGTGACGTGTTGTGGACCTCTGCCGTCCCCTACGGCTCGCACACGGTCCGGGTCGCCAACCTTCCGGCGAGCGGGCGGACGCTGATGGCGATCGACGCGATCGGGTTCGGGCTCTAGGAGCCGTGGCGCGCCGACCGAGCCCCCGCCCAGCGGCACCTCGGCCGCGGCGCGCCCCGGCAGGGTGGGCCTCGGCGCGCCCCGGCCGCGGCGCCGCGGCGGCGACGCGCCTCGAACGAGCGCTGCTGTGGGTCGGGATCGCCGGACCGCCGCTGGCCGTCTGGCCCTGGGGTGAGGACACCCACGCCCCCGCGCAGGTCCTTGTCCTCGCGGTCCTGACCGGGCTGCTGGCCGTCATACCGTGGCGGGGGTCGCTGCCCCGGCCGCTCGCTGCGGCCGCGCTGGGGGCCGTGGCGGTCGCCGGCGTAGCGGCTGTGTCCGGGGCTGCTCCCGTAGCCCAGCTGCTCGGGCGGTACCCGCGGTACGAGGGTGTGCCGGTCCTGCTCGGGTATGTCGTGGCGCTAGCCTGCGGGGCGGCCGTCGCCGCTCGCGGCGCACCACTGCGGCCCTCGGTCCATCGAGTCGTCGCCGTCGTCACCGTCATCCTCACCCTCACCGCGGTCGTCGAGGTCGCGGTGCGGCCGGCCTACCGCATCCAGACGACCATCGGAAATGCCAGCGCCGTGGGGGTCTGGGCCGCCATGGCCTGGGGCCTGCTCCTCCATGCTGTCGCCACCCAGCGGGATCGCTGGGTCGTCGCCGGTCTCGGTGCCGCGGGAGTCCTCGTCGGGCTGTCGGCGTCGCGGGGGTCGCTGCTGGGGGCGGCGGCTGCGACCCTTGTCGTCCTCCTCCCGCGGGCGCTGGCCCGCGAGTGGCGCACCGCTGCGGGTATCGCCGGGGCGGGTCTCGGGGTCGCCGCGCTTGCGCTGCTGCTGCCGATGAGCCGGTCCCGGCTGTCGGGCAGCTCGCCGCTGGCCGAGTCGACGGTCACCGGACGCTCGCTGCTCTGGGAGCAGGCCGCGCGGCTCGTCGGTGACCATCCCCTCGTCGGGGTCGGGCCCTCTGGCTTCGTCGACGCCCTCGGTCGGTACAACACGCCTCAATGGCAGGCCGCGGTGGGGCCGGACTTCCCGCCGGACTCGGCGCACTCGCTGCCCCTGCAGGTCCTGGCCTCGACCGGCATCCTCGGGGCCCTGGCCGCCCTGACCCTGGCCGTGCTCGTCGTCGTCGCCCTCGTCCGTGCGGTCCGCGCGGGGGATGGTTTCGCTGTCGCCGTGGCGGCAGCCCTGGCGGGAGCGGTGACGGCGTGGTCGGTGCACTTCAGCGACCCCGCGACCGCTGTGCCCACGCTCGTCCTGCTCGGCGCCGCGGTGGGGGTGCCCGGTGCGGCCCCGGCACGACCGGCGCCAGCCGTGCGCTGGTCGGGGCTCGCTCTCGCCGGGCTCTTCGCCGTGGCCGGCCTCACCGCTCTCGTCAGTGAGACTGCGCTGCTCCAGATGGGGTATGCCGTCGAGGCCGCCGACGACCCCCGCCCTCGCCTGGATCTCGCCGTCGGCGCGCGGCCTTGGGACCCGGACGTCGCTCGGCGCGCCGGCCACGCGATCGTCGTGGGTGCCAACGCCGGGCGGACCGATGCCTCCATCGCCATACCCGTGCTGGAGTCCGCCTGCGCCCGGCTGCCGAGCTCGACCGAGTGCCGCGTCGACCTCGGCGACGCGCGTGAGGCGGCCGGCGACCATGCGGGCGCGCTGCAGGCGCTCGCGCAGGCCGCTGCGCTGGATCCGACCAACCCCTCGGTGATGATCCGGCAGGGCATCGCGTATGCCGGCCTGTCCGACTACGCCCGCGCGGAGGCGTCCTTCCGGGCCGCGGCGGCCATGCGGCCGTCCGCGACCGGGCCCTGGGAGAACCTCGTCCGGCTCTTCGAGCTCACCGGGAATGCGTCGGCCAAGGCGGCGGCATCTGCCGAGCTGGAGCGGCTCCGTGCCGCGGCGGGCCCTGAGACCCCAGCGCCCTGAGGCCCGCGCTGGGACGTCAGCGCCCTGAGCCCGCTCGGGCTCGGGGCCGATCACCAAGGGTGGTAAAGGCACGCAATGCCGCGCCGAACCGCCGTCATACCGTGCTTTTCCCACCCTTGGTGAGTGGGGGGCGAGGGGGGCGAGGGGTGAGTGGGGGCGAAGGCGCCGGCGAGCACCGAAAGAGGGCGCCGGCCCCGGCCGACGCCCTCTTTCGTGGGTGGAGCGACTGGTTCTAGTGACCGCCACCGGCCATGAGCCGACCGATCTCCTGACGGTTGGCTCCCGCGCCCGGCATCTCCGCGACGGCGTGGCCGCCGTGGACGACGACGATCCGGTCGGAGAGCGAGAGGATCTCGTCCAGCTCGGCTGAGACCAGCAGCACGGCGGCACCCTTGTCGCGGGCGTCGACGATCCGGCTGTGGATGAACTCGATCGAGCCGACGTCGACGCCGCGGGTGGGCTGGGCCGCGATGAGCAGCCGAGGCTCGGCGCGCATCTCACGGGCGACGACGACCTTCTGCTTGT
>RRZU013625861.1_pt1 | contig 10906 bp, 10 predicted proteins | sample 2165561 | NCBI WGS metagenome assembly RRZU01 (sample SAMN10456909, study PRJNA506462) | wastewater metagenome | isolation source: wastewater sludge | place: USA: Moscow, Idaho | reverse complement strand
TGTTGAAGAGGGTATAGTACCTGGTGGTGGTGTTGCATACATCCGTGCAATTGAGGCAATTAAAAATCTTAAAGGTGACAACGAAGATGAAAGCACCGGAATTGCAATCATCTCCCGTGCAATTGAAGAGCCGTTGAGAATGATAGTTGAAAATGCAGGCATCGAAGGCAGCATTGTTATTCAGAAAGTTAAAGAGGGCAAGGGAGACTATGGTTACAATGCAAGAACAGATAAATACGAAAACCTTCTTGCTGCAGGTGTAATTGACCCTACCAAAGTGACTCGTATCGCTCTTGAGAACGCAGCCTCCGTTGCAGGTATGTTCCTGACAACCGAGTGCGTTTTAGCAGAGAAGAAAGAAGAGAGTCCTATGCCTATGGGTGGAGGAGCTCCCGGAATGGGCGGAATGGGCGGAATGATGTAATCTTCCACCACCGGTTATTAATAAAGAGACCAGTCTTTTAACAGGCTGGTCTTTTGTTTTATATAAATCTTACAATCCCTTTATAATTACAACCGGAGGTGTAAGATATTTGGTTTTTGGTGAACCAAAGCCATGAATCAAGTGTTTAGCAAAATAAAAACTATGATTAAAATTGGTGACAAAGCTCCTGATTTCAAAGGTACGGACCAGGAAGGAAAGGAGATTAAACTGAGTGATTTTAAAGGCAAGAAGCTGGTACTCTATTTTTACCCAAAGGATAATACCCCCGGCTGTACTGCAGAGGCTTGCGACCTGCGCGACAACTATCAACGCTTTGAGGCAATGGGGTATAAAATCGTTGGCGTAAGCAAGGATAACGAGAAGTCTCATAAGAGCTTTATAGAGAAGTTCAACCTTCCCTTCCCTCTTATTTCTGATAAAGAGGCTGAGATCCTAAAAGCTTACGAAGCCTGGGGAAGAAAGAAGTTTATGGGGAAAGAGTATGACGGAATAATTAGAAAGACCTTTGTAATTGATGAGAATGGGGTTATTCTTGATATAATAGAAAAAGTGGACACAAAGGCCCACTCTAAACAAATTATTGGCTAAAACTTAGCCAACAATCCAAGCTAGGATGTGATTTTCAAAAACCTCATAATTTACCTCGAATTCCTCCTGGTGCCCATCTTTATGAAGAAACTCCACATCAACACTTCCCTCCTCTCTTGGGGAGAACCTCTTGATATTTATCTGTTTTGCAAAGTCTACATCTGTCAGAGACATTCTTTTATATAAAGCCTCTTTAACGCTCCAGTGAATAGCCAGGTGCAGATTTTTATGCCTTTCGCTAAGGTTTTCTACCTCCTCCTCTGAGAGAGCCTTTTTCTCTACTGCGGAGAAGTCCCTCCCAAGAGATTCCACATCAACGCCTACACTCTCTTCCGGATGTGTAAGCACACACACAAAACGGCTGGTATGAGATATACTTATCTCTATTAAGCTGTTTTGCAGGAATGGGCGGCCATTGTCGTGATGACCCAAATAGACCTTCCCATCAAACAATTCGTTAAGAAGCGCCCTTACTGCCAGTCTCTCCTTCCTTCTGGCAATGCTCTTGGTAAGCTGCAAATCTTCAAGCTCGTCATGAGGGATAGAGCTGAGGTTCATTAACTCCTCCTCAGTTTCAGTAATCTCCCAAACGGAAATTGTAGCCCCCCTCTCTACCTCTTTGCTGAAAAATAGTCCCATCTCCAGTTATATATTATCTTTAATATCAGTTTCATCAGAAATCTCCCCCACAATCTCCTCCAAAATGTCCTCCAGTGTGACAATTCCCTCCATTCCCCCATACTCGTCAACAACAACTGCAAGATGCATCTTCTTTTGCCTGAACTCCTCAAGCAAATCATTAATCTTCTTTACCCCCGGAACAAAATATGCCTTCCTTATATGGCCTCTCCAGTCAAAATGTTCATTCCGGTCTATATATCCAACTAAATCCTTTATATATAGAAATCCTACAACATTATCTATAGAGTCTTGGTAAACGGGAAGTCTGGAAAATCCGTTTTGTGCCGCTTTAGTCTTTACCTCATTCCAGTTCAGGCTGCTTTCAATACCCTCCACAGAGACTCTTGGTGTCATAATCTCCCTTACAGCTGTCTCGGAGAGTTTTACAATATTTAGCAACATCCCTTTCTCCTCTCCAAACTCCTCAACAGATTTAACATCCCGCTCCTCTTTACTCTCAAACACACTTTTTGCAAATGACGATAATATTTTATTGACAGGAGCAGTTACCCAAGCAGTGGCCTGAACCATCCTTCCTGTTGCAACAGCAAGTGATTGACCGTAATTAGCAGCCAGCATATTGGGGAGTATGTGTCCAAAGAGCAATATTGTTATAACTAGCACTATAAGAGGCAATAGCAATATCTCATTGCCAAATATGATATATATTAATACGGATATAGCTGTTACAAAAAATGCCGAGATCTGATAAATTGAATTAAAAAGAGAATCCGCAGCGGATACTTTTCTCTTTGAGATTTGATCCGACTCAGTTTTTGAGATAGTGAGGAGATAAATTTCGCCCGCCTTAAGAATCACATACAAGATAAGGATGAGGCCGAGCGCCATCCCCACGGGGTAATAATCATCAGTTAAGCTACTGGGAGGTTCCAACTTCTTATAAACTATGGTTATGGGTGCAAATATAGTTAATTTTTAATTGCAGCATACTTTTCCTGCATAAAGGCTGGGTAATATGACTCTTTTGCCTTGCGAAGACCCTCCTCTCCGGCATCGTCTTCTCTGTTTATAAACTTAAGAGAAGAGGCGTGTCTCATTGCAAATTCACGGTTTATTGCCTGGTAGGCCCCTCTTATATTTGCATCTGCCTTCTCAATATGGACAATTAATGTATCTGAATTAATCTGTTCCCCAGCCGAATAAGCAATGACCTCTCCGTTCAGCCTTATAAGCCCACCTTTTAATTTTAGCTCCGGGAAGTTTGAAAGTGCTTTATTTACAGCACAAATCTCCCACATTTTTGACTGATTATCTTTACAACCATTCTCAATACACCACTTAATTGTAAACTCTCTAACCTCTGTAAGATTTTCAGAAGTAATATCTTCATAAATCCAGCCGGGCAACTCAAGGAATCTGTTTAAATGGTTCCTTTTGGACTGGAGTTTCTTTCCTGAAAGTGATATCATTTTCTCGCTCTCATAAATATAATCAAAGCTGTTCCTTGTTGGGACAAAACTATACTTACCGGGAAATAGCTCTTCCACTCGGCTTTTTGCTTCGGGAGGAAGTCCTATCATTTTAAAAGGAACACCCCTCTCATTTGCATCGGCCTCAAGCAGAGATATAACCTCTTTTAGATCTCCTTCGCCGGCAGGGAAAAGATACCTAGTCTCCTCACCCACTCCTGAGTTAAAGAGAAGAAAATCCTTATGTCTGCCAATCTTTGATTTAAATACCTCCTCCCATATGAAAAGGTTTGTAAAGCAATACTCAGCCCCTCTGAAATCAGAGGAGGCAAGTATCTTATCAATCCACTCCTTATCTTCTAATAAAATCTGTCTGAATTCTATCATAAATTTCTATTCTAACAGCCATCTCTCCAGCAGAGAAACAACTCTCTGACGGCTCTCCTCTGGCAGCGTTGATATCCTGGCTCTGTGACTTCCTGCAGGATCAGTCACAACAACAATGTTGGAAGATTTTGGTTCATTTACCATAACAGCACTCCACGGATCATACTCCCCGTAAATAAAAATCATTTTTGAAGTTGTTGTAGCGACAAATTTCTCAAGTTTTTTTGAAAGTTTTTTGCTGAATTTAAATTTCTGATCCTGCGGAAGGAAGAGTTTAGCAAGGTAACCCTTTGAGCTCTTGATTTTTAAAAGACCCTCAAATGGTTTGGTGTCATAACCATAATAGCCCAACTCTTTGGCTGCCTGAATAAAGAAAGATGTTGTAGGGCTCTCTTTTACAAAATAGTCAGGAGAGCTGATTTTCATCCAATAGGCAAATATCATTTTATCGTCTGCATCAAGTGCCGGAATCTCATCTGTGTTACTGCCCCATTGCCAGAGAGCAAAAGAGAATTCAAGGACTGAGTAGTCGTAAATCTCTTCCAGCGGCAAATTGAATTCATACCTCTTCTCATTGCAGAAAGAGTCAAACATTGGTTGTAGTGTAGCTCTTCTCTTTAACACCTCTCGCTGAAATGCAAGAATTTTTGCCCTCTGATCAGGCGTACCAGCAAAGTTTGCAATAAATGGCTCGTGTCTTCCATCTTCAACCCCCTTACATAGTGGAGCTACATATGGAACGGTTATATGAACATCATCAGGGAAAAAGGCTCTGTAAAGAAGCGCTGTTTGCCCCCCCTTGCTAATGCCTGTTGCAATCCACTTCTTTTTGTATACCTCTCTGAAAATCATTGTAACATTGTGAAGATCAAAAGCTGAGTTCTCTGCTGTAAGATATTTCCAATCCTTGTTTTCAGGAGTAGATTCCAGAAAATATCTGTGTTCAACAAAAATTATATTTGTATTAAACAGCCTTGATATCTCCTCTCTGTAATTTGGATTACCTGCATACGAGGCACCATAACCCTCAGTAACCAGTACTGTAGGTCTGTCAAGGCCTGCGTGCATTACAAATACTCTTTGCCTGAACTTACCTAGTGAAGGGTCCTTATGGCTTACAGGTTGCTCTATATAGAGTACATATTTGTCTTTAAAGTCTTTACTGGCAAGTCTTTTCACATCTTTAACAGATGGTAATTTTTCTATTCTTGCCATTAAAGAGTCTGGCTCAATATCTTTAAAAATTGATGGCTGTGTTTGAAATTGCGCAATAGCATCAGGAACAGAAACAAATAGAATAGCTGCCAGAATCAGCAGTTTTAAAGAGAGTGTCGATCTTTTCATAGTAATGGTTATATCTCTGCAAAATTAGAAGAAAAAACCGTATTTTTGCGGCAAACAGATCCATAATGAACAACTTTGTACAAGAACTGAGGTGGAGGGGTATGGTTCATAACATCATGCCCGGGACAGAAGAACACTTATTAAAGGAGCAGACAGCTGCCTATGTGGGTATTGACCCAACTGCTGACTCATTACATATAGGTCACCTGGTTAGCATTATGATGCTTAAACATTTTCAGGCCTGCGGCCATAAACCAATTGCACTGGTAGGCGGAGCAACCGGCATGATAGGTGATCCCTCTATGAAATCGGCAGAGAGGAACCTGCTGGACGAAGAGACCCTCAGACACAATCAGAACGCCATCAGAGCTCAACTTGGCAAATTCCTGGACTTTGATTCGGACTCGCCCAATGCTGCTATCCTGGTTAATAACTACGACTGGATGAAGGAGTACACATTCCTCCATTTTATCAGAGATATCGGAAAGCACATTACTGTGAACTATATGATGAGCAAAGACTCTGTCAAAAAGCGTATTACCGGAGATGAAAAAGAGGGAATGTCCTTCACCGAGTTTACATATCAGCTTGTTCAGGGTTATGACTACCTCTATCTTTTTCAGCACCTTGGCTGCAAGCTTCAGATGGGTGGAAGTGACCAGTGGGGCAATATAACAACTGGTACAGAGCTAATCCGCAGAAAAGAGAGTGGAGAGGCATTTGCGCTTACATGTCCGCTTATTACCAAAGCTGACGGGGGAAAGTTTGGAAAAACAGAACAGGGCAATGTATGGCTGGATGCAAAATATACTTCTCCTTATAAATTTTACCAGTTCTGGCTTAATGTAAGCGATGATGATGCACAGAGATATATTAAAATCTTCACAATGCTTAATAAAGAGTCTATTGACTCCGCAATTGAATCACATCTTCAGGAGCCACACAGAAGAGAGTTACAGAAACTCCTTGCCAAGGAGGTGACAACGATGGTACATGGTGAAACAGAGTACAACAAAGCACTGGAGGCCTCAGGCATCCTTTTTGGAAATTCAACATCAGATGCTCTTAAATCTTTAGATGAAGATACTTTTCTCACTATTTTTGAAGGAGTTCCCCAGTTTACAATAAGGAAAGAGAACCTGGGAGAGAATATTGTTGAGATTCTGGCATCACGGAGTGCGGTTTTCCCATCAAAAGGAGAGTGCAGGAAGATGATTCAGGGAGGAGGAGTTGCAATAAACAAAGAGAAAGCAGATAGTCCTGATATCAACATTACTGCTCAGGATTTGTTAAACGATAAATATATCCTCATACAAAGAGGCAAAAAGAACTACTATATACTTAAAGTTGAATGATTATGGAGGGAGAAAGCACAAGACAGCAAAAAGTTGGCAAGCAGCTGCAGAGGGATCTTGCCGAGATTATAAGGGAGAAGGGTATGACTGTATACAACGGCGCTATGGTAAGTGTTACGGCGGTAAAAGTTTCGCCTGACCTCTCTCTTGCCAGAGTTCACTTAAGCATATTTCCCTCATCCAAGGCAAAAGATGTTCTGGACATAATAAACTCAACATCTAGAGAGTTAAGATACGAACTTGGCCATAGGGTGGCAAAACAGCTAAGAATTGTTCCCGAGCTGGCATTTTTTATAGACGACTCACTCGACTATGTTGAACGCATAGACGAACTTCTTAAGAAATAGCAGCCGTGAGGCTACCCTTCTTCATAGCAAGACGATACCTCTTCGCAAAGAAGTCGCACAATGTCATTAATATCATCTCATTAATAAGCGCTTCCGGGATAGCTCTTGGAACGGCTGTACTTATTGTCATTTTAAGTGTTTATAATGGCTTCGGAGACCTGATTAAGTCTCTTTACAGCGCAGGGGAGGCCGATATTCTAATTCTGCCGGCCTACGGAAAGAGTTTCAGAACAGATACAATTACCTTTGAGAACGCCAGGGCTCTATTAAGTCAAAGCATATACTGTGAAGTAGTCTCAGAGAATGTTTTTGTAAAATACTCAAACAAGGAGGCTGTCGCAGAGATGAAGGGAGTTGATACAGCTTTTGTAAAACAAACTTTATTAAAAGATTATATAATTGATGGCGAGTTTTCTATATGGCACGGAGAGATTCCTCAAGCCGTAGCAGGAAGGACTCTTGCATATGAACTCGGAATGAGGCCTCATTTTATTGACCCTGTAACAGTTTATTTTCCATCCAGATATACGCCCTTTTCAGCAGTTAACCCTCTCTCATCAGTCAATCAAAGAAACCTCTCTCACTCCGGCACTTTTGCAGCCGAAAGGAGTTTGGATAAAAATCTTCTATTTGTACCAATTTCAGTTGCAAGAGAGATTGTTGAGATGGAAGAGAACGAAGTAACATCAGTTGAGATATACACCAAGGGGGCAAAAGATGCATCGAAACTTATACCTAAGTTAAATGAGTTGTTAGGGGAGAAATTTATCATTAAGGACAGGTTCAGTCAGAATGAAACTCTGTATAAAATGATGAGAGCAGAGAAGTTCTCTATTTACATTATATTGTTGTTTGTTGTAATAATAATCTCTTTTAATCTATACGGAAGCCTCTCTATGCTTATAATTGAAAAGGAGAGCGATGCCCGGACTTTAAGAAGTATGGGCGCTAATGAAAAACTAATCAACAGGATATTTATTTTTGAGGGCTGGATGATTTCACTGCTTGGGATGGCAACAGGTGTTATATTGGGTATAATAATATGCATAATACAGCAAAAAGCAGGAATTGTCAATATGCCCGGCAATTTCATAGTTGAAGCATATCCAGTCGTTTTAGAGGGGTGGGATGTATTAATGGTTATTGGAGGAGTCTCTCTTGTTGGATACTTATCTGCTCTGTTACCGGTAATAAATTTCAAAAAAAAATAATTTTTTTTCATTTAATGCAACGAAACATATATTGGCTGCATCTTAAAGATGTAGGTTTAGGTTTTAGTACAAAAAAAAGGCCGGTCACTTGTAGCAGGGTGACGGGCCTTTTTGATTTTATTTTAACTTAGCATTATGAAACGAACCTGCCTTATACTATTAACAGCCCTGATGATTATATCCCGGGCAACCCTTTTTGCTGAGTCAAAACCAAGAATAGCAATACTTGCAACAGGCGGCACTATTGCAGGAGCTGCAAGTGCAGCCACTCAGGCATCATACATACCTGGGGTTATAAGTCTGGAACAGATAATCTCCTCAGTTCCTGACCTCACTAAATTAGCTCACCTTAACGGAATTCAAGTCTGCAACATTTCCAGCCAGAATATTACCCCTGAGATTTGGCTTAAACTCTACAGGATATCAGATAGTCTGTTCAGCAATAATATAGCAGATGGGATTGTGATTACTCACGGAACCGACACAATGGAAGAGACAGCCTATTTTCTGAATCTTACCGTCAGACACAAACGACCAATAGTCCTTACAGGCTCAATGAGACCTTTCACATCCCTTAGTGCTGATGGTCCTTTCAATTTATATAATGCCGTTGCTCTTGCATCTTCGCCAGCCTCAGCCGGCAAGGGGGTGATGGTAGTTATGAATGACTTCATACTATCTGCAGATGATGTTACAAAAACTCACACACTTAATACAGACGCATTTAGTCGTCCTAATCTTGGACCAATGGGATATATGAGAGATGGAAAACCTGTTTTTTTCAGGGAGTCAATACTAAGACATACAACAAACAGCGAGTTTGACATTACAAATATTAAAGAGTTGCCTCAAGTGGAAATCTTGTATAGCTATGCCTTCTCATCAGCCATTGGCTTAAGAGCCTTTATTGATTACGGAGTAAAGGGTATTATTATAGCGGGTGTTGGTCACGGAAACTACAACAGGGAGTATGCCAAAGAGATGGAGAGAGGATACAGTGCAGGAGTCAGGTTTGTCAGAACATCACGAATACTTAGAGGTGGTGTTGACAAAGCTGCAGAGGAGTTTGACCTCAAACACCCTGTCGCAAGACTCAAATCCCCGCAAAAAGCAAGGATATTACTAATTTTAGCCCTTACAAAAGGGAGTACGAGTTCAGAAATTCAGAGAATATTTGATGAATACTAACGGCTGAATAGCCCATATACTGCAGATCCACTGCCGCTCATTGAGGCATATATTGCTCCCCTTGCATACATATTATGCTTTAATTGCTCAATTTCCGGGTATTTAGCAAAAATGCTCTTTTCAAAATCATTTATTACAGAGTCTTTCCACATTTCAACCGGTTGTTCAAGCAGCTTTTCCAGAGGTTCGCCTGCTCCTGATGGAGTAATACCTCTGTAAGCTTCAGGTGTTGGAACCTGAACATTTGGAACCTCTACCTCAATTTCGTATGATTCTAAAGAAGGGATTCTATACGATGTGAGAATATTTCCCCTTCCTCTCCCTATCATACCCTCTCCAAGAAGAGGATTCAATTCATCCGCATAAATAAAAAATGGGCAATCAGATCCCACTTTCGATGCAATCTCTGCCAGTTTTTCAGAAGAGAGATTAAGTCCGTAAAGTTTATTAATAGCTATTATTGTTCCCGATGCGTCTGAAGAGCCTCCCCCAAGCCCTGCACCAAAAGGAATTCTCTTAAACAGATTTATCTCTACCGGAGGAATATCAAACTCTTCTTTCATTGCATTATATGCTTTGACACAAAGATTCTGCATTGGATCAGAATCAAGAGTAAGTCCAAACAAATTTATTTTTAGCTCATTGCTCTCCGTAACCTCGAGCACATCACTTTTTCCGGCAGAAATGAAAAAGGTCTCCAAATCATGGAATCCGTCAATTCGTTTTCCAATGATTCTGAGACCAATATTCACCTTTGCTCTAGGATATACAATCATCTATCCGCATTTTGAATATCCACAGGATTTACAAGTCAAACATCCCTCCTGATAAACAAGTTCGTGAGAACCGCACTTTTCGCATTTTTTCCCGGTATCCTCTTTTGTACCATCAGGAATATATCTTTTAAGAGCCCTCTCCACGCCATTCTTCCAGTTGTTAATTGCCTCATTATCCAATTGCAATCCTGATACAAGATTAACAACATCAGTAATAGGCATACCATTTCTCAACACACCCGAAATTAGCTTGGCATAATTCCAGAACTCTTTATTGAACATATGAGAAATACCCCCTATTGTGTTTTGATAACCATATCTGTCATAAAACTGGAAGTCGTAGCGCGTTCTTCCTGCCTCATCCTTTTCCTTAACAATATGTCCCAAAGTAACAGATTTAGGAATACTGCGAGTATCATCATCAATTAGACCGGTAAAAATTTCGTATGGCTGTCCATTCATAAGACCAACAAGGGCAATCCACTGTTCAGCACCATTCTTAAAACGGATAACCTCCGCCTCCAGAGATTTAGGTCTCTCTTTTCTTTTAAGAACTTGCTCCTTAGGCTCTTTATCCCCGGCAGAAACCAAGACACCAGATCTGGATCCATCCCTGTAAACGGTTACACCTTTACATCCGGACTCCCAGGCTGTTTTATATACCTCTGAAACGAGCTCTTCAGTAACATCTTTTGGTAGGTTTACCGTTACACTTATTGAGTGATCAACCCATTTCTGCATTCTTCCCTGCATCTTAACCTTGGCAACCCAGTCTATATCGTTTGAAGTAGCTTTGTAATAAGGAGAGGTTTTTACCAGATCGTTCAGCTCCTCCGCCTTCATAGAAAGCACCACATCTTTGTCGTGGCCGTTAACCTCACACCAGTGCAGAAACTTATGGTGAAATACATAGTACTCCTCCCAAAAATCCCCTACCTCATCCTGATAGTCAAGCGACACATTTTTATCATTTGGATTAACCTTTCTACGCCTCTTGTAGAATGGAAGAAAAACCGGCTCAATTCCCGATGTTGTCTGAGTCATCAGACTTGTTGTACCGGTAGGAGCAATTGTTAAGAGAGATATATTTCTTCTCCCATGACGCTGCATAGTCTCAAACAGCTCCTCATCCTCCTTCTTTATTCTGCCAATCA
>RRZU012308873.1_pt1 | contig 10909 bp, 9 predicted proteins | sample 2165561 | NCBI WGS metagenome assembly RRZU01 (sample SAMN10456909, study PRJNA506462) | wastewater metagenome | isolation source: wastewater sludge | place: USA: Moscow, Idaho | reverse complement strand
TTCGACGCCATCGCGCCTTCGACGGCGGCATCCAGATCGGCGTCATCAAAGACGATGAAGGGGGCGTTGCCGCCCAGCTCCATGCTGCATTTCAGCACCTGATCGGCGGCTTGGCGCAGCAGGATGCGCCCCACCTCGGTCGAGCCGGTGAAGGTCAGCTTGCGGATATGGGGGTTCTCGCAGAACTCCTTGCCGATATCAGACGACCGCGACGAGGTGACGATGCTGAACAGCCCCTTGGGCACCCCGGCGCGTTCCGCCAGTACCGCCAGCGCCAGCGCCGACAGCGGCGTTTCGGCGGCGGGACGGCCCACGAAACCGCAGCCAGCGGCGATGGCCGGGCCGCATTTGCGGGTGATCATGGCGTTGGGGAAGTTCCAGGGCGTGATCGACCCGACCACCCCGATCGGCTGGCGGATCACCGTCAGGCGCTTGTCGGCCATGTGGCCGGGGATGGTCTCGCCATAGACGCGCTTGGCTTCCTCGCCGAACCATTCGATGAAGCTGGCGCCGTAGGCGATTTCGCCCTTGGCCTCGGCCAACGGCTTGCCCATCTCGGCGGTCAGGATGGTGCCGAGATCGTCCTGATTGGCCATCATCAGGTCGAACCAGCGCCGCATGATCTGGGCGCGTTCCTTGGCCGGGCGGGCGGCCCAGTCTTTCATCGCCACGGCGGCGGCCGCGATGGCGCGGGCGACTTCGGCGCGCGACAGGTCGGCCATCTGCGCGATCACGTCGCCGCGCGCGGGGTTCACCACGTCGAAGGTTTTGCCGTCATCGGCGTTGATCCATTCACCCGCGACATAGGCGCGGGTTTCCAGCAGGCTCGGGTCCTTGAGCAGCGATTTCAGTCCGGTGATGTCTTTCGGCATGGTGTTCTCCGCAGGTTTGGCAAGATCATCATCATGCCACGCAGCACTTGTCAAAGCTGGCTTGCAGGCCGCGATCACGAGGCTGTGTCGCGCGCGCGGCGTTTTTCATCGAACTCAAGCGGGGTCTGCGCGTTTATCTGCAACGCGAAGTTCCCTCTTGGCGTAGAAATGGAAGGGGTGAGGGTGGTGCCTCGCCCCTTTTTCTATTCCGGCAGGGTGGACCAGCAGCGTTGCAGGTCACCGGGCTGCGGGGTCGCTGCGTGAACGCCGCGCGCGATGGCACGGGCCAGGCAGCTGGCCGCCGCATGGCCAAGCGCGAAGGTATCCAGCGTCGGTTCCGCCATCGCGCGCGCGCCGGTCGAGACCGCAAAGATCAGGTCGCCGTCGAAGGGCGTGTGGCTGGGCAAAAGCGCGCGCGCCATGCCGTCATGCGCCGCCGTTGCCAGCCGTTGCAGCTGGGGCTTGGACAGTTTCGCATCGGTGGCGACGATGGCGATGGTGGTCGCCTCGCCCAGGCGTTTGGCGGGCTTGGGTTCAAAACCGGGATCGAAGTCGCGGGCGGGGCCTGCGCCGCCGAATTCGGCGTCCATCTCCCAAGGCGCGGCCCAGAAATGCCGGCTTTCGCCGACCGTAGCCGAGCCCAAAGCATTGACCACCACCAGCGCCCCCACGGTGATGTCACTGTCCAGCACCGCCGAGGCCGACCCGAGGCCCCCCTTCAGCCGCGCCGTCATCGCGCCCGTGCCTGCGCCCGCCGTGCCGATGGCGAAATCCTCGGCCGCCGTTTCCAGCGCGGTGCGGCCAAGGGCGGGGTAGGGGTTGTCGGTCCAGTTCTTGTCGCCGCCATTCAGCAGGTCGAAGACGATGGCGCCGGGCACGATGGGCACCCGCATATCGCCCACCGCAAAGCCCCGCCCCATGGCGCGGAGCCCCGCCATCACCCCGTCGCCCGCCGACAACCCGAAGGCAGAACCGCCCGACAGGAAGATCGCGTCGACCGCCTCGACCAGCTTGTCGGGGGCCAGCAGGTCCGTCTCGCGGGTGCCGGGCGCGCCGCCCATGACATGCACGGCAGCGGCAAAGGGGGCATCGGCGGTCAGCACCGTGGTGCCCGACCGCAGGCCCGCATCATCGGCATTGCCGACGCGCAGGCCGGTCACATCACTGATCAGATTGCGGGGTCCGGGGCGCATCGCGGTTTCCTTAAATGCAGCGGCCGCCGTCGACTTCCATGGCGACGCCGGTGATCATGGATGCCTCGTCCGAGGCGAGGAAGCAGGCCGCATTGCCCAGATCCTCGGGCGTGGAAAACCGCCCGATGGGGATGGTGGACAGGAATTTCGCCCGCATTTCCGGGGTGTCCTCGCCCATGAAGCTGGCCAGCAGCGGCGTTTCCCCCGCCACCGGGTTCAGCGCGTTGACGCGGATGCCGAAGGGGGCAAGCTCCACCGCCATCGCCCGCGTGGCCGTAATCACCCAGCCTTTGGAGGCGTTATACCAGCTGAGCCGTGGCCGCGGCGACACCCCGGCGGTCGAGGCGATGTTGACGATGGCCCCGGATTTCTGCGCCTTCATCAGCGGCACGATGGTCCTCGCGGCGAGGTAAATCGCCTTGCAGTTCACCGCCAGGATGCGGTCGAAATCAGCTTCCGAGACCTCCTCCATCGGGCTGGGCAGATGGGTCACGCCGGCATTGTTGACCAGAATATCGACGCGTCCGCCAAGGTTCAGCGCGGCTTCGGTCATGGCGCGGATGCCGTCCTCGGTGGCGACATTGGCGGTCACCGCGATGCCGCCGACGTCTTCGGCGATGGCGCGGGCGGCGTCGCCATTAAGGTCGGCCACTACGACGCGCGCGCCCTCGGCCGCGAATTTCCGCGCGATGCCCGCGCCAAAGCCCGAGCCCGCGCCGGTCACGATGGCGATCTTGTCCTGAAGTCTCATCCGGTCCCCCCTTGCTGCGGGTCGGACTGTGGCGCGAAGCGGGGCCGGGGGCAAGCGGGCGACATGGCGGGTGGCAGGAATTGTACCGGTAACCTACCCTTTGAGGGGGTGGACCTTCATGCAGAACGTATTGCTATCAGCATCTTAGAGTAAGCGCTGCCCCTTCCGGTCAGCGCCCGCGTTGCCGTCTGTGACAATCAATCCCGCAGCAGATCATGCTGCGGGATTGTGTAGGCCGAACTGGAATTTCATGCGTTTGCCAGCCAGCCCTGAGTGCCAGAGGGGCGGCCTTTACCGCCAGCCCTGCATCTTTCAGCCACCCTCAAAGCCCCGTCATCTTCAGCGCAGCTTCGGGAAGGCGGTCGCCCTCGATCTTGATGAGGGATGCGGCGGTGTTGATCTGATCCAGTTCAGCTGGGCTCAGCACCAGATCGACGGCGCCCAGATTTTCCTCCAACCGGTGCAGCTTTGTGGTCGCGGGGATCGGGACGATCCAGGGCTTTTGCGCCAAAAGCCATGCCAGCGCGACCTGTGCGGGCGTGGCACCCTTGGCCTCGGCGACGCCGCGCACCACCTCGACAAGCGCCATGTTGGCGGCACGCGCCTGCGCCGAGAAGCGCGGCACGAGGTTGCGGAAATCGCCCGGCGCGAAGGTCGTGTTCGCGTCGATCTGGCCGCTGAGGAAACCCGCACCCAGCGGGCTGAAGGGGACAAACCCGATGCCGAGTTCCCCCAGTACGGGCAGGATTTCGGCCTCGGGCCCGCGCCAGAACAGCGAATATTCGCTTTGCACCGCCGCCAGCGGGCGTACGGCATGGGCGCGGCGGATGGTGTCTGCGCCGGCCTCGGACAGGCCCCAATGCAGGACCTTGCCCTCGTCAATCAGCGCGCCCACGGTGGCCGCGACATCCTCGATCGGGACGGCGGGGTCGACGCGGTGCTGATACAGCAGGTCGATCCGGTCGGTGCGCAGGCGCTTCAGCGCGGCCTCGACCATCTGGCGGATATGGTCGGGGCGGCTGTTGGTGCCCGGGCCCCGCGTGCCGTCGGGCGCAATGTCGAAGCCGAATTTGGTGGCGATCTGGATGCGGTCGCGGATCGGCTGGACAGCCTCGCCCAGAAATTCCTCGTTCACGAAGGGGCCGTAGGCCTCGGCGGTGTCGAACAGGGTCACGCCCAGATCGGCGGCTTTGCGGACCAGCTGGGCCATCTGCCCGCGGTCGGGCGCCGGGCCATAGATATCGCTGGTCATGCTCATGCAGCCAAGCCCAAGGGCCGAGGTTTGCAGGCCGTTCCGGCCCAGAATACGGGTTTTCATGATGGTTCTCCGATGAGTGAAGGGATGAGTTTGAGGGACAGCCGCAGCACCAGAACCAGCGCGGCGGCCAGCATGACCGTGGCGGCGGTCAGCCCGAAATGGGTGCGGTGCAGGATCAGCGCCGTGCCGGTCAGCCCGGCGCCGCCCATCGCGGCGATGGCGGTGGTCACGCCCAGCCCAAGCGCGCTGCCCAGTTGGTGCGCGACGTTGACCAGCCCCGCCGCCGCCCCGGCATCTTGCGGGGCGACCCGCGCAATCCCGGCCGAGGTCAGCGGGCTGAGCGTGAAGCCCTGTCCCAGCCCGATCAGAACCGAGGGCAGCCCGACCGACAGCCAGAAGCTGCTGCCGGGGCTGGCGAGACTCAGCCAGCCCATGCCGATCACGGCCAGCGTCAGCCCCGCCGTCAGCAGTCGCAGATTGCCAAGCCGCGCGGTCAGGCGGGGCACCAGCAGCGCGGCTGCGAAATTCACCGCCATGGCCGGCAGGAAGGCCAGCCCGGTCCGCGAAGGCGAAAAGCCAAGCGCGTCCTGCAGATACAGCGTCAGAAAGACGAAAAAGCTGATCATCCCGCCCAGAAACAGCGCGCGGGCCGCATAGGCGGTGGCGCGTTCGGGATCGGCGAACAGCCGCAAGGGCATGATCGGGGCGGGGCTGCGGCGCTGGATGCGGATGAACAGCGCCAGCATCGCCGCCCCAAAAGTCAGCGCCGCCAGCGTCCAAGGATCGGTCCAGCCCGCCTCGGCGGCGCGGATCGCGCCGTAAACCAGCGCCCCCATCCCGAGGATTGAGGTGATGACCCCGCCCAGATCCAGCTGCACACCGCGCCGTGTGGGCGTCTCGGCAATCAGCCGTTTCGCGGCCCAGATCAGCGCCAGACCGATGGGCAGGTTGATCAGGAAGCCCGCCCGCCACGAGATGAAATCGGCCAGCTGCCCGCCGGCGACCAGCCCGATGCTGGCGGCGATCCCGGCCGCAGCACCATAATAGGCGACCGCGCGCACCCGTTGCGGGCCGGGCGCGAAATTGGCCTGCAGCAGCGCCAGCGTGGCAGGCGCGAGGATCGCCGAGCCGATGCCCTGCACACCGGGCGACGTCGATCAGGCGGCTCTGATCCGTTGGCGCCCGGTGGCTCAAACGGTCCTGCAATAGGTGTCAGCCAGCCGCCTTTGATCGCATGTCAGCGCGCGTTACTCACCTTCAGATCGCGCCCGTGAACCAGCCCTCGCAGCGGGGCAGGGCTTTCGGAGAAGACGATCAACCATCCGCAAAACGGAAGCGGCGCGGATTGATGGCTGGCCCGAGCTATGCTGGCAAAAGATCACGCTTGTGGCCGCAATAGGGCGCCAATCAGACGTTTTCGTTCCACATGCCGCGGCAATTGCGAAGGACGAAAACTCAAGCCATTGCCGATGAAGCATAAGAGTGCACACCGAATCGGGTGCGATCAAAATCCGGATAATTTATCATTTATTATCAATTTGTTAAATATCAGAGACTGCGAGCCTACCTATAAGCTTGCGCGCTTATGGCATAAGCTTGCACAGGCCGGGTAATCGCCAGATATGAAAAAGCCCGCACGAGGCCGGCCAAGGGAACTGCCAATTTTGGTGGCGATGGCGTGGGAGTCACGCCGCTCGGGTCAGGAGAGCCAGAAGATTCTTCTGGTCAAATCCGTCGCGATAGTCGTTCAGGGTAAACGGCGAATATCCGACGGGGGTGCCGTAGGTGGCGGAAAATGCCTGGTCGAAATGTTCAGCACTGCAGGCACCGGCGCCCGCGCGCTTTCCGATCGTCAGGGCCTTGATCAGCAACTCGATCACCGGGCCCCATCGATTTGCGCAGGCGAAGCTGAGGCGATGCAGGAAGTCTGCGTTTGACAGGGGTTCAAAATCGAGGCCGGCCCTGTCGGCGAAGGCGAATGCGAGCTGGTTCAGCTCCTCGATATCCCGGTCCGGGATGATCTCGTCGAAATGCACCGGACGCAGCAATCGCGCTAGCTGCTCTTCGCGTTGGACATGGGTTGCGAGCGCCGGAATGCCGGACAGTATGAGGATCAGCGGCCAGCGGGAATCCTTCAGCAGGGTCTTCAGGCTGTCGAGGATGATGCTGTTGGTGCGCCCGTCCTTTTCCGAAAACACATGCTGGCATTCGTCGAAATGGATGCCGATCATGTTCTGGCGCCGGCCCTGATCGACGACCTTCTCCAGATGTATTGCTGGGTGCGACGGCCCTCCTGCATCGGATAGCTGATCGCTGATGACCCATTCCAGTGGCATTCGGGTCGCGACATCGATCATCACCAGGATGCTGAGGCGCGTGCGGATCTCCTTGTCGATATCCTCCAATGCGGTTCTGTCGGGATCAGACAGGCTTTCCCACTGACCGCGCGCCTTGGCCGACGCCACAAGCGACGCCTTGCATTCGTCGATCTCGACATATTCGCCGACGAACAGAGCCCTGATGTCCGTGCTGCCGCGGCCGCGCCTGTTCCGGGCATGGCGCTCTCCCTTTGTCGCCGCCAGCATTTCCGTCGGAGACACCAGTTCCTGGATATGGGTGCTCAGGGTAGCGTGCGAAGGGGGCTTCAACGATCCAAGCTGGTTTCTCTTCCGGATCGAGTTCTCCTCATGAATGAGCATCTCAAGGTGGTCCATGACATTGGCGACCGAAGGGGACTGTCCGTCGTCGAATGATTTGGAACAGCCGCGCCGATTTCGGGCGGATGTCCTGACGCTCTGAACCCCTTCTCCTGGGCGTGTGACATCCATTTCGTGGCACCCGAGGAACGGCGGGCACGGTAGCAAAGCATCGCCGCGCAAATGACAGATGGAGTTCTATGTTGGACTCTGCTGACCGATCCAGAATTTTTCTACCTTAAACTCAATGCACTAAGTGAAAACATTGCCCTTCACGATCGAATTTTCTTGACAGGGGGTGTGCAAGAAACCCTAAAAACGTGCACTCTTATGCTTCATTGGCAGCCATTGATTTAATTGGTGACCCCGACAGGACTTGAACCTGTAACCTGCCCCTTAGGAGGGGGCTGCTCTATCCAGTTGAGCCACGGGGCCGCCGCTTTCCTTCTGCCGATCCTCACGTCATTTGGCAAGGTGCCTTGCCCTATGGGGCTGTCATGCGCTAACTCAAGCAAACTGGTCAGGACAGACGCATGCCCCAACGCAAGAAACGCCGGCCGCTGACGTTGCGCGATGTGTCCGAAGCCTCGGGCGTGTCCGAAATGACCGTCAGCCGGGTGCTGCGCAATCGCGGCGATGTCTCGGCTGCCACGCGCGAGAAGGTGCTCACCGCCGCCAAGACGCTGGGATATGTGCCCAACAAGATCGCCGGCGGGCTGGCCAGCCAGCATGTCAATCTGGTCGCTGTGGTCATTCCGTCGCTGGCGAACCTGGTGTTTCCCGACGTGCTCAGCGGGATCTCGGCCGAGTTGGACGATACGCCGTTCCAGCCGGTGATCGGGGTCACGAACTACTCGCTCTCGCGCGAGGAGGCGGTGCTGTATGACATGCTGTCCTGGCGGCCCTCGGGGGTGATCCTGGCGGGGCTGGAACATAACCGCAGCTCGCGCGCGATGCTGGAAGCGGCCTCGATCCCGGTGGTCGAGATCATGGATATCGATGGCGACGTGATCGACACCGCGGTGGGCATCAGCCATCTGGAGGCCGGGCGGCAAATGGCGGCCGAGATCCTGGGCGCGGGCTATCGCCGGATCGGTTTCATCGGCACCCATATGCCCGAGGATCATCGCGCCAAGAAGCGCCTGGCCGGGCTGGAGGCCGCGCTGTCGCAGGCCGGCGTGCCGCTGGCCGCGCGCGAGTTCTATCAGGGCGGCTCGTCGCTGGCCAAAGGGGTCGAGCTGACCGAGCGCATCCTGACGCGCGAGCCGGATCTGGATTTTCTGTATTACTCCAATGACATGATCGGTGCGGGCGGGCTGTTGTGGTGCCGCGAGCAGGGTTATGACATCCCCGGCAAGCTGGGGCTGGCGGGGTTCAACGGTGTTGATTTACTGGACGGCCTGCCGATGCGTCTGGCGACCACCGATGCCCGCCGGGTCGATATCGGCCGCCGCGCCGCGCGCATCGTCGCCGGCAAGGAGCCGCGTCCCGAAGGCGACAAGCTGATCCTGACGCCCTATTTCATGCCCGGCGATACCATCCGCAATCCGGCCTGATCGGGGGCTTTTGACAAGCACCCACCGCACCGCCTGGGCCATCTTGCGATGACCGGGCAGGGGCTTTCTGCACCGTTCCGCAATTTGCGACGGCGCCACGCGATGCCGAAAGCATGGCCCGGCATGGGGAATCATGCAGGACGCGCTTCGGTGTGGCTAGGTATGAGGTGGCCGGAGAACTATGCCAATTTGCAGCGCTCAGCCGATTATTTGCGCCGACAATGGCGATTCCGCTGATCGCAGGACGATGCCGGGGCTCGCAAATATCGTCGCGATTTTGCAGAAGACTGCAAAAATATGCAGGTTGTTGCAATGCTCGATCTCAATTGCCCTCAGACTCGTCAGTCGCTGATCGCCGAACGGCTGGATGCGGGTCAGCCGCTGATCGCCGCTGTTCTGGCCGAGGAGCTGGGCATTTCCGTCGACACCCTGCGGCGCGACCTGATCGCGTTAGAGCAGCGCGGGTTGCTGAAGCGCGTGCGTGGCGGCGCGGTGCCGATGACGCCGCCCTTGCCGCCCTATGCCATCCGGGCCGAGGCGCCCGAACCCGCGCTTGGCCCATTGGCAAACGCCGTGGCCCCGATGCTGGCGGGGCTTGGCACGGTGTTTCTGGACGGCGGCACCACGATGAACGCTGTCGCGGCGCAGCTGCCGGACGGGTTCGCGGGGCTGGTGGTGACGCCTGCGCCCTCGGTCGCGCTGGCGGCGCTGGCGCGGGGGGCGCGGGTGCATCTGATCGGTGGCGCGCTGTGCCCGGACGGGGCTATGGCCACCGGGGGTGAGGCGGAGCGCGCCATCAGCGCCATCGCGGCCGATCTGTGCCTGCTGGGGGCGTGTGGGCTGTGGCCGGGCTTTGGCCTCAGCGCGGAAGACAGCGCCGAGGCGGGGGTGAAGCGGGCGATGGCGCGGGCCTCGGGCCGGGTGGCGGTGATCGCGTCGGGGTCCAAGCTGGCCCGGCGCGGGCGTCATCACGTCTTGGGGCTTGAGGAAATTGATGTGCTGGTGACTGATGCGGAAGGGGCCGCGACCGCGCCCTTCCGCGCGGCAGGGGTAGAGGTGAAAAATGTCTGACGTCGCAAACCAGTCCCGCCCCAAGCGGGGCGCCTTGTGGGACGATGCCGGTTGGCGCGCGGTCACCGCCGCCTTCACGCTGAACGGGATGCTGTTCGGGGTCTGGGCGTCGCGGGTGCCGGGCTTCAAGGAAAGCTTCGCCCTGTCCGAGGCGACGCTGGGCTTTTTGCTGCTGGCTTTGGCGGGTGGCGCAATCGTGTCCTTCCCGCTGGCCGGCGGCCTCAGCGAGCGGTGGGGCGCGTCGCGCATGACGATCCTGTGCGCGATCTTCTATTGCCCGGCGCTGATCGGGCTGGCGCTGGCGCCCTCGCCCCTGTTGCTGGGGGTGGCGCTGTTCATCTTCGGCGCGCTGCACGGGGCCATGGATGTCAGCATGAACGGCTGGGGCGCGCAGGTGGAAAACCGCATGAACCGGCCCACCATGTCGATCTTTCATGCCATGTTCAGTCTGGGCGCCGGGTTGGGGGCAGCCAGCGGTTATATCGCCGTGCGCATGGGCGTGGCGCCTGTGGGGCATTTCACCGTCATGGCGGTGGCGGGCGGCGCGCTGGCGCTGTGGCTGATGATCCCGCAGCGCGGGCCGAAGCCCGTTGCCATCGCCGCGAAGGGCAAGGGCAGCTTTCTGGCGCTGCCCTCGGGGCGGTTGGCCGTGGTCGGGCTGGTGGCCTTCTGCGTGTCCATGGGCGAAGGCGCCATGGCCGATTGGAGCGCGGTGTTCATGGAACAGCTGATCAAGGTCAGCGAGGCGCAGGCCGCCCTTGGCTATGCCGCCTTCAGCGCCACCATGGTGCTGACCCGGCTGTCGGGCGGCATTCTGGTGCAGTGGCTGGGGCCGGTGAAGGTGACGCGCGCCAGCGGGCTGACCGCCTTTGTGGGGCTGTTCATCGTCTTGACCACCAACAGCCTGACGGTGGCGCTGCTGGGCTTTGCGATGGTCGGGGTGGGCTATGCGGTGGTCATGCCGCTGGTCTTCTCGCGCGCGGCGAATGACCCGGATGTGCCGTCCGGTCCGGCCATCGCCAGCGTGGCGACGGTGGGTTACGGCGGCATGTTGCTGGGGCCGCCGGTGGTGGGCTTCGTGGCGCAGGTCGCGGGGCTGCGGGTGTCGTTTGCGATGCTGGCACTGCTGGCGCTGCTAGCGGTGGCGCTCGCCCCGGTGCTGCGGATCACGCCGAAGCGCTGACCTAGTCGGGCAGCGCGAAGGTGCCGTGCTGGTATTGGGTGCCGCCCTTGCGGCAATTGGTCGGCAGGTCATTGCCCGAGACCTTGAAGTCCTCGCAGGTCATGAAAAGGTCATTGCGATAGCCGATGGCGAAGGACGCGACCGAGATGATCAGCGTCAGCATCAGCAGGTTCAGCGTCTGCCGCCGTCCGCGCACGGCCACCACCTCGGGCATGGCAATGGGAGGACGATGCGGATGATATGCGGGACGGAAAAGAAGGCGGTGGCGAACATCAGCGCGTCGTTCAGAAACCGCGCGGCTGCGCCGCCTTCCTCGAAGCGCAGCATGG
>RRZU012742980.1_pt1 | contig 10910 bp, 12 predicted proteins | sample 2165561 | NCBI WGS metagenome assembly RRZU01 (sample SAMN10456909, study PRJNA506462) | wastewater metagenome | isolation source: wastewater sludge | place: USA: Moscow, Idaho | reverse complement strand
TTTTTTATTCAATATTATCCAACATGCGTCCGACGAGGTAAAAAGAGAGCCGCGCAAGGCATCAGAACTCATTATGTACCTGAGTGAACTGCTAAGATATCAATTGTATGATTGTAAACGGGCAAAAGTCATATTGAAATCAGACATTGATTTTGTCCACAATTACCTGTCCTTAGCACAACAGGTGGAGAGTAATTTCTCCTACTCCATTTCCATTGAAGGAGACATCAATCGGTTTGTTCCTCCCTTTCAATTTATGCCCTTCATACGCAAAATACTCAGGAAACATCCCGGCAACGTATTACTGCACTATATGATTGACGAGTCCTCGATCACGCTGACTTGCAGTAGCAAAAAAGGAGTGTTAGAATCAAACACCATAAAATTGTAATAGAATAAATGACAGACAATACAAGATATATATTGCCCAATTTGCTGTTGGAACCATCATTTCGGTTCTACAGACACTTGGCTGTCCAAGTTGTTATCGTGTTTATTGCTTTGAGTAATCTTTTGTATGAACCATACCAATTTTGGACAGAAAGACTGTCGTTCTGGTTTGTCACCTTGGCAGTATCCAATGTAGTTGTCTATGTAAATATCTACCTGTTTGTACCTCGTATGTTGCTTAAGGGAAAGGCAAGGCAGTATGCTTTATCAGTTGTTAGTTTATTTATCTTCCTTATATTAATCAATTTGATAGGCTACATGACTTTTACCCAGCACGATGTGGTACTGAAAGAAGTCTTATTCATTCTAATTTCCTCTATTCCCGGGAATGCTATCTTTTTGGCTGGCGTTACTGCACTATTGCTATTGCGTCACTGCATGGAAAACAAACAGCGAATCCAAGAGTTACAAACTGCCACAATGGAGGTGGAGCTGGCAAACCTGAAGAATCAGATAAATCCTCACTTTCTGTTCAATATGCTCAACAATGCCAATATCTTAGCGACGGAAGATACTGAACAGTCATCTCATATGCTCTCTAAATTAAACGCTCTGTTAAGGTATCAGATTGAGGGCAGCTCAAAAAAGAGTGTTTCTCTTTCGCAGGATATTGATTTTCTGAACGATTATTTGGAACTTGAAAAGACACGCCGGGGGAGATTCAACTATACCGTGAAGAAAGAGGGGAATTGCGATATCGAAATTCCTCCCTTGCTATTCATTCCCTTTGTGGAGAATGCCGTGAAACACAATCCTGAAAGCGATTCTTATGTGAACCTCACATTTCGTATCACGGACGGCAGGTTGTATTTTGAATGTACCAACCCTAAGCCACAGTTATTTCACACCAAGAAAATCGGTGGAATTGGTTTGGCGAATGTAAAGAAACGTTTGAATTTGCTCTTTGGAACAGACTACAGTTTGAATTTAAACGATGAAAAAGAAAAATATACCGTAATAATGGAGTTTAAGATATGAAGTACATTATAGTAGACGACGAACCTATTGCCCGCAGGGGAATAGAGAAACTGGCCGGACAGATCGGCTCGTTGGAGCTTGTAGGCAATTTTGAGAATGCCGAAGATGCCGGAATGTTTATGGTGAATAATCAGGTAGATTTGGTTTTTCTGGATATTCAAATGCCGGGCATCAACGGCATTGACTTTGCCAAACAAATATCGGCCACCACTCTGATTATCTTTACTACTGCCTTTGCTGAATTTGCGGTGGATAGTTATGAGGTGGATGCCATTGACTACCTACTTAAACCCATCAAACCCGAACGCTTCAAAAAAGCCACAGAGAAGGCATTGTCATACCATCAGATTCTACTTTCCGAAAAGGATAAGAGCCAAGTGGAGCAGGTGGACAACAATTTTATCTTTATCAAGTCCGACCGTAGGTATTTCAAAGTGGACTTTAAGGATATCCTTTTCATCGAAGCATTGAAAGACTATGTCATCATTCAAACCGTGAAACAGCGGTTGATTACACGTCTCAGCCTCAAGGCTATTTATGAAATGCTGCCTGCGGCAACCTTCTTGAAGCCCAATCGCTCCTATATTATCAACAAAGAACGTATTGATTCTTTCAGTAACAACGATGTTTTTATTGATAAATACGAGATAGCAATCAGTAATGCCTATCGGGATTCGCTTTTTGAGATACTAATGAGATAAAGAAAAACATGGAGTACAGTTTCAGAGAAACAGAACGAATTTATATAAGACCGATTCAACATACGGACGCAAGTGCCATTTTTGCTTATCGGTCATTAGAGTGTGTCGCTCAATACCAATATTGGGAACCATTTACAATGCAGAAGTCTCTGGATTTTGTGGAGCAAAATAGCTGTGTCGATATGAATGCACAAGGCGTATGGATAGGGTTTGCAATAATTATGAAATCGAGTAATGAACTCATTGGAGATTGTGCATTGAAGATAGATGGACATAAAGCAGAAATAGGATGTAATATTTCCCCCAAACATCAACTTAAGGGATATGCACAAGATGCTTTGAACCTACTGGTAGATATGTGTTTCGAAGAATTTAAGGTTTCAGAGGTATTTGGAATTACAGATTCAGAAAATCTCTCTTCCATAAAAATGATGCAATCGCTAGGCATGGGGAAAATGGAGACTTTTGAAAACAAGCTATTATGCAAAGAGCGATTGTCCGTAGAGCATAAATACTATATAAACAAAAATGACAAATAGCGAAATCAAAGAGTTATGCCGCTCACTTGGAGCCGAACTGGTAGGAATAGCCTCCGTCGAGCGATTTGTGAATGCTCCGAAAGGGCATCACCCAACCGATGTTATGCCAACTGCCAAGTCAGTAATCTCCCTCGGCACGGCTCTGCCGAAGGATACACTAGAACAGGATATAAGAACCTATACTGACATCCGCAACGAAGCGGTAAAAAAGATGGATAGAGTGGCGGCAGATATAGTCGTCGAACTCAAAAAGCTCAAACATAAAGCTGTGTCGATCGTTTCACTCAGCGGCAAATTCGTCGATGGGCATTTCCGTTCGCGTATATCGCTTAAACACGCTGCCGAACTGGCCGGACTTGGGGCTATAGCTCGCAACTACCTGCTCACGAACGATAAATATGGAAATCTGCTTTGGTTTACGGCAGTGGTAACGTCGTTGGAGTTAGAGCCTGATCCGTTGGCGACATACGAGGTGTGTAACAACTGCAACCTGTGCGTCGACCTTTGCCCTTCGGGAGCACTTGCCGATGAGGATGATTTCAACCAGAAAGGGTGTCGGAAAGTTTGCTATGTTACCGTAAAAGGCGTGCTGGAACTTCGTTGCTGGCAATGCCGAAATGTCTGTCCGTATAAGCATGGTGTTGCGAAATCTGAACTTAATAAATGATTAGAAAAAATTATCTAAAATACAACGAATAATGAAACAAGAGATCCTATTTGTACTACTCAATGATTTTGCCGATTGGGAAGGTGCGTATATTGCCCCCTACCTAAATTACGGCTGTGGGCCTGATATCGAGAGTAAATATGTGGTTAAAACTGTGTCGGTGACAAAAGACCCCGTTGTGTCGTGCGGCGGTTTCAAAGTACTGCCCGATTACAGTGTCAACGATATTCCTGCCGATTATGCCGGAATCGTATTAATCGGTGGTATGAGTTGGTTTACTCCCGAAGCAGAGCTGATCGTCCCGTTGGTAAAAGATGCCATAGAGAACAAGAAACTGGTTGCCGGAATCTGCAATGCTTCGGTTTTTCTGGGGATGCATGGATTTCTGAATGAGGTGAACCACACCAGTAACGCATTGGAGCATATCAAAGCGTTCGCCGGAGCAGGCTATAAAGGTGAATGCCGCTATATCGACAAGCCAGCCGTAAGAGATGGTAACATTGTAACAGCCAACGGATTTTCCGCACTGGAGTTCTGCCGTGAAATACTCTATGCTTTGGATGCATATACTCCAAAAATGATAGAGAAAAGCTATCGGATGAATAAAACAGGTGTTTGGGAAGCACCTGAAACAGAATATCAAAAATAAAGAATTCATGAGACCAACATTATTTATTTTATCAGGTTTGCCGGGTAGCGGAAAATCAACCGTTTCTCAGTTTCTCGCCAAGAGATATGATGCTTTATACCTGCGCATAGACACCATAGAACAAGGGTTGAGAGATTTGTGCCATTATGATGTAGAAGGGGAAGGCTATGCATTGGCTTATAAAATAGCTGGTGATAATTTGAAATTGGGTCTCAGTGTTGTTGCTGACTCCGTCAACCCTATCGTACATACACGTAAACAATGGGAAGAGGTGGCAATAAGTAACAATAGTAGCTTTATTAACATAGAAGTTATCTGTTCCGATAAAAATGAACATCGAAAACGGATAGAAACAAGGATAACAGAAGTAGAGAATTTAAAGTTGCCCACATGGGAGGAGGTTGAATGCAGAGAATACCACCCTTGGGTAAGTGCGAGAATAGCGATTGACACGGCAAACAAAACAGTTGACGTTACTCACAAAGAATTGAATGAAAAATTATCTCTGTTTTTCAGGGAGTTATAAATAAATAGTTATGAACATTCAAGAACAAGCAGTTCAAATGGTAGAGACTGCACAAGTTATCACAGTGGCATCCATCGACGAGAACGGTTATCCACGTCTGGTGGCAATGGTGAAACTCAAAGACAAGAATGGAGAAATCTATTTCTCAACCGGTACCTCCACCGCAAAAACAGCTCACTTCAGAGCGAACCCAAAAGCCGGAATCTCCATCGTAGAGGGCGAAAATAGTGTGGTTTACACAGGCGAAATGGAGATTGTAACCGATCAACGAGTAAAAGAATCGCTCTGGGATGACTGGATGCTCCCCCATATTCCCGGCGGAGTAAATGATCCGCAGTATTGTGTACTCAAGTTTACACCCAAATCTTCCACCTACTGGATTGACAACGTATTTGTAAAAGATGGCAAATACCTGAATGTTTTTTGCCAGAGCTGCGGAATGCCGATGCAGAGTACCGACCAATTCGGGACAAATGCAGACGGTTCAGCTAATCACGAATATTGCTGCTACTGCTACAAAGGTGGAGCATTTACGCAAGATTGCACGATGGACGAAATGATTGAGCATTGCATCAAATATATCGATGAATTTAATAGAACGTGTAACACCCAGTTCAGCAAAGATGAGGCGATTGCAGAGATGAAGAAGCATTTTCCAAAGTTAAAACGATGGGAAAGCAAGTCGTGACTATCGAAAAGCAGATATTAATCGATCCACAATTTCCACCTACAACATCGAGAAAATTTTGGAATATAAAATAAGTTGTAAATAGTATAGATGAAAAAACATTGGCAGGCAGAGGACTAATTTTTGAAACCAGAGAGTTGTTTCGAGAGTGGCTGAAAAATGAAGGAACGACAAGTGACGGAGTTTGGTTGATACTCTCCAAAACTGATGTACTCAAAACGTTGTCAGCCAATGATGCGCTCGAAGAAGCATTGTGTTTTGGTTGGATTGACGGTCAGATGCAGTCTATTGACGAGACTAAATATAGAAAGTATTTTGCACGACGAAGAGCAAAAAGCAATTGGTCGGAGAAAAACAAGGAGTTGGCACAGCAACTTATCGAAAAGAGATTGATGACTCAGCAGGGTTTGGATGCCATATCTTGTGCCAAGCAAAACGGAGAGTGGGACAACTCCAAACGGAACTCTGCGTCAGAGAAACAAATAGCAGCATTCAAGCAGCTTATTGAGCCGCATGAGCCTGCATATACGAATTTGTCGGCTATGTCTGATTCCGTGCAGCGCACCTATACACTGTTCTATCTGGATGCAAAATCGGATAAAACACGCGGGGCCCGTTTGGAAAAGATTATCGATAGGCTTAATAATAATCTCAAACCGATGTAATATGAATATAGAAGAGTTAAGAGACTGTTGTCTTGCTGTAAAGGATGCAGAGGAATGCACTACTTTTGGAGAAGACTTTCCATCCTATAAAATAATGAATAAGATGTTTGCCTTTTTTCGTTTGAATCCAAAGGAGGGTGAACATTTTGTTGTTTTGAAATGCGATCCCGAGAGAAGTGTGGAATTAAGGGAGAAGTATCGAGGCGTTACCAAAGGAGCCTATACCGGCCCTACTTTAACATGGAACTCCGTTTATATTCAGCGCGATGTGCCGGATGCGCTGATTGTTGAGTTAATTGAACATTCTGCGGAAGAGGTTATAAAGAGACTTCCTAAAAAGAGGCAAGAAGAATACAGGAAAATGTAATTATGAGCAGTATGAAAATTATAAAACATCTATTTCTAATCTACCTATTATCTATTTTAGGTGCAGAAGTATATTGTATGGAAAAGGAAATCATTCTGAAAACTAAAACTGGAAGTCTATACGGGACATTGCTTACTCCCGACAATAGTTCTCCCAAAGATATTGTCGCTCTGTTTATCTGTGGATCGGGACCTACCGACCGTGACGGAAACTCACAACCTCTGGGAATGGTGAATAATTCGATCAAGTATCTGGCTGAAGATTTATGTAATGCAGGCATACCGTCTCTGAGGTATGATAAACGGGCAATTGCGAAAAGTGTCGAAGCTATGGTTTCTGAAGATATACTCCGGTTTAATACTTATTCCGATGATGCCCGTGCTTGGGTTGAGTTGCTAGCTAAGGATTACAAACAGGTGGTAATCATAGGGCATAGCGAAGGGGCAATGCTTGGGATTATGGCAAGCATAGACAATCCGAGGGTTGTATCTTTGGTTCTATTGGCTGGATGTGGTCGGCCTGCTGATGTGGTTTTGAAAGAGCAACTTTCAGGGCAATGGGCAATCCTTTACGGAGAATCGGGTATTGCTATGGATACAGTGTTTTCGTATTTTGATACATTGAAACAAGGAAAAATAGTAAGCGACGTTCCACAAGAACTTTATTCGTTGTTTCGCCCCAGTGTGCAACCCTATATGATTTCGTGGTTTGCGGTCGATCCGGTAGTAGAAATTAAAAAAATAAAGGTTCCGATACTTATTGTTGAAGGAGACAAGGATATCCAAGTTTTCATCAAAGATGCGGAGTTATTGCATCAGGCAAACAGAAACTCTACAAAAATAATTATACCAAATATGAATCACGTATTCAAAGAGTGCAATACGATGGACAAGATGGTGCAGATGCCACTATACAGCAATCCGGCTCTTAAAAATATTCCTCAATTAAGTGAATGCGTTATCGAATTTGTCAACAAAAATCAATTCTAAATTGAGGTTTTGGAAATAGGATGTAACACTCCAACACTATGTCAAAAAAGAGCAGGAACCTTTACCACAAGCATTAGTTATAATTGCTGCAAATAGAAAGAGGAAAGATGCCAAAGTAAATTCAAATTTTTAAAGCTCTAATTGTGAATGAAGAGAATATGGAAATAAAACATAAAAATAAAACACTTGTATCTGTTTTTAAATATTTACTGATTTGGTTGTTTTGGATGCCAACAGTAGCAATAGCACAGTCGGGCACACATGTTACTCTGAACGGACGCACCGTGGCTGAACAGAATGAACCGATAGGTTTTGCCACCGTATTGATAATGCTGAAAAGTGACACAACAAAAACATATGGAGCTATAACCGACAAGGATGGCTGCTTTGCTGTGAGTCTACCCAAAGATACCTATCTACTCAAAGTCTCATTTGTTGGATACAACAGCTTGCAGCGCGAGATCAATCTGAATGCCAACACTGATTTAGGAGCTTTAACAATGATTTTGCATACAATGATACTTGACGATGTCGTAGTGACTGCCGAGACAATCAGACGCGAGGTTGATCGCTTTGTGGTGAATGTTGCATCCACCCCGCTGGCAGCAGGCAAAAGTTCAAAAGAAATATTGGCTGTGTCACCCGGTGTCTGGATTACCGATAAGGGGGACATCTCAATTAACGGACGCGGAGGTACAAGCGTAATGATTGGTGACAGGTTACTCCGAGAGACTGGCGAAGAGTTGGTCAGCTACCTTGAAAACATAAAAGCCGAAGATATTGTCAAGATTGAAGTGATTCCTTATGCCGGAGCGGAGTACGATGCAAACACAACAGGAGGCATTATCAAGATCACGATGAGAAAACAACGAGAGTCTGGCTTCGAAGGATCTTTCGGTATGCGTTATAACACTTCGGTAGTAGATAACTCACGACAGAGCGTCCGTCCTTCAATAAATCTGAATTATAAATATAATGCATTGAGTCTCTATTCGAAAGTGAACTTCATGCGCAATAAATGGAAAAGCGGTAGTATTCAGGAGGATCAATTTACGAATCGTGACCGTCATGTCAATTCGATAACGAATATGTCGAGAAAGAATACCTCCACGGATGGTCAGTTGGGAGCTATCTACGACATAAACGAGCGTCAGAGCATTGGAGCCGAGTTCAACGTCACCGGAAATCCTTATTCAACAGCAACGAACGGTAGTTCTACGGTAACTGAAAATGGAAAGACGATCCTTTCAAAAAGTGGAAGTAGCGGTGAATACGATTATCTGTTGCTAAACGCAATTGCCACCTATACACTCAAACTTGACACAGTGGGGTCTACATTTAGAGCCATAGCAGAATACATACACCGCAACCGTGAGGATTCGATAGATTTCAATATGGCTTATCGCGGAGATATGAATGATGACACCCGAACTCACTATATGCCGACCACTCGTTATAATATTTATGTTGCACAAACTGATTTCAATTTCATGCTAAGTCCAGATTCTAAACTGTTGGCCGGATTGAAGTACACACGTAAAGAGATGAATAACAATAGTCCTTACGAGTATTTCCAAAACGGCATTTGGCATCCACTTCCTGATCGCAGCAGTCTCAATCAATATGATGAAAACATTATGGCGATCTACGCCAGTTTTTCGAAGAAGTTCAAAAACAACATCTCACTACTTGTTGATCTGCGGGGAGAGTATACATACTCTGTACCTTCAGTCAAGAGTACAGCAATTACTGATAAACAGAACTATTTCGATTTGTTTCCAAACGCAAACCTATCGATCCCTCTTAATGAAAAACAGAGTCAGAGGATTATTCTTAGCTATGGACGTAAAATTGGGCGGCCCTCATTCTGGCAAATCAGTCCAGAGCGTCAGCCTATCTCAGACTATATGTTCATGGAGGGTAACCCGAAACTGAAACCCTCTTACACAAACGACTATTCACTAAGTTGGGTGTTTGCCAACAAATACACGTTCACATTGGGTGTGCAACAAATAAAAGATGCTTTCGGACAGATTGTCGGTGTTGATCCATTGGATGCAGATATCATGGTCGCTCGGCAGAGCAACTTAGAAAAATCAACAAACTACTTTCTTAGTCTCAATATCCCGGCACGAATCACCAACTGGTGGATGCTCAATACAAACCTTAACGGATTCAACATGAGCAACACCACTTTGGGTGTAAAGCAGACACAGAACACCTTTCAGGGTAATATGAGTAATGTCTTTACCTTTTGCGAAAACTATAATCTCATTGTTGAAGCGTTCTACACCAGCCCATCGATAGCAGGCAACGTAAAACTGGGGTCATTGTACATGGTCAATACCGGACTTAAAGGAAATTTTCTTGATAAAAGGCTGACAGCAACAGTGTATCTGAATAATATTACCAACAAACGAGGCTCTTCGGTCTCTTACAACCAAGACAACGTGATGACTCATTTTGAGCAACAGAATATGTGCCGGACAATCTCACTGTCGATAACTTATAGCTTTCGAACTGGCAAAAGAATGAAGTTCAAAACAGTAGAGACAAGCGGAGAAGGTAAAGACAACGGCAGAGGTGGTGGGTTCTAAGAAAATAAAACATTTAATGAATAGATATGAACGATGATAATATTTTGATTTTTAGAACCTCCGTCACAACTGAGGAAGATATTGAGCGGATAGGAGTACTATTCGCTCAAGACCTCTGTATTCACAAATGGAACGTGGATTTTGAAGATTGGGAGAAGGTCTTGCGAATAGAAAGTCAAGGAACAACTGCCGTTCAAATAATAAAACTGTTACGGACAATAGGTATTGTTGCCTTGGAGTTGGAATAAACCCCAACAACAAAGAATTTAAATTCAATCAAATAAATATGTTAGGACAAAGAAACATACTCTATCATGCTATTGCCATCGTAACGGTGGTGATATGGGGAACGACTTTCGTTTCGACCAAAATATTAATCAACATCGGTTTGTCGCCTGCGGAAATAATGCTTTATCGGTTTGTACTGGCTTATTTCTGTATGCTGCCTTTTGCGTATAAAAAGCTATGGGCAAACAGTTTTAAGGACGAGTTTTTGATGCTGCTTGCCGGGATAAGCGGCGGCTCACTCTATTTTGTAGCAGAGAATACGGCTTTAGGCATAACGCTGGCCTCCAATGTATCGTTGTTGGTTTGTACTATCCCCATAATCACCTCTGTTCTGTCGTATCTGCTTTACAAAGAGTCTTTGAAAAAGCGTTTCATGTTTGGCTCATTGGTGGCACTGGCGGGAGTCGGCATGGTGGTTTTCAATGGAAGTGTGTTGTTGAAAATTAGTCCGTTGGGCGATTTCTTGACGATGGTAGCTTCCGTTTCATGGGCTTTTTATTGCATTCTGCTGAAAAGACTCAGTGCCCGATACTCTATCAAGTTCATCACCCGAAAAGTATTCTTCTACGGCGTTCTCTCTTTGCTTCCTTATTTCCTGTTTGTACCGCTGGAAATAGATGTGGAGTTGCTGAAACTTCCGGTCGTTTATCTGAACCTGCTGTTTTTGGGATGTATCGCTTCGATGCTCTGTTTTTTGATGTGGAATACCGCTGTGCCATTCTTAGGAGCAGCTAGATCAGCCAACTACATTTGCGTTGTTCCACTGGTAACGCTTCTCACCTCTGCTGCTTTTTTGTCGGAGACAT
>RRZU011182963.1_pt1 | contig 10911 bp, 3 predicted proteins | sample 2165561 | NCBI WGS metagenome assembly RRZU01 (sample SAMN10456909, study PRJNA506462) | wastewater metagenome | isolation source: wastewater sludge | place: USA: Moscow, Idaho | reverse complement strand
CGACTTCACCACGGTCACACCCGAAGTCGCAGGCGCAAACGCATACGCATCATCGGTGTCCGTCGACGCCGGCAACGGCGCACCATCGGCACCCACCGCGGCAGTCGTCCCATCCGCCAACACCGGAGTCCCCGACACCGACCCGGTGTCCACGTGGGTGGCACCCACAGCCAGGGCAGCAACCGTCCCGGAACACGTGACACTCGCCGTGCCAGAACCCGCCGGACCCAACAACGGAATCACGTTGGCCGTGCCCGCAGCCGCACCAGGACAGGTGATCCCGGTCGCCAACGAATCCGTCACCGTCACATTCGCCAAGAACGACGACCCCGTGTTGGTCACCACGAACGTCACCGTGACCGGCGCGCCCGCAGTCACCGACACACCTGGCGCCGTGTTCGCATCATCACCATTGATCGACTTCACGATGGACACACCAGACGACGCCGGAGCGAACGCATACGCCGGGTCGGTGTCCTGGACGGTGCCGATGGGCAGGCCGTCGACCCCTAAGACTGGAGTTCCGTCGGCGAGCACAGGTGTTCCAGTCGCGGTTGCGGTGTCGAGGTGGGTCGCGCCCGCGGCGAGTCCTGGCAACGTTCCGGTGCATTCCATCGATGCCCCGGGGGCCAACTCGCTGACCTGGCAGCTCAGCGCATCGACCGGGTCGTCGGTCAGCGTCACTGGCGCTAGGCGCACATCGCCGGTGTTCGTCACGACGAACTTCACGGCCAGCGGTGCTCCGGCAACGACCGATACTCCTGGCGCGCTGTTGGCGTCGTCGGTGTTGATCGACTTGACCACCGTGATGCCCGGACGCGCGGCCACAAATGCGTGCGCGCTATTGGATGCGGACACGGGGTCCAGCGGCTTCCCGTCGGCGCCTAGCGCGGGGCTGCCGTCGGACTGGACCGGGCTACCGACGACCTTTGCTGTGTCGACGTGCCCGCCGCCGATGGCCGGCGCGGGAATCGAGGCCGTGCAGGTCGTTGAGCCGCCAGGCTCCAAGGAACTGACCGGGCAACTGATCGTCGTGGCGTCCGAGTCGGTGACGACGATCGGTGACAACCGTACGTCGCCGGTGTTGGTGACCAGGAAAGTGACGGCCATGGGCGAACCGGCGGCGACCGACACTCCTGGAGCGGCATCCGCATCGTCGCCGTTGATCGACTTGACGATCGTCACGGCGGGGTGCGCAGGCGTCCAGGTGGTGGCCGGGTCCTTGTCGTCGACCGGCGACATGGGGTCACCGGTCGCCGGGTCGATGATCGGCTGACCGTCAACCTGAGTCGGCGTCCCCGAGACCGTGGCCAGGTCGGTATGTGGCTGGCCGACCGCCGGCGCAGCCCACTCCGCGGTACACGTCATCGTCTCGCCGACATCGAGGACCGAATCGGGGCAGGATATCGCTCCGGCCGGGATGACGTCGTCGGTGACGGTCACGCCGATGAGGGTCGTGTTTCCGGTGTTCTTCACCTCGAAGGTCACGGTCATCGTGGCCCCGGCTACGGTCGGCACAGCCGTCGTGGCGTCGTTGGCGTCCTGGCCGTTGATCTTCTTGACCACTTGGATCATCGGGTTGGCCGTGGCGGCGTTGGCCGGATCCGTGTCGGTGATCGGGGTGATCGGTGCGCCGTTGACGATGGGGGTCGCCGTCGCTGTGGCGGTATTGGTGTGCTGCACCCCGACAGTTGGGGCGGCATACGTTGCTGAGCAGGTCGCGGACTGACCCGGGTCGAGCGCGGTTGGCGTGCAGGTGATCGGTCCGGGGATCGTGTCGTCGGAGACCGTCACCCTTTCCAAGCGCGTCGATCCGATGTTGAAGACCGTGAAGTCGACCTGCATGGTCGAGCCAGGCACGACGAGGACCCCGGGGGCGGTGTTCGCATCCTGCCCGTTGATCTCCTTTACGACGTACATGCCGGGCTGGACCGTCGCGGCATACGCCGGGTCGGTGTCGCGGACCACTGGGACCGGATTCCCCGTGGCCAGGTCGATCATCCGTATGCCGTCGGACAGCACAGGCGTTCCGACGACGCTCCCGGTGTTGGTGTGTTGGGTCAACGGAGCGGGTGCAATGAACGTCCCGGTGCAGGTCATCGACTCGCTGATCGCGAGCGACGTCTTCGGACACGAGATCGAGTCGGCAGACACGACCGAGTCGGTCACAGTAATCGAGTCCAGTCGGGTGTTGCCGGAGTTTGTCACAAGGAAGGAAACGTTGACCGTGTCGCCGGTGACGATCTGCGGCCCGGGGGCCGTGTTGGCGTCGAGCCCGTTGAGGAACTTGGTGATCGTGATGTCCGGCTTCGGGTCACCCCATGCGTGAGCGTCATCGGTGTCGGTCACATCCTCTTGCTGGGTGCCGTCGGTGAGCAGTGGCGGCGTCCCGGTGACGGTGGCGGTGTCGGAATGCTGCACGCCTGCGGCCGGGGCCGGGTAGGTCGCCAGACAGGTCATACTCGCCCCGGCGGCTAGAACCTTGGTCGGGCAGATGATCTGGTCAGCGGCGATGTCCGAGTCGGTGACCACCACCGGGTCGAGCGTGACGTTGCCGGTGTTGGTCACCACGAAGGTGACGGTCAGCGTGCCCGGAGTTGTCGCCCGCACTCCGGGGGTTGTGTTGGCATCGTCGCCGTTGATGTTCTTGACGACCTGGATCTTCGGGTCCGATCCGAAGTAGTGCGAGGGGTCAGAGGCGGTGAGCACGACGCCAGGCACGACGGTTCCGTCCGCGGCATACGTCGACGGAGCGGTGGCGGTCGCGGTGCCCGTGTTCGCGTATTGCCCCGAGATCGCGGTTCCCGTCGCCGTGCAGGTGACCGAACCGTTCGGCGCGATGGCCACGACGTTCGCCGTGCCCTGTCCACAGTTGATCGTCGCGTCGTCGGCGATCTTGTCGTCGACGACCGTCGCAGCCAGCAGTGTGCTGCCGGTGTTGGTGACGACATAGGTCCACGTCACCGTCGAGCCGATCGCCACGAGCGGACCCGTCACCGTGTCAGCGTCGTGGCCGTTGGTGTACTTCTTCATCGTCAGGCCGCTGGTGAGGCCCCAGTAGTGCGACGGATCGTCGTCGGTGTAGCTGCCCAGCGCGGCGATTGGTTGGTTGGCGTTGTCGGCAGCCTGGGCGGTCACCGCGGCGAGGTTGGCATACTGCCCCTCCACGGCCACCCCGGTGCGCTGGAAGATCCATACCTCGGTGAGATCCAGCGCGCCGTCGTTGTCGGTGTCGCCCGAGACGTAGCCCGAGGTCTTGGTCATCGTCCAGTCGTCGGCCGGGGTCGTCGGCGTGCCGGCGTCGTCGGTGATGCTCACGCCGACCATCGGTCGGTCGCCGGTATTGCGCAGCTCGTAGCGCCACAGCACAGCGCCTCCGACCGGGATGTTCGGCCCGGTGGGCGTATCGGCGTCCTGGCCGTTGGTGAACTTCTTCAACGCCACCGATGGCGTGGACGGCGGGATGAGCCCGAGATCGAGCGTGTAGTTGGTGAAGTCGTCGCTGACCGCGGACGGCAGGTTGCCGGTGTTGTCCCCGAGCGGTTCATCCCCCGTCGGGGCGATGAGCGGGTTCGCGGGGACCGTCGCCGACAGCCGGATCGTGCCAGAGGACCGTATGCCGTCCGCCACCGTCCCCGAAGTCAGACCGATCGCGTGGTGGTCGCCGGTGTCGTTGAGGTTGGTGTTGGGGTCGGCCTGCAGACCGGCCGGGTCCAACACCCATGAGGCGAGCGGCCCACCAACGGCAAATTGGCTGGCCGGCACGACGACGAAGTAGTCGCCGTCGCCGAGCATGGTGAACTGGTAGCGGCCGTTGGCGTTGGTCGTCGTCGTCCGATACGGCGCGTCGACGCCCGGCGTCTGACCGGTCTGGTAGAGGTCGACGACGACCCCGGCAGGCGCGCGGAGGTCGGCGGCCGCCTCGTAGGTGCCGTTGCGGTTGAGGTCGCCGAAGATGAGGTCGCCGAGGTTGTAGGACGGCACCTGGACGATGACGTTGTTCGACCGCAGGAACTGGGTAGCCGGCAGCGACGTCGTGTCCACCGTCGCGCGGTTGGTGTAGCGGTCGGCAGGCTGGTTGTCCGTCGCTTTGAGAGTGAAGGTGATCTTCTGCCCTTGGCGCGGCTTGCCGTCGACGTCGAGGACGTAGTTGGAGACGAACTTGAAGGCGGTCACCGCAGCGAAGGACGTCGGACAGTCCGAGGCCACAGCGGGAGCCTGTGGCGTCCAGGTGGCGCCCCCGTCTGCGGTCGAACACCACCTGGAGGTGTTGGCGTCCGGGTTGTAGTTGACCGTCGAGGAGGCGTCCTTCGTGTAATAGAAGGTGCCGATCGCGGCATACGGATCGGTGGCCCCCGGGACGGAACCGTTCTTCCAGGTGACCGTGGGGGCGGCCGTGAGGGTGAGCGAGCCGTGGTAGTTGGAGGCCGGGTCGCGCTCCGACAGTGATCCGAGCACATCGCCGTTCCACGGGAAGACGTCGATCATCGTCGGCGGGTTGATCGTGAACGCCGTGGCGAAGTTGGCGTATTCGACCGTGTAGACCTGGGTGTCGTTGAGTGGGTCCAGCCGCCGGTCGACGGTCTTGCCGATCTGCATGGAGCCGTTCTGCTCGAGGATGATCGTGTGGTCATCCTGGCGGAGGGACAACGCCGTGATGTCGTCGGTGGCGGTGAGCCGGGCAACGTTCATGACGGAGGTGCCGTTGGGGGCCAGCGGGTCGGTGTCCGTGCAGATCCGGATCCGCGGGATGGCGACGTTCACCGGGAGATCACCGAGTTGATAGGTCAGTCGGGTGTAGCCCGTCTGTGGCCCGGTCATCCCGGTGTTGAGTTCGACGTTGACCGGCAGAATCGTGGCCGTCGCGGTCGAGTTGTTCAACGCCGCGGTGCAGGCCGCGTTGTAGGTGGTGTAGGGCGGCAAGACGTCGGTGATGACGACGTTCTTGGCAATCTCGGCCGAGGGTGACAGTTTGGTCTGGACCGCCGGGATGAGCTCCCAGACGATCTGGTTGCCGGCCAGGGTCGATGTCGTTGCCCCGACGTTGGTCAACGGGGTGAGGGTGTGCTTCTGCAGCAGGGAGTTGAAGCGAGACAGGGTGCTCCGGTCGCCGTCGGAGTGCGTGGTCTCGGGGGACGGCTGATAGTCCGCCGGCCGCCAGTTCCCGAGTGCACCCCCGTAGTTGAGGTTATCGGCGCGGACCAGCCCGAGGTCGGCGAAGACGGTGCCCGCGGGGATGACTTGACCGGCATACGGGCCACCGTTGAACGTCGAACGAGTCTGCATGGGCACGATGGCACGGATGTATGCCGTTGGCTTGAGGATGAAGTTCGGGTCGACCGACACAAACCGGACCGCGTTGACGCCGTCGACGCCCCCGGGCACGGCAGCAGGATCGGTCTGCCAGCCGCCCACTGCGGCGCCATCGGTGCATCGCTGGGCCTTCTGCGAGGTCCAGACTCCCTCGTACCGACCGGTGGCGGTGTTGAACGTGTCTACCCCGGCGAAGGGAGTCGAATCGATCACTCCGGCCGCGGGGACTCGTGCGGCGTTGTAGAGGGGGTCGTCCCCGCTGATCGGCAGGTGCGCGTATTCGACCCGGAAGTTCGAGGGCCATGCCACGGTGAACGGTGACGTGTAGGTCGTGTCGAGCTGGTTGAGTCGCGTGACATAGGCATACGTGGTCGTCGGATTGGGCGGTTGCAGCGTGTTGAACTGGACCTTGTCGGCTGTCGCCAGTTTCCACACCGTGTTGTCGAAGATGTCGCAGACCCCGGGGTTGATGACGTCGTTCGACCCGGAGTTGGTGAAGTTGATCCACGAGGCGCTGTAGTCGCCCGGCTCAGTGAGACCGGCGCCGTCATGGGGCGCCGCCGAGCCCGGTTGGATGGTGTAGCCGCCCCAGTTGTCGGCCCGGTACATCTGGTACTTCGACATGCTGCCTGAGGTCGACAACAGGATCGAGTTGGGGCCGATGACGTTGTTCGAGGTGGCCACAGTGGTGGTCGTCGGGTTGCACGGCGTCGTCGAGTCAGGGCAGTAGCCGGGCTCGAACCCGGTGCCGTAGTTGGACGTCCCGCTGACCCCGACCGGGTCGAACCCCGAGTAGCGGTTGAACAGCTGCAGCGACCCAGCGCCATTGGCGGTTCCATCGGTGGCGTCGACCGAACGGAACGGGATGAAGATGCCGACCCGATGTTCGGCGAGGATGAACGGACCGGCTGACAAGTCAGTGCCGCCCCAGGTGGCGGTCGGGAAGCGCGAACCGTCGAGGTCTGCCCCGGTGATGGACATCGAATAGGGAGTGGTAGTCGCGGCCCCTGAGGGTCGGGTCGCCGTGCAGGTGCCCGACTCATCGACGGTGCGGGGGTAGTTGATCGGGTCGCTGATTGGGGTTCGCCCGTAGGGGCGTCCTAGAACAACGTCGCCCCAGCCTGAGTCGTTGGCGTAGCAATAGGCGACGTAGTACTCGACGGGGTATGCCGCCCCGCCGTTGAGTTGTGCGCTCACCGTGTCGGTGAAGGTGAACGGCTGCTGTATCGCCTCGATGCCGACCTTCTGGGCAGCCGTGAGCCGGATGATCGTGTCAAGCGTGTAGCCCTGGAGATTCTCGCAGGGGGTCGCGGGGTTGGAATCGGTGTCGACACAGCGCACTTCGGGCCGCTGGCTTCGGAAGCCCAACTTGACCAGATCGAATGCCGGGCGCGCTGAAGCGATGATCGGGCCGACGGTCGGGCCACTGGCGGGGACCGCACGGTCGCCGGTGGCGGCGGCATACACCTTCTCGGTGGTGGTGAACGACGACCCGTTGGGGCTGAGCGCCGACAATTTGATCGCGGTGGTGAGCGACTCCTGGCCGCCTTCGACGAATTGACCGAGGTTGCACCGCAGCGTTGTCTGCCCTGCGGTCGGGTAGTTGGTGAGGATCGCCGAGGCGGGGCTCCCGGTGCCGCCTGTGCCGTTGGGCGGCGGGACACACGAGACCGGAATGCTGGTGAAGGTCGCGACGGCTCCGCCAGTCGGGACGATGGTCTGCTCGAACACGACGTCGCCCCATGACGTGGTGCCGGGCTCGAAGTTGTCGGCGGTGATCGACCAGACCGTGGTGAGCGTGTCGCCGGTGCGCAGTTGACTGTTGCTGGTGCCACAGTCGTCCCCGGGCTGGCCCATCGCGGTGGCACTCGCGCACCCGCCGAGCGTGTTGAAGGGGCCGGTGCCGTCGATGATCCCAGGCCCGAAGAAGCCGAGGCTGAGCTCGGGACGAGGCCGCATCGCGACGTCGTAAGACACGCCGGGCAGCACGCCAGCGATGGACCCCACCCGCGGATCTGCGCCAGCGACCGCGTCGTTGTCGGTACCGACGTAGGGCGTCGAATCGGGCCCGGGAGCCGCAGAGATCACCCAGTTGGAAGGGTCGGAGTAGAGCGCGGTGGAGCGGGTCACAGACATGACGTACGGGCCGTCACCAGGCGTCAGACCGGCGAACGAGTAGAGACCTGTGCTTGTCGTGGACTGGGTGCCAACAACGGTGCCGTTCCGGTCACGCAGGGTGACCACCGCCCCTCGGAAACCGGCCTCCGATGCGTCGTTGACACCGTCACCGTCGAGATCTAGCCACACCAGGCCATTGACCTCGTCGCTTGCCGCGGCGGGAGCTGGCGCCGCCTGGGGCGACACGGCGGCCACTGCGGTCGCTGCTGCTGGAACTGCGGGGGCGGCCACGTGAGAGGAAGCGGCCGCGGCCGCGGGGGCGGGCACCGTCGACAGCGCAGCAGGACCGAGCGCGAGCGCCGCGACGAGGACGGCGATGGCCCGCGATCGCGTTCGGCGACGCTCCGCGGGGCCGAAGTGGGCATGCGTCCGCCGGACTCCTACGCACATTGAAGACGGCTCCGTTCCAGAGAAGGAATGACACCCGACTGGGCACGGTTCCCCTGGTCCCACTCCTCGTGAGCTACCTCGTGCCAAACGTCACGAAAGGTAGCAAATCCGAGGCGAGCTTGCACCTGGTACTTCCCTCGGCGGCGAGCGGGTCAAGCAGCCGAACCGACCCAGCCGCTCAGGCGTCGGGGGTCAGGCGTCCGGGGCCAACGTGGCGAGGGCGTGCACCAGCCGGTCGTCCAGACGCCGGGCGGGGGTCTCCGGCAGGTTGGCCATGATCTTGAGCAGCAGCCGCATGAGCCGCCGCCGGGGTAGGCCGTATTTCGTGGCCAGCCGCATCACCTCGGGGTGACCGATGGCGTGCGCGAACCACCGGCCGAGGGTGAAATAGCCGCCGAGTTCGTCCTTCATCACCTGCGGGTATGCCGCGAGCACCCGCTCGCGGGCCGCGTCACCCCCGAATCCGGCAGCCCGGGCGCGGCCGAAGGCCTGGACGATGACCTCGGCGCCCACCCGGGCCGCCTCGAGGGCGTAGTCGATGCCCTCGCCGTTGAAGGGGTTGACCATGCCAGCGGCGTCGCCGACGAGCAGGAGGCCATCGGCATACAGCGGAGTGCGGTTGAAACCCATCGGCAGGGCGGCCCCGCGAATCGGCCCGCCCGCCGCGTCGAACTCGAAACCCCAGGTGGGGGCGAGGGTCTCGATCCACCGACGCAGGACGTCCTTGTAGTCGGTCTGGCCGAAGGCGCTGGAGGTGTCGAGGATGCCCAGGCCGACATTGGCGCGGCCGTCCTCGAGCGGGAAGATCCAGCCGTAGCCGGGCATCAGAATGCGGGCGCCGGTGTCGTCGGTGGTCCACAGCTCGAGGTGGCTGACCAGATAGTCCTCGGTGGCCAAGGCAGCGGAGTGGTAGTAGGCGCGGACCGCGACACCCATCACCCGGTCTTCCCGCTTCTGCCGCCCGACCGCGGTGGCCAGCCGGGAAGAGACGCCGTCGGCGGCGACCACCACCGGCGCCTCGATCTGCAGCGCGGCGCCGGTGGCCCGCCCAGCGTCGTCGAGCAGCTTGGCCCGCACCCCGGTGACCCGGCCGGCGGCATCGAGCACCGGGGCGGTGACGCTGGTGCGTTCGAACAGCCGGGCGCCGCGGGCCTGCGCATGCCGGGCCAAGTTCTCGTCGAGTTGACGACGAGTGCGGACCAGACCGTAGCCGGGCCAGGTCGAGGACTCCGGCCAGTCGAGGGTGAAATGCTGCCCGCCGCCGACGATCCGCAGCCCCCGGCTGCGTCGCCAGGCCGTGGTGTCCGGGCCCAGGGCGGCGAGCTCGCGGACCGCCCGTGGGGTCAGCCCATCGCCGCAGATCTTGTCGCGGGGGAACGTGGCCTTCTCCACCAATGCCACGTCGAGACCGTGCGATGCCAGGTATGCCGCGGTCGCGCTGCCCCCCGGCCCGGCCCCCACGACGACGACATCGGCCTGCTCGATCTGGGGTGCGCTGGTCAACGATGCCTCTTGGGTGTGGGCTACTGAGGTGTGGGCTACTGAGGTTTGGGCTACTGCGGTGTGGGTCGTCGGGGTGGCCCGCGGCAGTCTAGCCCGGGGGCATACGGTCGACCCGACCGGATCGGCCCGCTGGAGGGGGTCCAGCCCGCTGCCGGCGCCGCACAATCACTCGGAATGCGCCATTCTTGGGCCATGACAATCGATGGCCCGCATTCGCCGGCCCCGGTGCCCGACGACCGGCATACCGATCAACCCGCCGCCGCCGAAGCCTGGGTAAATCCGGGTGCCGATGCGCCGTCACGCATCGAACCACTCGCCGAGAACGCGCCCACCGAGCGGATCAGCCGCGGGATGCTGTTCGCCCTGCCCATCGTGCCGGTTGCCGCGATCGCCACGGTGCTGACCTGGCGAGCCGGTGCGCTCTTCGTGGCGATCACGGCCTTCGGCCTGAGCGCCGGGGCGGCCAAGCTCTACGAGCTCGGTGCCGGCGCCGCACCCCGCAAAGGCGCCGCAGCGGTGCTCACCCTCATCGTGCTCGGCCTGGTGACCTGTTTCTTCTGCGTCGTCGGCACCGACGCTGCGACCTACTACGACCAGCACCCCACCGAACTTTCCCGGGTGTCCAAGGCCGACTTCATGCGTTGGGTCATGTTCGACGGTGAAGTGCTCCGGGACTACACGAGCATCATCGTGCGATTCGTGATCTTCGGTGCGCTCGGCTCGATTGGCACGATCATTCGGATGTTCGCGCGGCGCCCGCGGCAGTAGTCGTGGACAGGCTCCTGGCCAGTGATCAGTGATGGGTCAGGGGCGGGTCAGGGACAGGTGGCGCGGTGCACCGCGACGATGCCGCCGGACAGACTGCGCCACTGCACACCCTGCCAGCCGGCCCGCTGCAGCTGCCCGCCCAGGCCGGCCTGGTCCGGCCAGGCGCGGATCGACTCAGCGAGATACACGTATGCCGCCGGGTCGCTGGAGGTGCGCTCGGCGATCCGCGGCAAGGCCCGCATCAGATAGTTCGTGTAGACCGCCCGGAACGGCGCGAAGGTCGGCTGGCTGAACTCGCAGACCACCAGCCGGCCACCAGGGCGGGTGACCCGGCGGAACTCCCGCAACGCCCCGTCGACGTCGACGACATTGCGCAATCCGAAAGACATCGTCACCGCGTCGAAACACCCGTCGGCGAACGGCAGCCGGGTGGCGTCGGCCGCGACGAAGGTGAGGTCGGGGCGGCGGGCCTTGCCGACCTGCAACATCCCGAGGGAGAAGTCGGCGGCCACGACGTGCACCCCCGCGTCGGCGAAGGGCTCGGAGCTGGTGCCCGTGCCGGCCGCGATGTCCAACACGGTCTGACCCGACTCGGCCCCGACCGCGCGCACCGTCGCCCGCCGCCAGGCCCGCGCCTGCCCGAGGGAGAGCACGTCGTTGGTGCGGTCGTACTTCGCGGCGACGGCGTCGAACATCGCCGCCACGTCGGTGGGTGCCTTGTCCAGATCGGCCCGGGTCATGGGCTCCATCCTCGCGCAT
>RRZU010684051.1_pt1 | contig 10911 bp, 8 predicted proteins | sample 2165561 | NCBI WGS metagenome assembly RRZU01 (sample SAMN10456909, study PRJNA506462) | wastewater metagenome | isolation source: wastewater sludge | place: USA: Moscow, Idaho | reverse complement strand
TGGATTCGCAAGCTCATCGTGGTCGGCATCGGCATCGCGGTCATCCAGCAGCTCACGGGCATCAACTCGATCATGTTCTACGGAACCCAGCTGCTCCAGAATGCCGGGATGTCGGAGGACCAGGCGATCGTCTTCAACATCGGAAACGGTGTGCTCGCCGTGATCGGCATGTACATCGGCCTGCGATTGATCGACAAGTTCCCACGCCGTGGAATGATCCAGTTCGGACTGGTGTCCGTTGCCAGCCTGCATCTGCTCATCGCGTTGCTGGCGGCGGTCCTTCCGGATGTCGAAGGCAGTCTGGTCAAGCCCATCCTCATCATGGTCGTCGTGGTGACCTTCGTTGCCATCATGCAGGCTTGCCTGGGCCTCGTGGTCTGGGTTGTGCTCAGCGAGCTCTTCCCGCTCAAGGCTCGCGGTGTGGCCATTGGCTTCTCCGTCTTCTGGATGTGGATCGCCAACGGCACGGTGGCACTGACGTTCCCCAGCCTGCTGGATGCGTTCGGTATCAATGGAACCTTCCTACTGTTCGGAATCGTCAACTTCCTGAGCTTCCTGTTCGTCCGGAACTACCTGCCGGAGACGGGAAGCCTGTCTCTGGAGGAACTCGAAGCCAAGTTCGAGTCCGAGGGAGTCAAGGTCGAGCGATAGCCGACAGCTGAGCGGCTCCGGCCGCTCCCGCTCCACGGTGAGAGTGCCATCCTGCAGCACGCTGCTTGATAAAGTCGCACTGCAGGATGGCACATCATCGGGGGTTCATCATCAAGAGGCAACAGACATCCGGTCCACGAGGCCGAACGAATCGGCCGCCAACCATGGAAGACGTCGCGCGCGCGGCCGGAGTGTCCCGCGCACTGGTCTCCATCGTCTATCGGGGAGTCGAGGGGGCTTCGGAAGAGACCCGGAAGAAGGTGTTGGACGTGGGAGAAAGCATTGGTTACCGCCGCAACTCCCTGGCCGCCCGCTTGGCGTCCAAGGGCATCCTCTCCATCGGGGTCCTGCTCTTCGACATGCGCAACGACCTGACTGTCGACGTGTTCCAAGGGATCCAAGCGGAAGCGGACAAGCACGGAATCGGAGTCGTCGTCGGCGTGTCCGATCCCAGCGGATTCAGGGACACCCAAACGATCAACGAACTACTCGCGGCTCAGGTGGACGCCGTGATCACCATCAGCTCCACCATGTCCGGCGCCAAGCTGCGCGAGCTGGGAGAGACCATCCCGCTCGTCTCCGCCACCCGTTCGGTCAGCGACATCGACACCGTGATCACCGACGAGGCCGGCGCCGGCAAGCTCGTTGTCGATCATCTGGTCACCCTGGGCCACCATCGGATCGTCCATTTCGCCCCGCCGTGGAGGCCCAGCGCCCGCGTCAATTCCTACAGCGAGGCCATGATTCAGGCGGGCCTGAAGCCCTGGATCGAGGACATCGAGTACGATTTCGACGACGTCAAGCACGTCACGCACCGGGTGATGTCCTCACCCAATCCGCCCAGCGCGATCTACGCCAACAACGATGTTGCCGCTTTCGCCGTTCTGGACGCGCTCGCGGAGGAGAACTTCCGCGTTCCGGAGGATGTGGCGGTGGTTGGCTTCGACAATCTGCGCGCTTCGGACCTCCATTCCGTCAGCCTCACGAGCATTGATCAGCAGCCGGTACTGCTCGGAAGGCTCTCCGTGCGGGCGGCGCTGGCCCGCGCGCACGACCGCAGCATCTCGCCGATTCGCGAGGTGCTGGCGCCCCGGCTGGTTGTGCGATCCTCGACCGCCGGGACGCCACCGGAGCACGAGTAGCACGGCATCCTCAGGACGAGGACCGCACGGTCAGGGTGGGAGCGAGAACCGCTTCACGGCCTGGCTCCGTGGGATTGGCCGCGCGCTCGCGCAACATGTCGAGGGCGATCTGGGAGAGGTCACCGGCATCCTGATGGATCGATGTCAGGCTGAATTCGGGGCGTGCGGCCATGTGGGTGTCGTCGAATCCGATGACCGCGACGTCCCGTCCCGGAACCAGACCGAGGCTGCGCACCGCGGAGATGACATCCATCGCCGTGAGGTCGTTGTGGGCGACGATCGCCAGTGGCTCGGAGGAATCCTCGGGATTCCGGGCCCTGATGACCGGGTGAATCAGGGCATCGTCGCGAACTGCCACGTGGGTGAATGGCATGTCCTTGAACGCCGCCTCCAAAGCCCTCCTGCGGCGGTCCACCCACACGTCTCCCGGGCCCGGCATTCCGGACAGATGAAGAACCTTCCTCCAGCCGCCGGCGCGCACGTGCTCCGATATCAATCGGGCCGCACGATCCTCGTCCATGTGGACGACGTCGGCGCATCCCCCGATCGGTTCCGTTCCAATGATGGCGATCGGGAGAATCCCGGACATCGTGGCCAGATGCTCGGGCGGGGAAACCGGCGACACCACGATGATTCCGGCCACACGGAGCTCATGGAGCTTGCGCATCACCATCGCCTCCTGATCCGGATCATCCAGAGCCGTGACGAACAGGGGCAGCCGGTCGTGGCTCACCCCGCGGTGCTGTATCTGAGCCACGAGGCTCTCGAAGAACGGGTTGCGCAGATCCGGAAGCACCACGCCCAGAGCTGATTCGAACTGGCCGGCCAGCGCCGCGGCACCCAGATTTCGGACGTAGCCGAGTTCGGCGGCAACCGCCCGAATACGCTCCCTGGTCTCCTCACCCACTCCCGGCGATCCCGAGAGCGCCAGCGACACCGCCCCGCGGGATACGCCTGCCGCCTGCGCGACGTCGGACTGAGTGGGGCGGCGAACCACGGCGGCTCCTTGGATGCATTCATGAAACAGAGTGTCTATCAAGCTTCTCAGCCTTTCGATCCTATCGAATACACACGGGCGTGGAGCTGGCATCTCCCGCGGACACTCGCGGCGAGCCGCCAGATTGCTCACATCCGCGGTGGGCCAACTGCCCGGCATGGGCAACGTTGCACGCCTTTCGGTTGGAGCGCTCCAAACTCGATCAATTCAAGACATTTCGTGAACGGTGCCATATCGACTTTCCCATTGGAGCGCGCTAATATGTTTCTTTTCAAAAATGGCTTGACAGCACAAATCGAAACACGCAATACTCGATCCAACGTGGTAACGCGCGTTAGTAGATTATCAGCTGGAACCAATGGAGGTTCGAAACATGAGCAAGAAGACCCTCAATGTCGCCGTCATCGGCGCGGGCATGGCGGGGACAACCCACGCCAACGCCTGGCGTCAGGTCGGCACTGTCTACGATCTCGGACTGCCGAAGATCAACCTGCACACCATCGCGGACGCCTACCTGCCCTTCGCGGAGGACGCCGCCGAGCGCTACGGCTACGCCAACGCGGTCGACGACTGGAAGAAGGTCGCCGAGAACCCCGAAATCGACATCGTCTCCATCGTGGTGGGCAACGCCCTGCATCGCGAGATCGCCGAAGCTCTCATCCGCGCGGGCAAGCACGTCCTGTGCGAGAAGCCGATCGCGGACACCCTGGACAATGCCAAGGCCATGGCCGACGCCGAGAAGGAAGCCGGGGTCGTCACCTCGGTCGGATTCACCTTCCGCCGCAACGCCTCCCTCGCTCGCATCGCCAAGCTGGCCAAGGATGGCGACCTCGGCGAGATCGCCCACATCGACGCCCGCTACTGGTGCGATTACGGCTCGGACCCGAACACCCCGATGGCATGGCGCTACAAGGGCCCGATGGGCAGCGGCGCACTCGGCGACGTCGGCTCGCATCTCATCGACACCGCGGAGCTCATCTGTGGTCCCCTGAAGTCCGTCTCCGGCGCCGTCATGACCACGGTCATCAAGGAGCGTCCGGTCGCCACGGGCCACGTCACCCGCGGCACCGCCCTGGACACCGAGAACGCTGAAATGGACACCGTGGAGAACGACGACGTCACTGCGTTCACCGCACATTTCCGCAACGGCGCCATCGGCACCTTCTCCTGCTCCCGAGTTGCATGGAACATGCCCAACTCGCTGCAGATCCAGGTCCTCGGCACCAAGGGGCGCGCCGAATTCGATCTCGCCCGCACCGGCGAAATCAAGGTCGACGACGTCAACTCGCCGGCCGGGCTGGGCGGTCCCCGCCAGGTCCTGGTCAACCCCGACTTCCCCTACTACGGGCGCGGTTCCTCCATGCCCGTGGGCGGCGTCGGACTGACCCAGATCGAGCAGTTCACCTACCAGGCCTACGCCTTCCTCCAGCAGGTCGCTGGTGTGGAGAACGGCCTGCCCAAGTGCGCTTCGTTCGCCGACGGATACCGGGAGCTTCGCATCGCGGACGCCATCGCCCGTTCCGCTGCGAATGGTGGCGCAGAGATCGAAGTCGAGTAATGATCGGGACAATCGCCCGCACGTCGTGGATCCATGAGCTCACCAAGGCTCTTCCCCCGCAGGGCATTGTCGCAACGGCAGAGGCTCTCCCCGACTAGGTGCTTCGAACCAACCAGTCGGGGGAGCCCCTCCCCACCCCCTCTCAGGGGCGTCTTGGACCCCCACTCCCCCAACGCCCCGCCGCTCGCGGCGGGGCCCACCAAGGAGACAAGGATGTCATCCAATTTAACCAGCAATGCTGACCTCAGCGGCGAGGACATCAAAGACCTCGTCGAAACAACCCCAGCCTCGGGAAAGAAGCGCTCCGTAGGGTTTGTGGCTCTCGTGGCCACTCTGGGATCCCTCCTCTTCGGCTACGACACCGGTGTGATTTCCGGCGCACTTCCCTACATGCAGATGCCCAAGGACGCAAGCGGCCTGGCACTGACCTCGTGGGAAGAGGGCCTCGTCGGAGCCTTCCTGCTCATCGGCTGCGCCTTCGGCGCCTTCTACGGTGGTCGCCTCTCCGACAAGTACGGCCGCCGCCACAACATCTTGCTCCTGGCCGGCGTGTTCTTCGTCGGTGCCGTCGGGTGCGCGCTTGCCCCGAATCTCTTCATCCTCTACCCGATGCGTTTCGTGCTCGGCTGCGCCGTTGGTGGCGCATCAGCGACGGTTCCGGTCTACCTGGCCGAGACCGCCCCCAAGCGCATCCGCGGCGTCCTCGTGGGGATCGATCAGCTGATGATCGTGACCGGCCAGCTCCTGGCCTTCGTGGTCAACGCCGTCATTGCCAACGTCACCGGCGGCCCCGATGTGGTCCTCAAAACGGTCAAGGAGGGAACCACCGCCACCATCAACGGCGCCGAGACCCTGCTGGAAGCCGGAAAGATGTACTCGTGGGACATCATCGGCAAGCTCGATCCCGCATTGTTCACGGTTGATCACGGCAACGGCAACACCTGGCGCTACATGCTCGTGGTGTGCTCAATCCCGGCCGTGGCCCTGTGGATCGGCATGCGCATGATGCCCGAATCTTCCCGCTGGTACGCCGCCAACAGGCGCTTTGCGGAGGCCATCGGTTCCCTCAAGCGCGTGCGCGGAGAAGGCGAGGACATCGCCGGCGAGATGACCGAGATGATCGAGGCCAAGCAGAAGGAGACCTCGACGGAGCAGCTCAGCCTGCGCCAGATCTTCAAGATTCGTTGGCTGCGCAAGTTGATAATCATCGGCGGTCTGATCGGCATCTTCAATCAGACCACCGGCGTGAACACCATGATGTACTACGCTCCGAAGATCCTCCAGCAGGCCGGCTTCGGAACACAGGCCGCCATCACGCTCACGGTCCTGACAGGAGTCGCCTCGGTGATCGGATCGGCCACCGGCCTGTGGCTGTTGGCGCGCTTCAACCGCCGTACCGTGCTCATCTTCGGCACCACCGGCCTCACGGTCATGTTGGCCGTGATGGCACTCGTCTTCCAATTCGGTATCGCACGATACATGGACGGCGACGTCGTGGACACCGATGCCATGCCAAGTTTCGTGCCTTATCTGGTGGTTGGGGCGATCGTGCTGTTCATGCTCTTCATGCAGTCCGGAAACGCTCCGGCAACCTGGGTGATCATGGCGGAGCTGTTCCCCGGCCGCATCCGCGGCGTGGCGATGGGCTTCTGCGTGCTGTGCATCTGGATCGCCAACGCGATCATCACCTTCGCATTCCCGCCCATCATGGACATCCTCGGACCGGTTGTCACCTACACCATCTTCACGGTTGTCAACATCATTGCCGTGACATGGATGATCAAGGTGGTCCCCGAGACCAAGCATTCCTCCCTTGAGGAACTCGAAGTCGAGTTCGAGGAGCGCTACTCCTGATACCCGGGGGATCCCGTTCGGGAATCCTGAGTCTCACATCCGTCACGATTCTTCGAGCGGTGATTCTCCGGATGCCATGTCCAACATGGCATCACACAAGACTCCACGGGAGCGGGATCCCTTGGCGCAACCGCGTCTGCCCGCTTCCGTGGAGTCGTTCGTGAAGCACAATCGCACTCACACTCGTTCATACTACGTTCCATGGTATGAACAAAGGGCGAGTTTCCGTGCCGACGCGCGAATTGCTCGCTCCGAACCACACCGAAGCCCTTGACAATTGACCAAATTTGTCATTAGCTTGAACTACATTAGATAGTACATGCTAATGAGGGCATGTAACTTTGTTGACAAATAGGAGCCTCAGTGAGCACCACCTCCTTCACCCCCGGCCCACTCCTTACAGCGGCCCAGAGTTTCCCGACCGTCCTGTGGAATGATTCGTCAGACCTCGACGAGCTTGCACAGTGCACCTCTTTCGGTGGCGTCGGCGCCACGTGCAACCCGGTCATCGCCTACACCACCATCAACAAGCACCTGGACATCTGGGCGCCTCGCATCAAGGCCATCGCGGACGCACACCCCACCTGGGGCGAGTCCGAGATCGGCTGGCAGGCAGTCAAGGACATGTCCGTCGAGGCAGCCAAGCTGCTTGAGCCCGCGTTCGAGGAGCACAAGGGCCGCAATGGGCGCCTGTCCGTCCAGACCGATCCTCGCTTCCACCGCAATGCCAAGAAGCTCGCCGATCAGGCTGTCGAGTTCTCCGAGCTCGCACCGAACATCGTCGTGAAGGTGCCCGCCACCAAGATCGGCATCGAGGCCATTGAGGACGCCACCTACCGCGGCGTCTCCATGAACGTCACCGTGTCCTTCTCCGTGGGGCAGGCCGTCGAGTCCGCCGAGGCCATCGAGCGTGGACTCAAGCGCCGCGAGGCCGAAGGCCTGGACGTCTCCACCATGGGCCCGGTCGTCACCATCATGGTTGGCCGTGTCGATGACTGGATGAAGCAGGTCGTCGCGCGCGATGGCATCTACATCGATCCGTCCGCGCTCGAGTGGGCCGGCGTGGCCTGCTTCAAGAAGGCATACGGCATTTTCCAGGAGCGTGGCCTGCGCCCTCGTCTCCTGTCCGCCGCCTTCCGCAACGTGCTGCAGTGGTCGGAGTTCCAGGGCGGCGACGTCGTCGTCTCCCCGCCGTTCAAGTGGGAGCAGATCATCAACGCCTCGGACTACGAGCCCGTTGCGCGCATGGACGTGCCCGTCGCCGAGCACTACATCGAGCAGCTGCGCCGCATTCCGGACTTCAACCGCGCCTATGATGTTGACGGCATGACCGTCGAGGAGTTCGAGACCTTCGGACCCACCGTCAAGACGCTGCGTCAGTTCCTCAATGCCGATGCCGATCTGGACAAGCTGGTTCGCGACATCATCGTTCCCGAGGTGTGAGACCTGAGGACTCAATCGTGTGGGGCACCATCATTCTCCTAGCCCGGCCCGCCGGGTGTGATGGTGCCCCACATTCTGTCCCCCGAGCAAATAACACCCGGCGAAATTCGCAAATAATTGGCACTTCACGGAATCGCAAAAGGGCTGAATCCAGCCATTTCAAAGGTATTCAGCGCAAATAGTGTGAACAACACAGAGCAATTTCCTGTATGATCACAGGCGAGGTGTCAAAGAACACCGCCAGCAATCCTACAATCGGGGAACCTCCAATGGACGACATGTACCGGCTTCCTGAACCTTCCTTCAATTCGGAACTGGTCACCCTGCTCTTCGAAATCGAACGGTTGCGTACAGAGATTGGTAGGGTCACTGCTCACGTCGAGACCTATACGGAACTTCACTACCTCTTCGATACGGTCATGAGCGTCGTCTCGGCCCGTATCGAAGGCAACCACACCACGGTATACGAGGCCCTCGACAGCATCACCGCCGGGTCCTCCCTTTCTCCGGAGGACCACCTCAGGGAGATCATCAATATTGCAGCAACTGCTCAGTTCATCGACGAATCCGACGATGAACAGCCTCTGACCCACATGTTCGTACGCGAGCTTCACGCGCGTACGGTTAACGGACTCAGACGAGAGGGAGATGCAACACCTGGCCAATATCGCAGAAACGATGTGAGGATAACCGGTTCAGCACACGTGCCGCCTTCGTGGGTAAATGTTCACGCGGCGATGGCGGATCTGCTGGATTTTGCGAACACAGACTTCCCAATGAACCAGCAAATGCTTCAGATTTCGCTTGCCCATCACCGTTTCGTCTGGATCCATCCTTTTGGTAACGGCAATGGGCGAGTCTCTCGACTTTTCACGTACGCCATGCTGCGACGGACGGTGTTCTCCTCTCGTGGGCGCAGCGCACTCAACCCGACATCAGTCTTCGGAAACAACCGCGCGAAGTATATCGAAGCGCTCGAAGGAGCCGACTCCCTCACCGACGAAGGGGATGTCCAGTGGGCCACCTTCTTCGCGCAAGGCATTCGAGATGATCTGAACCGCGTCATCAAACTACAGGAGAAGGAGTATGTGCTCGACGAGCTCGTCCTTCCAACTCTCTCCAAGCTTGTGGAAGAAGGCATCATCGACGAGGAAAGTAGACAGATTCTCCACATTGTTGCCGAAAAGGGCGTTGTCAAAGCAGGAGACCTGTCCACCGTGCTGTCCCGAAGCCCGTCACAGCGCTCACATGCAATCAAGAATCTGGTTGAGCGGAACCTTCTACGTCAAGCTGCGAATGGTCCACGGTTCTATCACCTCTCGTTGGCGCGTGGCCCAATCGCTTCGCGACTCATTCGACGACTCGACGAACTTGGTCACCTTCCCAAGATGCTCTCGGATGACTGAGCAATTTCCTGGCGGCCCAGAACCTCAGCCCAAACCGCCATCGATCCTGCCCCAGTTCCCCGCGTAGAACCGCCCCAAGGTCTCGGCCTTGAACGCCGTGTAGTCGCCACCGCGCATCGCCTCGCGGATGTCTGCCACGAGCTTCACCGTGAAGTGCTCGTTGTGGATGGTGGCGAGCGTGGAGCTGATCATCTCCTTCGCCTTGAAGGCGTGGTGGATGTAGGCGCGCGAGTAGTGGGTACAGGTGTAGCACTCACAACCGGGAACCAGTGGCCCGAAATCGCGCTTGAACTGGGAGCGGGTCACGTTGAAGCGCCCATCGCGTGAGTAGATGGCGGCGTTGCGGGCCACCCGAGAAGGGTTCACACAGTCGAAGGTGTCCGCGCCGGCCTCCACCGCGGCGAAGAAATCGTCCGGTTCGGAGATGCCCAGCAGGTGCCGCGCGCGATCCTCGGGCAGTTCCTCGGCCACCCAGCCGACGATCATTCCAAGGTTCTCCTTCTCCAGTGCACCTCCGATTCCGAAGCCGTCAAAACGCTGGCCATTGAACTCCATCGCGCCGAGGTCACGGGAGGCCTTGCGGCGCAGGTCCTCGTACTGTGCCCCCTGAATCACACCGAAGAGCTGCTGGTAGGGGCGATGCGAGCGATCCGCAGTGAGCCGGCGGTGCGCTTGAAGGCAGCGCTCCGCCCATCGCCGCGTGCGCTCCAACGCATCCTCCTGATACCGGCGCGAATTGAGCAGCGTGGTCAACTCGTCGAAGGCGAAGATGATGTCCGCGCCCAGCTCGTGCTGGATGCGCATGGACACCTCGGGTGTGAAACGATGCCTGGTGCCGTCCAGATGCGAGCGGAACCAGACGCCGTCGTCGTCGATGTCGGCAAGGCGCTCCTTGGCCGGAGCCACCTCGGCGTCCGCGCGCCCGGAACCCGAGAACTCCTCGGAGAGCACCTTCTTGAACCCGGAGCCGAGCGAGAGCACCTGGAAGCCGCCGGAATCGGTGTAGGTGGGCCCGCTCCAGTTCATGAAGGTTCCCAGCCCCCCGGCCTCGTCCACGATGTCCGAGCCCGGCTGAAGGTAGAGGTGGTAGGCGTTGGCCAGAACGGCCTGGGCCCCGAGGTCCTTGACGGACTCCGGCAACACCGCCTTGACCGTGGCCTTGGTACCCACGGGGACGAACGCCGGCGTCTCGATGTCCCCGTGCGGCGTGTGCAGGATGCCGGTGCGCCCCAGCGGGCGGCCGGTCAAGGTGCCATGAGCACCGCCCTCCAGGCGGGTTTCCACGGTGAAACGAGCGCCACCACTCTGGTCCGTCCGTTCGATCATGTTGGTTCTCCCATTCATCCCTGTTCGCGCCTCTTGACCCATCCGACCACCCCATACGTCACCGGAAGGAAGATGACCTCCACGGCCACCTTGTACACGAAGCCGACCATGCCCAGATTGACGATCGTCCCCAGCGGCATCTCGCCCGCGAGAACCATGCCACCCCACGCCACCGCACAAAACACCAGCGTGTCCGCGGCCTCGCCCACCAACGTGGAACCGATGAGGCGGGCCCACAGGTGCTTCTCGCCCCAACGCCTCTTGATACTCACCAGAACGTACGCGTTGAGCAGCTGCCCCACGAGGTATCCCAGCATCGAGGCGGCCACGAATCTGGGCACCACGCCCAGAACCGCGGCAAAGGCATCCTGATCCGTGTAGTCCGCGGCCGGCGGCGCCGCCACGGCGAGCCAGAAGGCGAAGGAGGCGATCAGCTGCACAACGAATCCCAGCACGATGACGCGGCGGGCCGATCTGAAACCGTAGACCTCCGAGAGCACGTCCCCCAAGATGTACGTCAACGGAAACAGAATC
>RRZU010712175.1_pt1 | contig 10912 bp, 10 predicted proteins | sample 2165561 | NCBI WGS metagenome assembly RRZU01 (sample SAMN10456909, study PRJNA506462) | wastewater metagenome | isolation source: wastewater sludge | place: USA: Moscow, Idaho | reverse complement strand
GCGCGACTGCACACCATTCAAGTTGGTGGTCATCAACTTATAGCTGTCCTCCATCTCCTGGAATGCGGGTGCATCACCCACCAGCGCGGTGGTCACGCTTTTGGAGAGTTGCGCCGCGCTGAGCTGGACGGCGCCCATGGCCGACAGCTGGTTGCGCAAGACGTTGCCTCGGTTGATGGCATAGCCGCCCACCAACACCGCTGCCGCAAAGAAAATGACAAACAGAACCAACAAAATACGCATGTGCTGGGCGGCAGGTCTGCGCCCCAACAGGGGCAAGGCAACATGGTCGGTAACGACCTTTTGCTCGTGGGCCCTGCGGTATTCGGACTCCACCAATTGCGCCGGCAGCACGTGCATGTCCTGCGGGGAGTCGTCCAGAAAAAGTTCGCTGACGCCGGGTATGACGGTGGGCGGATCGTCCTGACTGAAGTTTGGGTTGTTTGTTGGGGCCATGATGATGGTTACCTTGTGTCAAATGCAGGTCAATGGGTCAAAGAAGTGTGTGCATGCGCCATATCGGCAGCGATATCCAGAAATGGCGTGCTTTGCGCCATCGCTTGCAGGTTGATTTCCTGCCACGACTGGTTTTGCGCATCGAAGAAAACACTGCCGTAATAAGCGGGCGACGTTGGGGCGGCTGGCTCAGAGCGCACAAAGGCATCGCGTGCGCGCAACCCCTCAAGGCCGTCTACGCGCAGCAGCACATTCACGCCGAAAGCCTCGTTGATGGCCACCAACCGGTGTTTGCTGCGGTCATCCGGCGGGGCTGCAGCGGCATCGTGCGCGATGAAGGCCGATAGTTCGACCACGCCAAACACATTGCCGCGCAAGGCGGTGACGCCCAGAAACCAGGGTTTTGTATAGGGCAGGGCCTGGGTGCTGCCCACGGCATGGATTTCACCGGACTGTTGCAGCGGCAGCAAGACTTTTTGCGCGCCCAGCCGCACACCCAGCCACGATGCAGTGACGCCAGCTTGCGTGCTGGCTTGTTGCAGCAGATGCGCAATGCGTTGTTGCAGTTCCTGTAGGGCTTCGCGTTTGGCCATGATTTTTCAGCAAAAAAGAGACGCGACTTAACCCAACTCGCGGATTTTGCTCAGCAACTCGGCAGGGTTGATGGGTTTGGTCACATAGGCGCGTGCGCCTTGGCGCATGCCCCAGACCATATCGGTTTCCTGGCTTTTGCTGGTGCAGATGATGATGGGCACATCTGCAAATCGCGGGTCTTTGCTGATCTGGCGCGTGAGCTGGAAACCGTTTTTGCCGGGCATCACCACGTCCATCAGGATGAGGTCGGGTTTTTTGCGCTCAAGCTGCGTCATGGCCGACTCCCCGTCTTCTGCCACGGCGACTGTCATGCCGATTTTTTGCATGAGGCTAGAGATGAACATCTGCTCGGTTTTGGAATCGTCAACGATCAGTACGTGCTGGATGGGCATTTGCTTATTCCTTCGGGGAGGCGGTAAAAGACGGAATCGCAGAAAGCAATTCGGCTTTGGTAAAAGGTTTGGTCAGGTAGTTGTCAGAGCCCACGATGCGGCCACGGGCCTTGTCAAACACGCCGTCTTTGGACGAGAGCATGACCACGGGCACATGGGCGAATTTCTGGTTGCGTTTGATGATGGCACAGGTTTGGTATCCATCCAGCCTGGGCATGAGGATGTCGCAAAAAATAATATCGGGATGCGTATCGTTGATTTTGGACAGGGCATCGAATCCGTCTTCAGCAAGCAACACGTCATGCCCAGCTTGCTTGAGAAAAATCTCAGCGCTGCGCCGTATGGTGTTGCTGTCATCAATTACAAGCACTTTCAAACCCTGCTCCTCCATTGTTCAAGCCATCGCAAGGATGGCAACTGCTGGTCACTGGTGTGAGGGCCACCCTGCGCGGCTGGCTTCAAAAGCCGCTCAAATTTGCACCATCTCGAAAGCATCCTTGCCAGCCCCGCAATCGGGGCACAGCCAATTGGCTGGCACGTCTTCCCAACGGGTGCCTGGCGCCAATCCGTCTTGCGGACTGCCGCTGGCCTCGTCATAGACCCATCCGCAAAGGATGCAGATCCAGGTGCGTGTTTCTTTCATATTTTGATCATTCTTCGCCCGTGGACGCAAAGATTTTCAATACGCATCAACTTGTTGCATTCGAGTGTTCATTCTACACATGCAAGGCCATATAGTTGCCTCCACCAGTAAAGGAAAAAAGTCACGTTTTTGCAAATAGTGCCTTGCACAAGGGCGGCCCTTTTGTGGGGCACACACAATGGGCTATGTGTTGCTGACACGGTACACTGACCCGCTTGCGGCCATTGTCGGGCTGCCTGCGTGTGCGGACGCAGCGGCCTGGGCAAGTTGTGGCTGCTTTCGTGACTTTTTCTGGTTTTTGTGCACCCACTGGCTGTGCCCTGAGGGTGACAGCCCCCTTTCCCGCCGCATCCTTTTATCCATTTTGTGTCCATTTTCCATGCCAACGGCCCCCCTGCCCCGCTCCCCTGATCGCAACCAGTTGCTGCTTGCGCGCGCCCAGCGCGTGATTCCCGGCGGCGTGAACTCGCCGGTGCGCGCCTTTCGCGCCGTGGGCGGCACGCCGCGCTTTGTGCAGCGGGCGCAAGGGGCGTATTTTTGGGATGCCAACGGCACCCAGTACACCGACTACATCGGCTCGTGGGGCCCCATGATTTTGGGCCACGGCCACCCTGCGGTGCTGGAGGCGGTGGAAAAAGCCGTGCGCGACGGCTTTTCGTTCGGCGCGCCCACCGAGCGCGAGATTGAACTGGCCGAGGCCATCATCGGCCTGGTGCCGAGCATCGAGATGGTGCGCCTTGTCAGCTCGGGCACAGAGGCGGGCATGAGCGCCATTCGCCTGGCGCGGGGTGCTACGGGGCGCAACACCATCGTCAAGTTTGAGGGCTGCTACCACGGCCACGCCGATGCGCTGCTGGTGAAGGCGGGCTCGGGCCTGGCCACTTTCGGGACGGCCACCAGCGCGGGCGTGCCTGCCGATGTGGTGAAAGACACCCTGGTGCTCGAATACAACAACGTGGCGCAGCTGGAAGAAGCCTTTGCGCAGCACGGTGCGCGCATCGCCTGCCTCATCATCGAGCCGATTGTGGGCAATATGAATTTTGTGCGCCCCAGCGCGGCGTTCATCCAGCGCTGCCGCAGCCTGTGCACGCAGCACGGCGCATTGCTCATCATCGACGAGGTGATGACGGGTTTTCGCGTGGCGTTGGGCGGGGCGCAGGCGGTGCTGGGCGTGGAGCCCGACATCACCGTGCTGGGCAAAGTCATTGGCGGGGGCATGCCGCTGGCGGCGTTTGGCGGCAAACGCGCCGTGATGGAGCACATTTCGCCCCTCGGCCCGGTGTACCAGGCCGGCACGCTTTCGGGCAACCCGGTGGCAACCGCCTGCGGGCTGGCGACCTTGCAGCAGATTCAGCAGCCTGGTTTTTACGAGGCCCTGAGCACGCGAACGCACCGCCTCATGCGTGGCCTGCAAGCCGCTGCCGATGCGGCGGGGGTGCCGTTTTGCACCGATTGCGAGGGCGGCATGTTTGGTTTCTTTTTGTTGGGCCAGTTGCCGCAAAATTACCAGCAAGTCATGCAAACCGACGGGGCGCTGTTTAACCGCCTGTTTCATGGCCTGCTCGACGGCGGTGTATACATCGCCCCAGCGCTGTATGAGGCGGGTTTTGTCAGCGCGGCGCACACCGACGCAGACATTGACACCACCGTGGCCGTAGCGGCAAACGTGTTTGAACGGCTGGCAAAGGCATGATGCAGGCCATGCAAAGCAACAAGTGCAGGCTGGATGCGGCCTGGAGGGCAAAAATGGCCTGCAACGCCCGTCTGGCGGTCAGTTGTTAAGTTTCAGGGCAAATGACTCTCATGGCAGTTATCAACCTTGTTTTATCGGCTCTGTTTTTCAGCCTCAACACCATCTGGTGGGTCACGCTGCTCACGCCGGTGGCGCTGGTCAAGCTGCTCGTGCCCGTGCCTGCGGTGCGCAAGGCCTGCACGGCCTGGATCACGGCCATTGCGCACCGATTCAACCGCTGCAACGTCTGGTGGCTGGAGCGCATCAACCCGGTGCAGTGGCGCATCACCGTCGACGCGCCACTCTCGCCCAGCGGCTGGTATTTGCTCGTGTGCAACCACCAAAGTTGGGTCGATATTTTGGTGCTGCAAAAGGTGTTTACGCCGCGCATTCCTCTGCTGAAGTTTTTCATCAAGCGCGAGCTGATTTACGTGCCTTTTTTGGGCTTTGCCTGGTGGGCGCTGGACTTTCCCTTCATGCGCCGCAAGGGCGGCGCCAGCGCCAAAAAAGACCTGCAAGCCGCCCGCGCAGCCTGCGAGAAGTTTCGCCACATGCCCACCTCGGTCATCAGCTTTCTCGAAGGCACTCGCTTTACGCCCCAAAAGCATGCCGAGCAGCATGCGCCCTACGCCCACCTGCTCAAACCCAAGACCGGCGGCATCAGCATGGCGCTGGAGACGATGGGCGACATGTTCACCAGCGTGCTCGACGTGACCATTGCCTACCCGCAAGGCGTACCGACGTTTACCGACCTGATGGCAGGGCGCGTGCGCGAGGTGGTGGTGCATGCGCGTGCGCTGCCGGTGCCCACCGAACTGCTCTCCAGCGACGGCAGCGGCATTGCCCGCAACGCCATGCAGGCGTGGACGCTGCCCATCTGGGAGGCCAAGGATGCGCGGCTGGCCAGCATGCAGGCAAAGGCATGAAATGCAGTTCTCCTGCCCGGTCAGGGCATGGTTCCCATCCCGTTTTTTTGCCTGCGCAACGTGCAAAGGGCTTGGCGGTTTTACGCCCCTCTCCCCGCTTGCGGGAAAGGGGCAGGGGGCGAGGGGCATTGCGCCACACTGACGCGTGCAAGCCAACATGCGGACGGCAACCTGCTTCGCATTCTTGCCGGGTGCCTGAATGACAACCCCTCACCCCAACCCTCTCCCGCAAGCGGGAGAGGGAGAGGGGGCCAACCACCCCGTCACGCCCCTGCCTGCTGCCGACACCCGCCAGCCCACGCTGCTGCTCACCCTCACCGCAGCGCTGATCGGCATCTTTGCCTTTTTGCAGGTCTATTCGGTGCAGGCGATTTTGCCGCTGCTGCTGCGCGACCTGCACGCCAGCGTGGTGCAGGTGGGTGCCACCGTGGGCGCTACGGTATTGGGCGTGGCGCTCATGTCGCCTTGCATGGGCGTGATGTCTGACGCCGTGGGCCGCAAACCGCTGATTGTGGGGTCGGTGGCGTTCATGGGCATGCCCACCGCGCTGATTTATTTTGCCAACGACATTGCCATGCTCACCGCGCTGCGCTTTTTGCAAGGCGTGGCCGTACCGGGCATCACGGTGGTGACGATTGCCTACATCGGCGAAGAATTTCGCGGGCGCGGCGTAACGCGCATGATGTCGATGTACGTGGCAGGCACGGTGCTGGGCGGCTTTCTGGGGCGCTTTGTGCTCGGCCATCTGACCGAATACATGCCGTGGCGCCACGTGTATTTGCTGATGGGCGGCGTGAACCTGGCTGGCAGCGTGCTGGTGGCAGCCGCCCTGCCCGTCTCGCGCCACTTTGTGGCCAACACGCGCATCGCGCACAGCGTGCAAACACTCGCCAGCCACCTGCGCAACCGCTCGCTGCTGGCCGCCTGCGCCTTGGGATTTTGCGTGCTGTTCACGCTGGTGGGCGGCTTTACCTACGTCAACCTGTACCTGGCGGCCGCGCCCTACCACTTCAGCCCAGCACAACTCGGCAACCTGTTTGCGGTGTATTTGCTCGGCGTGGTCATCACCCCGCTGGCGGGGCGCGCCATTCCCGCCCTGGGCTACCAGCGCAGCATTTTGCTGGCCATGCTCATGTCGCTCACCGGCGTACTGCTGACCCTGCTGCCTGCGGCGTGGATGATTATTGTGGCGCTGGCCGTGTTGTCCAGCGGTGTCTTCATCGCCCAATCGGCCACCATCAGCTTCATCGCCACCCGCGTGCAAACCGGGCGCTCGCTGGCCTCGGGCCTGTACTACATGGCGTACTACAGCGGCGGCTTTGTGGGCGCGTGGCTGTGCGGCTGGGCCTACACGCACGGCGGCTGGCCTGCCACCGTGGCGGCGCTGGTGGCGGCGCAACTGCTGGGGATGTGGATTGTGGCAAAAGGGCTGCCCGGCAGCGCGGCCATGCGCACGACATAACACCTGCACGCCACACAAAGCTTTCGGCGGGAAAAAGCCCTACAAGGCGCATGCAGCCTGTAGTTTGCTGTGTGCATGGATTGCGCATTGAACTCCCTTGCGGGAAAGGGGCGCAACCATACCAACGCCACGCGGTCAAAACTCGCCAAACACCCCCACCCGTGCGCCAACACGGCTTTGTCTGGAAGTGGAAATGCCTACCGATATCGCCAGGGCACTGGCTACAGGCAGGCGATAGGCAAACGATGCCCCCCCGGCTGACTGGCCACCGTAGGTGGCTATGTTGGCAGCGTAGGTGATTTTGCCCGGCGCACTGGGCATGGGGCTGGGGCTCATGGCCATGGCGGCGGCCACCCCGGCGAACGCCTCCTTGCGCACTTCGCTGACCCTGCCATCGGTGTAGGTGTTGGCCTGCTGCAAGGTGGTCGCGCTGAGGGTTTGCAATTGGCTCACGTTCACAGCATCGGTGGGGTTCACACCGGCCGCCACATTCACCATGCGCCGCTCGTTGCCTGCCGTGCCGATGGATACGGTATGGGCCTCGGTCGCTATGGAGCCGGCCCCCAACGCCACGCTGTTGCTGGCCTGTGCGGTGGCCTTGCTGCCCAGGCTCAGCGTATAGCTGGCGTTGATGTTGTTGCCCGCCTGGTAGCCCACGGCCACATTGCGGTCGCCGGTGACTTGGTTCCCCGCTTCGGTGCCGCTGGCGCTGTTGTTGTTGCCTGTAACGTTGTTGCCAGCCCCAGAACCGCTGGCGCTGTTTGTGTCGCCAATTACGTAGCGACCTGCAAAGGTACCCATGGCACTGTTGGCGCTACCAGAAACATCATGTCCAGCCCTCGTGCCGCTGACGCTGTTGTAGTCACCTTTTAAATAGCCTCCTGCATCAGATCCGCTGGCAGAGTTGTAATGGCCCTGCACATGGATGCCAGCATCGCTGCCGCTGCTGCTGTTGTAGCTTCCCTCGACGTTTTGCCCGGCACCGCTGCCGCTGGCGCTGTTGTTGCTGCCAGTGACTTTGTTGCCAGCGTTGGTGCCCATGGCACTGTTGGCATTGCCTTTTACAGTTTGCCCCGCACCGCTGCCGCTTACGCTGTTGTAACTCCCCTCAACGAGCATACCCGCCTCGCTGCCGCTGGCGCTGTTGTAGCTACCATTTACATCGTAGCCTGCACCGGTACCCATGGCGCTGTTGGTATCGCCTCTTACAAGTCTGCCGGCATAACTGCCGCTGGCGCTATTTCCACTGCCGGTAACGTTATACCCTGCAACGCTGCCGCTGGCGCTGTTGCTGGTGCCAGTTACCAAGGTGCCTGCCTTGGTACCCATGGCACTGTTTTCAAAGCCTTTTACATTTCGCCCCGCACTGGTGCCGCTGCTACTGTTGTCATTACCCTCGACGTATCGCCCCGCACCAACTCCGCTGGCGCTGTTGAAATTGCCAGCGACATCACTACCTGCATCTTCACCCATGGCGTTGTTTAAACTGCCCGTAACCCTCGAGCCTGAATTGTTGCCGATGGCGCTGTTGTTGTTACCCTTAACTTCTCGCCCTGCATTGCTACCGATGGCGATGTTGTAACTTCCAGTGACCTTGTTGCCTGCACCGGTACCCATGGCGGTATTTAAAAAACCTTTGACAAATTTTCCCGCTTCCGTGCCGCTGGCGCTGTTGCCATCGCCTTCAACGTTTTGCCCTGCATAGCTGCCACTGGCGCTGTTGTGGTTGCCAGTGACGTAATACCCTGCATAGCTGCCGCTGGAACTGTTGTAGCTGCCTGTGATATACGATCCAGAACCATCACCGCTGGCGCTGTTGCCTCTGCCTGTGACATATTGTCCAGCTGTACTGCCAAATGCGTTGTTTCCCTGATTGTTTGGGTCTGTTGAGCCTACACCGGCACCAGCGCCTACCGATGTGCTGTAGCTTCCTGTTGCAATTGCTGTATCGCCGCAGGCAAAGCTCCAGTTGCCGGTAGCAGTAGAGGTTCCTGCACTGAGGGTGCAGACAGACTGCGCCTGCACAGGTGTAGCCAACACCAGCACCCCCGCTCCGCACACAAGGGCGCTTGCGGTGGCAATAGAGTGAAGACGGTTTTTTTTGACCTGCATGGTGTATCTCCTTTTTGCAAAAAGTGGTGTTTTGTCTTACGTGTATCTGCGATTTACGGCAGACAACCCAAAAGTCCAAAACAAAACCAATGAGCGAAAAAAATATACCATAAAGATCCAAAAATGTTTATGGGATTTGACTGGGTGCTTATTGGATTTGCAAACAGGGCCCGTTGCTGTAGCGGCTTCAACACAGCCGAAAACAGGCTTGGGCGCGATAGGCCGGGGCGCAAGCGCCATGGACACAGTAGAAAACTGGGGGGATTCCGTTTCACGCCATGAGGTCAGCTCGCTTCGCCGGCTGATCTGCAAATTTTTGAATTAATTACTGAAAATCCACGCGCACAAAAGATCTTTGTTGCATAGCGCACGGCCAACCACCCTTGAAGGCAGGGTTGCAGCAAGGCAACGGCAGAGGCCACGCAATCGGCACACGCACCCAAGTTCCTGCGCAACCGCTGCATGTGGTGCTATTGGGCCCCCAGTGTTCTAGCCCGTGTTGTGCTTTACAACAGAGCACAAGCGCAAATTTTGGGGAATAATTAATAGAAAAGAAGGCTGTTTTTGGCTTTTTAAGGCTTGTTTATCGGGGAGCTTCTATGCAAGCGCTGGATGTACTTGGCTTGGTGGCGTCGGCATTCACCACCTCTTCGTTCGTGCCGCAGGTCTGGCGCACGTGGAAAACGCGCGATGTGAGCGGAATTTCCTTGCCGACCTATCTGATCATCACGGTCGGGCTGGCATTGTGGTTGGTGTACGGGGTACTGCGCGGTGATTTGCCGCTGATTGTGGCCAACGCCGTGATGGTGGTGCTGACCGGCGCCATCACGGTGATGAAAATTGTCTTTGGCAGCAAGCGGGCCTGACCATGGCCGGCAACCACCCCGCTGTTGCAACGCGCAGGGCAAGCGCACCGCGCGTGTTTGTGGTGGCCAATTTCGTGATGGCCTGCTGCTGGAATGTGCCACGCCAGCCACAGGCGGGCGAAACGCTGCAGGCCAGCGGGTTTTTGGCCGAACCGGGCGGCAAGGGGCTGAATGTGGCGATTGGTCTGGCACGCCTGGGCTGCGCCGTGCAGCCGCTGATCGGTTGCGGCCAAGATGCCGCCGCCGACCACCTGAGTGCTTTGCTGGCAGCGGAGGGTCTGGCCGACACCCACGTGCACCGCCTACCGGCTGGTTCAGGCTGCGGCGCGGGCCTGATTGGTGACGATGGGCAAAACGCGATTGCCGTGTTTACTGGTGCCAACGCACACCTCACGGCCGCGCATGCCGAGATGGGACAGGCCGATATTGCTGCTGCAGATTTGGTTTACGGGCAATTTGAAACGGCGCTGGCAGCGGTGGTACGTGCCTTTGAACTGGCCCACGCTGCGGGGCGCATGGCGGTGCTCAACCCCTCACCCTGGCAAGAACCGCCGGCAAGCCTGCGCCAGACCACGCACACCCTGATCGTGAATGAAGTGGAGGCGCACGGCTTGCTCGATTTGCGCAGCCCACTGCCAGCGGGTGCAGATGCCGCGCTGCAATCCATGGGGTTTGCCCTGCCTGCGTTTTGGCACAAGTGGCCAGCCGCGCAGGTGCTGGTGGTGACGCTCGGCGGTGCAGGCAGCGTGGCCATGACGCGCGAAGGAGCAACCCACCACGCGCCGCCGTTTGCGGTGCAGGCGGTGGATACGCTGGGCTGCGGCGATGCGTTTGCGGCGGGGTTTTGCGATGCGCTGCTGCACGGGCATGATCTGCCCACAGCCTTGCGCCTGGGCAATGGTGCTGGTGCCTGGCTGGCGCAAGCACCCGGTGTGCTGGATGCCTTGCCGCGCAAGGCCGACTTGCTGGATTGGCTTGCCAGACAGCAACAACGCGCCGCGCACTGAGCGCAGCTGCCGTGTGTCTTATGCCATTTCCAGATCACGCGTGAACGCGAAGGCGAGCCGACAAAGTACACGTTTGGTATGGAAATGGAATTACACCTTCAGGCGCAGGCTGTAGGTGTAGGCGTCACCCCGGAACACGCCTTCGGCATATTCCGCCATGGCGCCGTTGGTGGTGTAGGTGCGGCGCTTGAGCAGCAGGCACGGTTGTGGCGTAAAAAAGCCAAATTCAGCCATTTCGGGCGGGTCGCTCATGGTGGCCTCGACACTTTGCTGCGCCCAGTCAAGCACCAAGTTGGGGTCTTGCTGAATGTAGTCGTAGGCTGAGCCGTGGCCGTCCCCATTTTCGAGGTGCGGTGCCAACGTCAGGTCGTACCAGGCGACTTCGCGTGTCATGGGTTTGTCGTTGGCCAGGCGCACCCGCACCAGGTGCAGGAACGAGGCATATGAGGGCCGGCCAAACAGCGAGGCCATGGTGCGATCGCTCACAATCTGACGCGACACGAGTCGGGTGCTGGGCACCATGCCTACTTCCTGCATTTCCTGGGTGAAGCCTTTTAACCGCCCCATTTCAGGCTGGATGCGCGTGTGCGGACGCAAGACGGTGCCCGCGCGCCCGCGTGAATTGACCATCTCGCGCTCGCGCAAATAGTCGTAGGCTCGCTTGACCACGGTGCGACTGGTGCCAAGCGCCTCGGCCAAAACACGCTCGGCAGGAAGACCTT
>RRZU010888555.1_pt1 | contig 10913 bp, 15 predicted proteins | sample 2165561 | NCBI WGS metagenome assembly RRZU01 (sample SAMN10456909, study PRJNA506462) | wastewater metagenome | isolation source: wastewater sludge | place: USA: Moscow, Idaho | reverse complement strand
ACTTCACCGATACGGACTTTGTCATTGTTACGAGTCAACCAGTTATACAAGCTGTTTGAAGATTCAATCACATGAATGAACAGACTATCAAGCGGGTTAAGCTCAACCGCAGTTTGTTCAGTCAATGTTGGGATTGAGAAGTTGTGTGGAATTACAGTTACGCCAGAAGAAGCGAAACGAATATCTTTCACATCTTTAAACAATGCAGCAGTTTCAGTTTGCACCGCACGTAGGTAAGTCGCATCCCAAGTTTTAGAAGCAACAGGAATAGTAGTAATGTCATCACCACGGAACACTGTACGCTTACGAGGGGTTAATGGTTCACCATCTTCAAGCATTAAGACGTGTGCCAACACACGGTTTGAGTTTAAGTTACGAATTGCAACTACAATACCTGGGTAACGAGTTTCATAACCTTGCTCTCGGCTAACACCACCCACTTTAATTTCAAAGCCAGGTAATACGTTTGGATCGCGATTTAACGCTGCTTGAATCCAACGCTGTGCTGAATCTGCACGAGGGCCCATTTGTTTTGTTGCAGCAACTGGACGAAGCAACTGGCTTAAAGTTGTAAAGTTCTTATCTGATTCTTCACGACGAGAACGACGTTGGTCTTTATTGCGGTCATCGCCACGGTTGTTACGACCATTGTTGCCACGGTCATTGTTTGGTTGGCCTTGATCGATTTCTAAAGTACTCATGAGATAACTCCGGTTGATAAATAAATTAAAAGACAGCTACTTTGTGTCTGCTCACGTAAATAATGTAGATCTGTCTTTTTTTGGAAACGACAAAATATACCATCTCTAAAATGCTAATCTTTCGATTATGCATTTTCTACATATATATCGACAAATGGTATGAATTTAATTTAAGGATTAAAATAATGTACAGTTTATTTAATAGTCCGCCACTATTTAATCCCGGTTTAAGCAAAGTCACGGGCTGGAATGAAACTCGTCGAGTTGTTCTAGATGAAATGAATAAGTTGGCTAGACATTATCGTATCACCTCCCAGTGGTCCCGTAACACTAATGTTTTAAATCGAATACTAGAAGCACTAGATATCTCCCCAAATAAAGATAAAAACTACGTTGCTGAAATGGCACGGGAAGACTTCTCGCAAATGGTTGCCCAATTCGGAATGTATTCCTCTATGGTGACCACACGCAATCCTCCACTTTCTCAATTCTACAACCAACAGTGTTTAGAACTATTGGTGTATGATGATAGCTATTTCGATGCAAATGCAGCAGCGGCTAATTGGCAGAACTTAGAACCGATTAAGATCCTAGAGCATCCGTTTGATGACATTCATTTAAGCATCCCAGATGATACTTATCGTAATCAAAATGATCAACAGGGTTTAGCAATCATTTCAATTAATGTTCCAATGTTGGTTGTACAGCTCCATTACTGGGTTGAGAGCCAAGCCAAATTGAGTGATGATGTTTATGCGCAGACTGCTCAATTTCTAACACGATATCCAATTTTCAACTCAATGAAGTCACACTTAGACATTGCTATTCGCAATCGCCTGTTCAGACTCTATAATAATGAAGGAGTTAGTAATTTTTTAAAAGTGCATCCAGTTGCTATTCGAGATTACTCTCAATTGCTTGATAATAGTTTACGTAACGCTTGCAAAGTTCTTCGTGAAAGCAATCTCACCTATGATGAGATTCTCATGAACATCCCAGCAGTAAGTTATGAAAACCAACGTCAAGTAATTCTACTCCCTCGTATCTCCCCTACCCGTGCTGTTAAATGGGTTTTGGATATGACACGAGTTCGTACGGTCTACAACCTCATACGTTATGAGAATGCTTTGGATTCAAACCCAATGATATCAAACCAAAGTAAAAACCCTCGTAACGTGGATACACGTGCCTACATTAAACGACGTTTAACTATTATGGCTAACGATCGTCCCATCTCTACACCTTTGGATGCTGATACATTAACAATGATGGAATTCATCAAAATTAATCTTTAAACAATCCATCGGTGATCAATTTGGATTTTGTACTGTTATTGTAGAAGAATCCTAGTCCCCCTAGTGCCAGGTAGAACGGTGACATAATTTGCGATGTCGCACGTTGTTCATCGACTGCCTGGACAATTTCTTTCGGAATACCATTCGCATCAGCAATTGGCATTGGTACAAGAATAGAAGCCATCTGCTCTACCCCAGTCTCCTCTAACCATAAACGTAAACGTGCTGCTATTGTACTATCTTCAATCGCATCTGCCCATGCTTGCATGTGACGTCGCTTACTTAATGCAACAGGTACTTTATATACGCTGTATGGTGGTTCATCCATTTTACCGTATGTTGGTCCAAAGACTGAATTCCATAAATGGTATTGTCTAAAGGTTGCATTGTTAGCGCCTGCTTTATAAGAATCAAATCCTCGGATTGTATCCGTTTGATAGATGATTCCCCCGCTTCGAATAATCTCCCGCGTTTCTTTTTCCAACGCAATTGGTCGAGCAAGAACCTGATCTTTGGTTAATGTAATATTTGCTTTTACATTATCCAGAATGTCGTGTTCAATAAACTCATCCAACTGATCTGCAATTTTCTTTGCAAACCGTGCTGAAATAAAACCAACCCCTTTCTTCTCCAATTCAGGATGTTTAAGTACCCGTCCTTCTTCTAACTCTTTACGTGCAAAGTAATGTTTCATCGCTTCGGTCAATGTGTACATTGAGAAGTAATATTCATTCTTAGCCCCAAGTTTTGAAATCAGTTCTTCAGGCACACCCATGTTGGCACAGAGTTTACCAAACGAGTTTGCTACTGATTCGGAAGTAAAGAAGATAACATTAAAACAAACCATATACGATATCGCATTAAAGTTGTATGAGCCACTAATACGTTTAGTCCAGTATTGGGTTGTACCAATTGCTGAGTCAGTATCAGAAGTCAAAATAACTTCACGCAACATAGTACGTAAATACGCCATACCAGATGGTAGGTAATTTGGACGCCAAAGAGCATTGATGAACTTTTCATACTTTTCAAAAAAGTGGGTGTAGCTCTTTGCAACATTGTTGATAATGTTTTGACTTTCTTTATCAAAATCTTTATACAATTTACCGCGAGTCATATCTTTTAATAAAGAGAAAACTAAAGTCTGTACGTCCGAAGATGCACTGTTATAGTACTCATCCACATCAGTCATGTTGTGTTTTGTAAACTCATTTAGCTCGGCAAATAAGCTATCAATGAACTGTGGGTTAAACTTATCAAGATGGTACATGTCACCTAAATAAACAAATGCACAACGAGCACCATCATGCATGGTTGAAATGAAAAGTTTAAATTCATTCTGCCAACGTTTAGAACGGAAGTATTTGGTATAAGACTTAGCTGCAGTTTCGTATACATCCTCATAAGTCGGAATTTTTAAACCGAACTCTTTAACAATTTCTAAGATTTCATCATGCTTTGCTAAAGTCATTGCATTGGATAATTCTTGTAAAACGATATGAGGTTCCACATAAACGCGGTTACCAGCATTAAATCTTTCTACTGTAATGTTTGCGTAAGATGTAGCAGAACGACACGTTGAGGTTAATCCTTGATGCCCAGAAGCATTACATAAAGCATTGAACCAAGATGAGTTAGCACCAGAGTAAGAGTTATTTAATTCTTTCTCATTTAACTGCATTACTCCATAATCGCCAGCCAATTTAAACTCGCCTTTTACTTTATAGTCCTGTCCTTGTTTTTTATAGACAGAACGTTTAGCTGCTTTCTCCTGAGTAAACTTGGCAGTAATAGAAGGGTTCTTTACAGGATCTCTATACGCAGTTTGTGATGGGGCTAGAACATAACCTTCTTCACGTGAGGTTTTTAAATACTGATAAAATGAACCTACAAGTAATTCCCGATTACCCGGGGAAGTTTGATGAATGTATTGAACTTGTCGATCAAAGAAAGGGGAGGCACCATCTTTCTTAATTGAGTCTTGTACCCACTTTCTAACATAATCACGGTCATAACCGTATAGATTACAAATATGATCTGTCTGGGCGTTTACCCATGCGATTAAAGGATCGCCATCACGTTTGTATTCATTATTTTTAAAAACAAAAGGTCTAATCTGATTAGTCATGACTTACTCCGTCAACTCATAAATGAGGGCGTACTGTATAAAAAGCAAATAAAAAATAAGAGGAGCCGAAGCTCCTCTTATTATAATTTTTCAAAACTTACAACAGTAACACCACGTGCCTGTAATGCACGTTGAATACCAGCAACATCATTGACTTCTACATTATCAATTACAATTTGATACTTGCTCTTTGCTGATATCTGAATTGAGTTTTCAACAATCCATGGTAAACCAATCGCTTCACGCTGACCATTTGATTCAATGATCACATAGCTATAATCCAAATGAGAATTTGGTAGGTTTGGAACATTTGGTTTAACCTGTAGATGTTTAGCCTGAATGTCTTCAGCTAGACTAGCAATATCTGCAGACACTATACCATGTACTTTCACGCCATCAAAAATAGAGCGAATGACATTAGAGTGAGTGTTAAAACTGACTGTAGACCCGGGGGTTAATTTTGTATAGGACATTTGATCACCTTGGTTACGACGAAGTGTTCTAAACTAACAATATCACGTTCAATATAAATTGCGCCGCAAGATTGGATAAAGGTCACTCGATAAACATAATTGTTTTCTTTCGTTGGTCGGATGTAATTAGTTCCATCGAACGTATCTAAAATTAGATCATTGACCTCACTATCGCTTTCACCTAATAAAAGCTGTAGGCGATGATTATCACCCATAACAACGAAATAAATAGACTGTTCGACAAACTGTTTAAAGCTCATCGGTTGAGTCGGGATATCACTGTAGTTATCTTCAACGTATTTGTTGTACGCTTCGGCGAATCTACGGATAATTATTTCTTCTTCGATTAAATCGATTAACTCAACCATAGCTCCTCCTATTAACGTTTGGTTAGAATTCTCTCCAAGTTAACTGTTCCTGTTACAATTTGGTAACTTCCCACATTAACTCTTAACTCATATTTATCGGCATCATACTCAAACACCCCATTGTACACCCAATCTGCTTGAATGTCGAACATAGTGTTTGTCCAAATTTCTCGCAAGTGATTGAGTGATTCAATAGTGACATCTAAGTATCCATTAAAATAAGATAAATCTTTCAACTTTTGGACAAAATTTTCAATACAGTCTTGCAACTCATCTTGATTAAAAGATTTAGCTACAGCTTCAAAAGTAAGGTTATGAAGTAACTTAATTTCACGGTTCATGTCCGGTGAACCATGATAACGAACAGCCTCATTAAAATCCCGAAAGCTTTCAAGAACATCCATCTGATAACTTTCGATTTTCTTACGGTTACTCTCCGTCGCCAACAGATCCGTCGAGTTCAAATCTTTCATACTCATTCTCAGTTAATTCAGTGTTAAACAGAATTTCATTTTCTTTTATTTGAAACCCAATACATTTTGCTTGTAGCAAAAACTGCGCCTCTTTTTCTCCCAAGATGATGTTGTATCTTAAGAAATTAAAAATAGTGAGTGCATTAGTTAATCCATCAAGATAAGTGGAATTATAGAATTTCATTATTGCCGATGCAGTCTCATGAACACATGTTTCAACCGCATCTGGCTCACATATAGAATGTAGATAGTTGTCAACGGTGTCAGATATGCCTACTTCGTCAACCAGTTTACATACAACACTTTTAGTGATTCTATAACTGTTATAAGTATTTGGTTGTCTTTCGTATATATTAGCCCGCATCTCGTAAACCAAAGAATTTAAAAATTACTGAAATTGCATCTATTCGAACTAAGCGACAGTAACTATAGTCAAACAAACTCTGCCCTTCATCCTGCATTTCTTGCTGAATAAAATGGATTAATCGTAACTGATAAGCATCGATGTAATCCGGGTCTTCCAAAACAATCTTTGGATTTTTACAGTATGCAGAGAGCTTATCAATCGTGTTTCTTACTAACGGCTGAACATCATCGTCATTTAGTTCGTAAGCAACATCTTCGCAGCTTACTTCTAAAACAAAATCACTCATGTATATTCCTCATACTCGAATACCAGTAGACCGCTATGCACATCTACCAGTTTAAAATTGGGTTTATTCATGTAGTCCTCGATATCACTATAGGACAATAGCTCGTAAGCTATCAGTGCATGAAAATATAAAGATGCAGTTGCCATGAAATAATCAACTGCTAGGTTATAATCTTTAAAAGGATCAACCTCATCATCATGGATAACAACTAGATCAACAAAATCATTCTTTTCTGATTGGTTTAAATAGTTAAATCCGTAACTCATAAACAAACACACATCTCTAGAAAACAGACGTATTGAGCTTTTATAAATTAGTCGATCTGTAAATTCGGCATAGGTCATGAGGTCCATGACAGAACCTCGATAAACTTTTAATAAAATATGTATTAAATCAATATCGTAACTAATCTGTGAACGAAAGGGTGTAGACATCTCCAACCCTCCTGATGTCGGATAAATCTTTGTCGTAAATTTCCTCGACACCAAGACCATTTAAATGTTGGACTAGGTTTTCGATATAAACCTTAATTGCATCAACACTAACATTATAATCAGTGTTAACAAACTCTGATTCAAATTCTTCATCAAAGAGATTATAAAACTGATCTTCTGCAGTTAACTCTGATTCAGCCGAGTCATACAGATACTCAACCATGATACGGGTATACGCAAGGACTAACCGTTTAAAACTCTCATAAGGAAATAGGTCATAATGTATAACTATGAACTCTTCTTTATCAAATTCTAAATGATTCACTTCCTCACACTCATATATGTAAGCATCCATAAGATCAATCATCGATATTTCTACGACCAGTTCCAATGTGCAAATGATCATAACTTTTCCTTAAACTGTAAACACCACTATCCAATATTTCATAAATGTCTAAATGATCTACTAAGTAATGGTGTAAACCTTCGATAGCGAACTGCACTTTCTTTAGATCATCAGGATCTAAAATATTTATTCTATCTCCTAACTCTTCAATAGCGATAGCTTTGAACACATCATTTAATAAATCAACGTCTACCGCCCCACTAATGTAATCATTAATGTGATCGGCGATATGGTTTGTGTACTCATCCAAGTATTTTGTAAATAAAGCAGTAAGGTCACTGTCGGCGTCTAAACGACCCCAACAATACTCAACCGCATCCAAGGCTTCTAACCTTAAAACATCACGATGATAGTAGAGACTACTTGCCGTAAGCTCTACCCAATCATCTAATGATATTTCTACTACAATGAGTTCTTCCATGTTGTTTCCTTTAGAAAATGAAACAAAAGGTCTCACTGTCTTTGGTAAACTCAACAAGAGATCGAGTTTCTAATTCGAAAATACCGAGTTCATCGGGGATCAGTTCTGCCAAACCTTTAGACACCATGATAATAGCATCCATATCTGTAGTTGCATCTTCTGAATGATAACTGTAAAGATTCTCAATCTGTTCAACCAATTCGACAATTTGAACTTCTTCCAGTTCGTCATCCACCTCCGGATCAGTACTTTTTAAAAGATTGTTTGAGGTTTCAATATTGTTTTCAGTTTCAGAGAAATGATTAATACCTAAAACAATTGCTTCTCGCAACAGTTTGGTGGTATCAATACGTCGCCAAATCCAACCAACAGTATCTTCAATATCTCGTTCAGAGTTATTGTGATATTCTTCCATTCCAAGTAGATAATCAATCATTTCGTAACGGGTTAAATCACTTTCAACATGAATCTGGCTCATTCAGTATCCTCCACACTTAAAATCAAGATTTCACTCGAAAATAATGAAACAACAACACTTTCTATATCCAACCCATCAAAGAGATTTTGTTTTAAAGTGCTATACTCATAATCTCGTGATGTTATAATAGAGGCAAGTAACATTACCTGTGGGTAATATTTATCTGGGTCTAATACAAGATCTTCACCATCCCATTTTTCAAAAGCAGCACAGTAGATAGCTTTAGCTTTTTCCACATCTGTGCTAATCTTATCAATATCATAAACGTTACGAAATAACTCACGTATAAGATAAATGTCAGGTACATGTGGATCAATCTCATAGAGAAGTTCGTCCAATGCCACAAGAAGATTAATTTGATGTCTATCACCGTTAAGGCGAAGGTCTTCAGTATTTACGGCAAATTTCATGACAAGTTCCTAGTAATTACCGAGGGATAATTCCACTTCCACAACTAAAGTCACGGGTAACCCACGATCAGCAGTTAGTTCATGAGAAGCAGTAATATTTAATACGCTGTCTAAACGAACACCACGATCACTGGCCTCACCTAAAACGTGATCAGTTACAGTTCCTAACGCACACTCAGTTAGATAAACTGCCCCTGCTTTAATCTGTGAACGTAAATCACTTAAGCTCACACCTAGATTATCTAAGTGATGGTTATTAAATCTTTCTTCTTCATCTCTTTCTGAAAGATAACATTGATTGGATATACGGTTAAAAACTAATGAATCATCATTTTCATTATTTCCAACTATATACTCATCCATGATGTCTTCATTAATCAGACGAGTAATTGGAATTGCACAGTAGATATTAAAGAACTTGGTTAGTCCATCAAATGCTTCCAGTAGCAATTCCATCCGATCGACATGTCGAGATGAACTATACATCCCTGCAAGATCGATCGGAAAGGAAATTACTTCACTCATATTTTATTCGCAATATCTAATAAATGGCGTGGGACATAATCGCCATTATCAATGGATGCTTGAATTTCATCTTTTAAACGTTGGGTTGGAGTTCTGACTTTTTGGATAGGTCGATAGATCTCCACGTTTAACTGCTTATCACTTAAATCCCATGATAAGATATCATCAACTTCTGATACTAATGAAACTCGTTTTCGTAGACCTTGGGAAATGACATTTTCAATATCTACGATAATACCAGAGACTTCTTTGTGCTCTAGTAATGGGAAGTTGTCAAGTAGAATTTTCTCAGTGTCAAGGTATTGACCAATGATTAACTCACCACTTAGCGGGTTTGTTGCATAACTGCATTTTGGGTTAAATATAAAATCCTCAATCACTACACGGAATAAATGTTTAACCGTGTTGGTAAAGATGCGTCCAGCATAACGTCCACGATATTTCTGTAAACGATCACGAAGGAAAGTGTAAATATGACCCGTATCAAATTCATACTGAACTGTAGACGGTGAGTCATCATTCTCAACACCATTCGTATCATGCCACTCCATAATACGAAAATCGCCTTGGTACTCAACTAACACAATTCCATAACCAACAGGTTTTACATGCCATAACGCGAACTGCATTGCGATGTCTGTAAACTTATCGTGGATCACACGATAAAGTAAACAACCAATATCATGAGAGAAATTAGAAATACGAGTATGATCAATATCTCGTATATCCACATCACCCAATGATTCCAAAGCGCCAACAATAGCACTTTCGATATTTAAGTTATTTCGATAGGAGGCGTAAAGTTGGTGGTCGAGTACGCAATCAACGTGAGAGTTTAATAACTCTACCGCTGTACGCTGAATAACCGTGTCATTAACTTGACCCACCAACAGTTCCTGTAGAAAATCTGCATACTCCGAAACTTCGTTAGCAAAGTCAAAAATCACGCCCTTATTCATTAAGTAAATCTCCTTAGGTTTTCACCCATTCTCAAGTAGATAATGTATCTCTATATTTTATTAGAATCCAAATAATACGGGGGTTTAGTACTTATTTAAATAATCATTTGAAGCATAGGAGGTCGATATGGAAAACCCTATCACATACGCTATCGGAAGAATTAAATTTGGTATTCCACGACAGATTTTAGAAGAAGCATTTATTGCTAATGGTCGGCATCGTTATCGTGAATCTCGATCAATTGATTCCTTTATTCGTGAGCATGTTATTGAAGCACGAGTAGCGGCAGATATTGAATTGTTAGGTTCGACATTTATCCAATTACCCGTTCAACCATCATGGATCAGCAACCAAGGTAATGGTGAATATCTTATCCGTGTTCCCATGACTGCTACACAAGGTCGCGTGATTACTCGTGTAACCAGTGTAGAAGTGGGTAACGGTAACACTGCTGGGATGTCTACTTACAACAACTTTAACTCAAATGCAGCAATGAATGGTGCACGTAAAGTTCTGGATGCTGCTTTGCCAACTCCAATCACAGGTACTCCACATATTGAACTTTTAGATAACAATGTCATTTATGTGACTGACATTTTATTTAGTGGTTTCAATTTGTTTGTAAACTGTTACTTGGCAGCAGATGAAAACTTTAACAACCTAACCAAACCTGCCTGGTTACACTTTGCACAACTATGTATATTGGCATGTAAAGCGTATATCTGGACTGAACTATCAATTAAGGTTGATCAGGCTCACTTGGCTGGTGGTCAAGAGTTGGGATCTTTCAAAGATATCATCGACGGGTATAGTGATGCTGAAGAGATGTATATCGAGTACTTCACTGAACGCTGGAAGAAGGTGGCCATTCAAGCCGATCCTAAATCAAAAGAACGCTTCTTGCGTCGATTGGTTGGTAAAACATAAAAAAAAGAGGGAGCTTCGGCTCCCTCTTTTTCTATTCACAAAACGTAATAACGATCTTTTCATCGGCAACTTTTGTTTCGGGTTTAAACTTCAACCCAATAGACAAAGTTAAACGCTTTTGTTTAATAACAGTATTGTTTTTACCTAGAGCGCTATCCCCCGAATACTCACGGACACTCATAATAATCCCATCAATAAAGTGATCTTGCTCTAATGATTTCTTCATATCTGGAATAAGATAAAGACTTCGACCTTCGACTT
>RRZU012751845.1_pt1 | contig 10914 bp, 6 predicted proteins | sample 2165561 | NCBI WGS metagenome assembly RRZU01 (sample SAMN10456909, study PRJNA506462) | wastewater metagenome | isolation source: wastewater sludge | place: USA: Moscow, Idaho | reverse complement strand
GAAAGTCAGGCTACTCTGCAGAACTCGCTTATCTGCTATTATCGGAGTGAAAATATAATCCATATTAAATATAACATTTAATATCCCTGCACTATCGACGGTGCCCGGCAAATCAAATAGTACCACATCTATTCTATTCGTACTCGAACTTATAAGTTCCTGTGCATCTTCAAGTGCTTTTTCTGGACTTGAATTTATTATCTTATAAGCTTTCCTGTTAGTCTGTTGAAATTGTACTGTTAAAGCAGCCTGCAATTCCTTATTGATATTGATTGTCTCAATATCACTATTCCTCATCCTAAAAATAGAGTGTTGCGGGTAATCGCAATCAATTATGGCTACATTCTTAATATTATTGTAGTGTAAATAACTTGCAATAATTGTTGTTAATGCTGATTTACCAACACCTCCTTTTTGATTGCTTATGGCAATATACAATGTTTGATCTTTCATACTTTTGTCATTGATTAATTTTTTATAATACATTCATCCATTCAACTATTCATCGTTTAATTTATCCATTAATTCACTCATCCAATATTTTGCAAAATTGAATAAAGTATATAGTATAGTTATCAGATTGTCGTGAATTGTCTTCTTTTGACGTAATTTGTCCTATATAATCATCGTGTCTCGTCCTAGAATAGGTTTATTTCGCCGAGACACTTTGATTTGAAATATTGTAATCAATAAATTCATTACAATTTGTTGATGTTATCTTTTCTTATTACATATTTCTAATATGTCGATATAAATAATTGAAAAAAGAAAATGATATATTATTTTTTAGTTATTATATTTATCAAATAATACTATATGTATAGTATTATTTGATTGTTATTATTAAAAGAGTATTATATTTTAAAGAAACGGTTATTATTCTTCAATATATCCAGTCTTCTCAAAAAGGATAACATTAATAAATGATTTAATATATGAAACAGATTTTTTCTATAGAAATACAAAAATTATGGGTAAGGAAGCATACCTGAATGAAAGTAATCTATCTGTTAATTACATTATCATTAATAGTTATAGCTCTTACTTGAGAGAGGGATAATTGAAATCGGTATAAACAAGCTTAAGTCAATATTATTCAAGATGGAATTACCAAGAGATAAATCAGTGGTTTTTGAAAAAATGAAAATGGGTATAAAAAGCCATTCTATGTGGAATTTCTATTTTTATAGTGATATTATAAAAATAATAACAGATGCGAATTATACTATAGTCTGTTTGATGGATAAAGTGTATTATGTGGATACAAGATTAAAAATATTTGAAGAACTATTACCGACTGTATTTTTTAGATGTAATAGATCTAGTATTATTAATCTTGCATATATGGAGTCAATAGAGCATAAAAATAAAAAAATAAAAATAATATTGAGCAATGGTGACGAATATAACGTATCAAGAGCTTTAAAAAATACATTCTTTACTAGAATAAAAAGACTAAAGACTATAATTCTTCCTTGCGAACAATGTCTATTTTGTACGAAAAAAGACCGATGTCAAGATTTTGAACCATTTATGAAGTAAAAGGGCACCATTCATATATTTTTTCTTAATGTTTCTATAACTAAATGTTTTATTCTCATAGCTTTGTTTGATTAATGACTGTACAGCTTAACATGCTACAGTTATGTTTCAAAATACGAAGCGGGTGCCGAAAAGCTTATAGAGTAGGCTATCATATAATTCTTATTATTATGAAAAAAAAATCATTGAAGGTAAAAGTGCAAGAATTAGCCAAGACCGAAATGCGTCAGACTAAAGGAGGTTATGGATCTTCTGATCAGAGCGCAGGTAAAACTGCTACTCAGACAGGCAAAAAGAAAAATGCAGATTTAATGTCGTTCTAAGTCTGTGTTCGAGAGAGAAGCATTATAGGTGTTAATCTTGATATCTATAATGCTTTTTTTTCATTGAGTATCTTTCTAGTAAGCTGTAAATTTGAATTTTATCAAAATAATGATAAAGAAGTATTCAAGTACTGATTAAAAACTAAAAAGAGTGTTTAGCTGTAAAGTTCTATAATTAGTAATTATAAATTCTTATAAACAACACTCTTTAATATATAAGAAAAAGTTAAATTTATGAAACCATACAAAGCCCTTTCGCCATACGAAACTATAAATTCAATAAGAGGTTTACTATCTCAAGTCGGTGTGTTTTTAAAAGAGGCTACATTCTCTCAAGAAGGTCAATTTTATACGACAAGGATAAACATATCATCTAATCGCTTAGAGCGATTGAATATCGGAACAAATGGGAAAGGTACGACATATCCATATGCACTAGCAAGCGGCTATGCCGAATTTATGGAAAGGTTACAGAACTATTTATTGTTTAAAGGATATAGAAATGCAATAAAGCGTAATGTAGAGTCACTCGTACCTTTTAGCTTATATAAAAAAAGACTTATAGAGGAAGAATTGGTATTAGATTTTTTGTATGATCCCAGAGAAATAGAAATGACTGTAGAGGATGAATTGAGTAATCATTTAGATACTTATATTCAATTGTTTCCCTTCCTTACCAATTTTGATGATGCCCTTCACTTTTTTAAAAATGAGTTGAATTTTCAGAAAGTGGTGTGTATTCCGTATTACTCTCATTCTTTGAGAAAGGAAGTTTTTTTAGCCCATGAATTGGTTTTAATATCCTGTGGGTCAAATGGTATGGCAAGTGGTAATACAAAAGATGAAGCTTTAATTCAAGGGTTTTGTGAAGTATTTGAAAGATATGCGGGCTATGAAATATACCGTAAAAATATCACGCCCCCAACCATCCCCTTAGAAGAATTCAGCGGAAAGCCTATTTATGATTCCATATTACGGCTCAAAGAAAAGACCCAATTCAAAATTATTATCAAAGATTGTTCTTTAGGATTAGGGATTCCGACTTTAGGTGTTTTAGTTATTGATGAAGATCGAGGAAAATACAATTTTAACCTAGGTTCCGCTTTAAATCCAGATATTGCCTTAGAAAGATGCTTAACTGAACTATATCAAAGTGCTGAAGGTCTAATATGGTATGATATCCAATTTGAACAATACTCCAATAATTCTAAATATTCGGAAGATTATGTGTTTATAAATGGAAATAAACTATTTAACGATAGTTCTGGTTATTGGCCTGTTTCTCTTTTTAAGGAAACCCCATCTTATAAATTTGAAGGGTTGAATTATGAATTGAATCACTCTGACAATGAAGATTTAACCTATATAAAAAATAAGATTAAAGAATTAGGGTTTGAGATATTCATTAGAGATGTTTCTTTTTTTGGCTTTAACTCTTATTATATAGTTGTGCCAGGAATGAGCCAATATCCGGATAAAAAAGAACACTATAAAACATTGAGTGATGCTTATTCATGTTTGCATGCTTTAAGAGATATAAAAGGAAAATCACAAGAAGAAATTCAAAAAATATGTGATAATATAAATAAAGAATATTCAAATATATTACATTCAAAATTTGATTTTCAACAGTTAATGGTTTATCATGTAAATGAGGATATCTTGGATTTAGATATGGAGCTTTTACTATTTATGCTGAATTATAGAGTGTCAAACCTCAGAGAAGCTTATTTTTATATTAATGAATTCATTAAGAATAAAGACTTTTATACTTATAAATATTATCATGGTATTAAGGACTATATCAAGCTGAAAATACAAGATTATAATGATAAAGATATTATAGATAGTCTCAAATTATTATATAATGAAGAAGTCTTTGAAATAGTCGAAGATTTAAAAGAGCCTTCTAAAATATTCCAGCATTATGAATGGTCATCATGCTTTAATTGTGAAAATTGTGAAATTACAGAAGATTGCCGCCAATTCGATTTTTTAAAAATGATGAAGACTTTACAGAATAAACAACAAGAACGAATTATTGACCATAATGATTTCAAATTATAATATATGCAAAGAATTTTATTTATACTTCTCACACTTAATATACCTCTACTTGTTGTTAGTCAGACTTCTTATAAAATATCAGGTCAAATTAAAGATCATATAACCAATGAGATCGTTGACTATGCTAACATCTCTCTACTTAGAGGTGATTCAACGTTTATTGTCGGAAATATATCGGATTCCTTAGGTAATTTCATTTTAGAAACGAATAGGTTATATGATGGATATATTCTTCAGATCAACCATATAAATTATAATAAAAAGAGTATTCGATTGAATCAACAAGATAACTCGATAGACATTCTTCTAGAGCCAAGAGAAAACTCTTTATCTGAAGTCCAGATATTCGGAGAACAAAAAAGAGTAAGGAACAATCTAAAGTTGGAGTATAAAGTTAATGAAAGTATAAGGAACAAAGCTTTGCGAGCCACGCATATTCTGGAGAATATCCCAAATATATTTGTGGATTACAACCAAAACATTTATATAAAAGGAAGTAATCAGATTCTAATTCTGAAAAATGGAATTGAATTACCAAGCAATAATTTAATAGATCAAATACCTCCCTCATCGATTGAGCGAGTGGAAATAATAAACACTATACCAAGTAAATATGCAAGTCGGAATTACACTGCTATAATGAATATTATAACCAAAAGAGTCGCTAATAAGGTACTGTTACTTGATAATAATTCTTCTTTCGACAAAAAAATGTATGATGCTAAAATAAATTTTAGTTTGGAAACCGAGAAACATTCATTTTACACATTCTATAAATTATATTATCGAAATTTCTTAGAAAAATATTCTAATCATAATTATTTTCAAAATGGTTTGACTGATACTACATTCTTTTTCAGGAGAAAGCCTCGAAAAGAGAGTGATAATGAATTCTTTTATGGTTATTCGTTCCATCCAAACAGGAAGCTGACGATTGGTGTTGATGGCTACCTGTCTTTATATAGAGAAAATTTTCATTCAAAATACGATGATTCCTTTAGAACCGATTATTTATCAGCTAAAGAAAAATTCAATACACAAAATTATAAAGGATATGTTAACTATCAGGATTCTCTAAATAAACTTCAGGGAGTGATACAATACAATAATGTAAAAGTAGACGATGCTTTATTTTATTTTGAGAAAGATAATGATGAAAAACAAATTGAAAAGAGACGAATATATACGATTCAGTTCGATTATAAAAGACAGTTGAAATCCAACCTCTCTCTCTTGGTAGGTATCAACTACAGCCATACTAAAAATACTGAAGATTTCATAGATCTACAACCGAATAAAACCCTATCAGAAAGATTTGATGGTGATAACTTCTCCACCTATTTAGAGTCTTCATTAGACTTAAAAGAGAAATGGATGTTTGAAGCTGGTATTAATTTGTATTATTATAAAAGATCATTTAAGAATCATACTGACGTGACCTCAACGAACTTTTACCCCAAAATATCTATCGGTTATAGTATTAATAATGAAAATTTCTTAAAACTAGCATATTCATCATATATTCAAAATCCAAGTTTGTGGCAAATGCTGTCTTTTGCAAAAGAACAATCTCCTAATATCTATTATCAAGGAAATCCATATCTAAAGCCAGAGAAACATAGTGAATTATCAATGGAATACAGCTATTCAAAAGGAAGCTTTTATTACGCAAATACCGTCTTTTTTAGACAAGCTCGGCACAAAATCCAGAATATACTGGATTCACGTGATGATTATTACTTGTTAAGCTATACTAATCTGAGTAAAAGAAATGATTATGGTGCAGATATGACACTAACACTTAACCTCTCAAAATGGTGGGGTGTAAACCTATATGCAGACGTGTTAAACCGGAATATAAGCGAAAATACCTTTTATAAAAAAAATATGGTTTCATATTCTGGACAAATCCGCTCCAATTGGTCTATCTCATCTAAATTATCAGTGACAGCCCAGTATATGCATAATAGTAAGGAATTGACCTATAACGGCTATAATAAACCTTTTAATTCAAGCTTAGTTGTTGTTAGATATAAGCTTTTAGAAAATTTAGATATATATTTTTTGGCAATTGAACCTTTTGCAAAATTCGAAAGTAAATCGAAAATATATAGTTCCGACGGACACATAGAAAATATAAATAATATAAAGGTGAGAACCTATTTAGTTTCTTTTACATATAATGTTTTTGGAAATAAAACTAAAGACAAGAAAAAGATATATAATAATGATGAAAAAAAATATTGATATAACATTTGTCTCACTACCCCCTTCCGAGAATACTATTCCATCTCCTGCTTTTTCTGTATTAAAAACCTACCTGAAAAATCATGGATTGGAATCTAATATAATTTATGCAAATCATATTTTTGCATCTAAAATAGAAACTATCGATATCAGTTCCACATATCATGAGGGGTGTGAAACTTTTTTGCCTTTTTTGAGTCTATTGAATACGCAACCCAATAATATATCAGATAATATAAGAGTATTATATCAGTGTAGTTATCCAGATCTTTTCTTGCAAGATAAATCAATGTTTGATCAACTAAAAGAAGATCTGGAAAATCAATATGAAAATATTTTATCCACTATAATAGATAAGATAATATCAGATCAATCTAAAATAGTAGGCATAACCTCTAAATTTCATCAATGGATTCCATCTGTGCTTTTGGCCCGGAGAATTAAAGAGCGTATTCCCAATGTTACTATTATTAGCGGAGGATGGACAAATAGTCAGGCTGCAATGGACTTTCTTCGGCTAAATATAGATGTTATTGATTATGCCATCTGGGGAGAAGGAGAAATCCCTTTAACGGATTTGATCTGTAGAATACTCGGGAAAAGAGATAAAAAAGAAATCCAAAATATACCTAGAATCGTTTATGCATCGGGAACGGAAATAATAAAGAATACTTCTGGAGATAAGCATACTTATGTGGACTTTTCTGAAAACTTACTTCAACCTGATTACTCTGATTTTTTTTCTAGTTGTTCTGATCTTAATATACAAGGCACACTTTATCCGATAGAGAGAGGACGGGGTTGCAATTGGAATAAATGTTCATTTTGTTATCTAGCACAAGGTTACGATTTTAGAGTAAAGTCTGTTGAAGTAATGATTAGTGAAGTATTATCGTTAATTAGGCAATATAACATATATCAATTCTTTTTTACGGACAATGATGTTATAGGAAATGATCTGAATGATTTCAATAATTTACTGGATGAATTAATTAAGTTAAGGGGTTCATACCCACAATTCAGTATAGAAATGGCTGAAGTTATTTCTCGAAATCTAACATACGATTTAATCAAGAAAATGTCTAAGGCTGGTTTTAAAAGAATACAAATCGGAGTAGAGGCTATTTCAGAACAACTATTGCTTGACATTAATAAACAACAAAGTATAGTCGATAATTTTTTTGCTATAAAATCAGCTATAAATAATGATATAGAAATTAAGGGTGCCAATATTATAATGAATACCCCCAATGAAACAGATGATATGATTATTCAGTCTATTGATAATCTTTATTATTATCGGTTCTTATTAAAGGATGAGGAATTTACTTTTTCGACAGTACCTTTGGCTGTATCAAATTATTCGAGATATTTAAAGCAAATAAAGAGAAACGGAAATACTGATATATGGAGTAATTCTGACTTTGAGAATGTCTTGGATGTAAAATATACTATAAATGCGGATCCTTTTTCGTTGATGGATTTTAATTCAACAAAAAAAAGTAATGCTCTGTGGGGGCGGTTTAAACAAGCTTTAGCATTTTATAAAAAGCAAAAGTTCTCTTACAAGGTTTTATTATCTGCAAATGATAAGAATATACAATATGAAGAATTTGCTGGTGGTAATACAGTAAAGGAGATAACTTTCGACAATCCAATATACTGGTATATTTTCTTTTTCTTAAATAAAAAAAAGGATACGACTTGTAATTTATATAATGAAGTCTTGAAAATGATCACAGTCTCTCAAGATTTTTTTAATAAGACGATTAACGCTTTAATAGATGAGGGATTAGTCTGCGTAGATGATAAAAACAGCCAAATCACATCTGTTATTGATATAAACTTCCCATGAAGAAGGTGTTCAAAAGATTTCCGCTCATTAGGCAATTAGACAAAGCTGATTGTGCTTTGGCGTGTATAAGAATGATCAATAAATATTATAATCACCCAAATCTATTTGATGAAGAAAATTACCAGTATTATATGGGTAAAGACGGTATCTCATTAGATGCCGTCATTGAAATATTAAACCAAAGTAATTTTGAAGTCGTTTTTGGAAAGATCTCAATAACTGAACTTATATCAGAAGCATTACTTCCATGCATATTACATTGGGATAAAAAGCATTTTGTTGTTTTATATAAGATTGCCCATCCCGATAATATTAAGAAAACTAAGTTTTACATTGCAGACCCTGATAAAGGCAGAGTCGCCTATGGTTATTCTGCTTTTATGGATTATTGGGCGACATTGGTTAGTTCGGATAAAGATATAGGAATTGCAATATTGCTTGAGCCTAAGGAGGTTAGCTCTATGACGATGAAAAAGTCAGATGTCTCAAAAGGATACCCAATCATTCCTTTCCTGAAACAGTATAAGCCTCTTTTTCTTCTGACATTTATTGGGATTTTAATTGGAGGAGGTATTCAGTTAATTTTTCCATTCCTTACTCAATCTATAGTCGATACGGGAATAAAAAATAACAATCTGAATTTTATTATTTATATTCTATTCGGCCAGTTTTTTCTAATAGTAGGCAATATGCTAACCGATTTCTTCCGGAAATGGTTAGTTTTAAAGATAGGCTCAAGGTTTAGTATAAAATTATTATATGATCTCATTAATAAGATGATGAGATTACCTGTTCGTTTTTTTGATTCTAAACATATTGGAGATCTATTGCAAAGATTTCAGGATCATGATAAAATTGAACGATTTATCACAACACATGCTGTGAATTTTATATTTTCGATAATAACTTTATTGGTACTAAATGTTGTACTCGCAATTTACAGCTTGAAAATATTTTTAATTTATATTTCTGGCAGCATACTTTATATTATTTGGACACTCTTCTTTTTAGAAAAAAGAAAAAGATTAAATCATATTACATTTGCGGCAAAATCCGAAAATCAAAGTAAATATCATGAAACGATAAAGGGGATAAATGATATTAAATTGCAAAATAGTATCGAGGAAAGAAGTGATGAATTACGGACAATTCAAGATAGTTTGTATAGCATAAATTTAAAAGCATTAAAACTTGATCAATATATTGAAACCGGAAATATATTTATTAATGAACTAAAGAATATTATTATCACGTTTTTTTCTGCATATTTGGTTTTAAAGGGGGATTTTACATTAGGAATAATGTTGTCTATCCAATATATTATAGGACAGTTAAATGTACCTGTTAATCAATCGATAACATTTATACATGCAGCTCAGGATGCAAAGTTTAGTATGGGCAGAATAAATGATTTATTCATTAAAAGTGTTGAAAATAGAGGTTCTATTATATTATCAGATAGTCAAGATAAATCAATTCATCTTAAAGATATTTCCTTTAAATATATCTTATCTGATAATAATGTAATTAATAGCATAAATATAGTCATTCCTCAGAGGAAGACCACGGCTATCGTTGGGGCGAGTGGGAGTGGAAAAACAACTCTAGTTAAGCTATTACTAAAATTTTATGAAATAACTTCGGGTACAATACAGGTCGGAACTGTTAATTTAAAGGATGTGGACACATATTGGTGGCGGGATAACTGCGGTGCCGTATTGCAGGATGGATATATATTTTCAGCTTCAATACAGCATAATATAGCTACCAATAATGATATAGATAAAGATAAGCTTCACCAAGCTGTAAAAATAGCTAATATAGACACTTTTATTGATGGTTTGCCTTTTGGATTTGATACACAAATCGGAGACAACGGAATTAACCTCAGTCAGGGACAAAAACAAAGACTGTTAATTGCCAGAGCGATCTATAAAGATCCCCAATTTATTTTTTTTGATGAGGCAACAAATGCTCTTGATGCTAATAATGAAAAAGTGATCGTTGATAATTTAAGTAAGTTCTTAGTAGATAAAACAGCTGTTATCGTAGCACATAGATTGAGTACAGTTAGAAATGCAGATCTAATTTTAGTTATGGATAATGGTAATATTGTAGAAAAAGGAACACACGAAGAATTAGTCACGAAAAAAGATTACTATTATAAACTAATTAAAAATCAATTAGAATTAGGATTATGATTATGGATACATTTATTTCTTCAGTTGATCGATTACTTCCCAATTGTTCATTCTGTTTTACAGATTATTTAAAAAAGAAATTAGAATTGAATTACATTATTAATCATGATACCTTTGATGATTATTCTCTTAGCGATTTTTATTTTCCTGATTTCTTTCAGATTTATAAAACGGATCTTTGTATCAAAGATGAATATATTGAGTTTATTGATGAAAGATTAACTTATATTCTATTAAATCTATTGAACAAGGAGATCTTCTGTATAGATAAAAAAATGAAGGATATTCTTCTTTTTTTCAGGGGAAAACAGAATATTAAGACAATATTATCTCACAATGAATATGAGGTTAATACAAACTATTTTTTGAGTTTAGTTTATAATGGTTTACTTAAAAAGGCATCCGAAAGCGATAGCAACTATATCGATAAAAATTATTTATCAAAAAATAACATTCTTAATTATATTAAAGAAGGAGAACTACTCCAAAAAATCTCAGAGAATGGATATTCAACTTCATTCCTTATAAAAAAAAGCAATAAATATTTTATACTAAAATGTTTATCTACATCGGACTATTATTCTCAGAAGGAAGCATTATTAAATGAAATCCATATTAGAAATAAATTAGATAATCCTGACTTTTTTCCTTCCATTATTTCTTATGATTTAAAATCGCT